>Ga0114922_10005868_pt1 | contig 11283 bp, 8 predicted proteins | sample AartaG_FD_100975 | JGI IMG/M metagenome (GOLD analysis project Ga0114922, IMG submission 100975) | Deep subsurface microbial communities from Aarhus Bay to uncover new lineages of life (NeLLi) - Aarhus_00045 metaG | ecosystem: Environmental > Aquatic > Marine > Oceanic > Sediment | place: Aarhus...
TCTGGTTGATCGTGGAATAATGTATAAAAACCCACCAATCCACCAACCTGCGTTGGGTCCAGATCAAGCAGCGCAGCAATTTCGCTGATTGCCTGCATGGTGACATAACCGCTTTCTCGCTGAGCAAGATAAAGCAGCGGAAGCACGGCTGCCCGTTTCTGTTCAGGTGGATATTTTTTGAGTATCTGATCGATCTCTTGACTGTATTTTTCTGCGAGCAACGTTGATGCTCCTCGTCCAACTGATATCAAACTTCTATCCAGCCCTAAAATAATTTATGATGGCTGGGACTCTTGCTTGCTCTTATCGATCTGAATCCCCCAGCACCGGATCCAGACTGCTAATGATGGCCACAAGGTCCGCCACCAGGAAGCCCTCAGACATCATGGGTAACGTTTGCAGCACGGCAAAACTGGGCGTGCGGAAATGCACGCGATAGGGCTTGGGGCCACCATCGCCCTCGAGGTAGCAACCCAATTCACCCCGAGGCGATTCGACTGCGACGTAAACCGAAGCTTTGGGAGCAGGAAACCCTTCTGTCCACAACTTGAAGTGATGGATTACCGCCTCCATACTTGTCCCAAGTTCAGCGCGCGGGGGTGGGACAAACTTGCGGTTGTCGCTTCGCACTGGCCCTCCCGGCAGGTTATTCAGTGCCTGCTCAATGATGCGCAATGACTGTCGCATCTCATTGATTCTTACGATATAGCGATCGTAGACATCCCCGTTGGTCCCAGTTGGAATCTCGAAATCGTACTGTTCGTAGCCACTGTAAGGATTCGATTTGCGCAGATCCCAGGCAACCCCAGCGGCACGCAACGGTGGACCGCTCAAACCCCATCGCAACGCATCTTCCCCGGAGATCGGGCCAATCATTTTAGTGCGTTCCACATAGAGGGGGTTGTTCGTGAGTAGATCTTCGTACTGCTTTATTCGCTTGGGGAAGGCATTGAGAAAATCTCGTACGACTGCTTCAAACCCATCCGGTATATCTCTCCACAATCCACCGGGACGGAAGAAGGATGTCATCATACGCGCGCCGGAACACATCTCAAAGATATCGAGGATGAGCTCGCGCTCCCTGAAACAATACAGGAAGACCGACATCGCTCCGATATCGAGCGCGTGGGTTGCCAGAAATACGAGGTGGGATGAGATCCGTTGGAGCTCAGCCAGAATCACTCGGATAACTTTCGCCCGATCCGGGACATCGAGGTCGACGAGTTTTTCTATGGCCAGGACATAGCAAAGGTTATTGCCAAGGTTGTTGAGGTAGTCCATGCGATCGGTCATGACCAAGGCTTTTTCATAAGTCTTGGCTTCCATGTTCTTCTCAATGCCAGTATGCAGGAAACCGATATCAGGGATGCAGCTGATAATGCGTTCACCATCCAACTCAAGCAGAAGGCGTAGAACACCATGTGTGCTGGGATGCTGCGGTCCCATATTCAACAACATGGTCTCGCCAGTAAGGGCGCGATCTGAGATCAGGTGCCTGAGTTCATCAACGGTAATGTCAGTTTGTTCTTGCAGCATACGAATCGCCACCTCAGAGAGCTGCAGTGACCCTATTCCTTAGCATAGGGCTTGCGTCGATCAATCTCATCAAAATTGAATGTGAACTGTACTTCTTCGTATCCAAGCGGGTAATCTTTGCGTAACGGATGGCCTTGCCAGTCATGCGGCATGATAATGCGGCGTAGGTCTGAATGACCTTCGAACGAGATACCAAACATGTCAAAAATCTCCCGCTCATGCCAATTTGCATTCGGGAATACAGTTTCCATCGTAGGTAACTCAGCATCCTCACTGGAAATGAATACGTTTAACCCCAGGAAAACCTTTTGGGGAAGGCTGTAGAGTTGGTAAACAATCTTGAAGCGTGGTTCTTCGGGCCAATAATCCACTGCCGTTAAGGCAGCCAGAAAGTCGAACTCAGCGTGATCTCGTAACAACGTGCAAGCATTAACGATTGCCGAACTCTCGAGTACGACTGTAGTTTGATCCCTGAATGTGATGACCTCCTGGACATCTTCACCCAATCTGTCCCTCAGGAGGTTTACTGCTTTTTCGACAACGCTCATTCTTCTACTTCCTTATTTTCCCGATCCAGGTGAAGCTCTACCTGTGCAGGCAAGCCTTCCGGGCAAGTTTTAAGAGCCTTTTCGGGAAGGTGAAAGCCTTATGCGTAATCTTTGATCTTCTCACCCATGACCTTTTCATGCAGGGTGAGAATGCCATGGATCAAGCCTTCCGGGCGAGGCGGACAACCGGCGACATAGACGTCAACCGGAACGATCTCGTCCACACCAGGAACAACGGCGTAATTGTTAAAGACACCCCCGCAGGAACAGCAATCCCCCATGGCAACAACCCATTTCGGATCTGGCATTTGATCATAGAGACGACGCAGCACAGGCGCCATCTTGCGGGTCACTCGACCGGCAACAATCATCAAATCGCTCTGTCGTGGACTCGCTCGCATCAATTCCATCCCGAACCGGCTCATATCGTAATCTGCAGATTGCGCCGCCATCATCTCGATCGCACAGCATGCCAACCCAAAAAGCATGGGCCACATCGCACGAGTCCGGCTCCAATTGACAACTTGTTCAAGCGTGGTTGTTACGATGCCAAGATTGCCTAATTTGCTCTCTATTCCCATTCCAGAGCTCCTATTTTCCACGCATATACCAACCCGATGAAGAGAATTACGACGAAGATCCCCATCTCAACCAAACCGAGAATCTTGATTTCTCGCAGTACAACCGCCCACGGTAAAAGAAAGACCATTTCAATATCGAAAAGAATGAACAAAACAGCAATCAGATAGAAGTGGACTTGAACTCGGCGTCGGCCTGGTCCGTATGGTCGCATGCCAGACTCATACGGCTGGGCTTTCCGCTCAGATGGGTGGTGAGGCCCGAAAAGGTGGCCGAGGATGACCACCAAAAAAGCCAGGCCGGTAGCCAAGATGATCAGTACGGCGATGGGTAGATAGTCTCCAGGCATACGGCCCTCTAGGTTTTAATCTTTTACTTCACAATTTAGGTCTAAAAGCACCTTCGAAATCGACAACATGTTAATCCTATCACAAGCGTTAACCTAGCACAATTAATGAGGTCGGTCAACGATTAGTGCACATGAGACTCACATGACACATAGTGACAATCAGCGCAAATAGTGATTTTTTTCACAATATATTTTACACAAGAAAATAAAAAAACGCCACCCCTCTTTCGGGTGGCGTTTGAGTTGAATCTGGCGTTTCAATCAGGAGAGATAATCACGCAAATGACGGCTACGGGTAGGGTGACGCAATTTTCGCAACGCTTTCGCTTCAATCTGTCGGATGCGTTCACGAGTAACCTTAAAGTGCTTACCGACCTCTTCGAGTGTGTAATCCTTACCGTCTCTCAAACCAAAGCGCATCTCCAGGACCTGGCGCTCCCGCTCGGTCAGCACAGATAGGGCATTTTGTACCTGCTCCTTGAGCAGCTCTTTCGCAGCCGCATCCACCGGCTCGGGCATCGTTTCGTCCTCAATGAAATCTCCGAGTTGAGATGATTCCTCAGCCCCAACAGGTGTTTCTAACGACATCGGCTCCTGGGCGATACGAATAATGCGTCTAACCTTGGCAGCCGCTCGCTTCCACTTTCGATCTAGCGCTGGATCCATTGATCCTTCGGCCGTGAGCGCCTGTTCAATTTGTATAACCTCTTCTGGTTCAAGGATATCCATCTGCAATGCCAATTCCTCTGAGGTCGCATCTCGCCCTAATTCCTGAACCATGCGTCGCTGGACGCGCACCAATCTGTTGATCGTTTCAACCATATGCACAGGAATGCGGATTGTCCTTGCTTGATCGGCGATTGCCCTACTGATCGCCTGACGGATCCACCAGGTGGCATAGGTGCTGAACTTATAACCTTTAGCGGGATCAAACTTCTCAACGGCGCGCAGCAAGCCAATGTTGCCCTCCTGAATTAAATCCAGGAATGCAATACCTCGTCCCATATAGCGCTTGGCGACACTCACAACCAACCGTAAGTTGGCCCGAATTAACGCTGCCTGTGCCTCCTCTGCCAACCATTGTAGTAAGCGGAGTTCATCTTTCAACCCATCCGCCTCTGGCAGCCAACGACGAAATGTCCTTTTCGTCGGTACATCCTTATCCTCGGTAAAACGTTCCGCCAACTTTATCTGAACTTCACTGGGGAAAAGATAAAAAGCCTGGAATACATCAAGCGCGTTTCGAGCGACCTGCTCCCATGCAGGGTCATTGCCCCATAGGTCATTATCCAGCCAGGCTCTCAGATAAGAGATCGTCGACGCCTGCCAGGTTTCACGCAGCTCTCGAGCTTCTTCAAGGATCAGCTGTAGGTCAGGTTGCGGCTGATCTAGGCGCTTTGCGTCTTCTTTAACCCGTTTCCAGGCGGTACGCATATCATCGAAAAGGGTCAGATAGACCGACACGAGTGGTTCATCGGCACGACCACGCGAACCGCGCCCTTTTTCTAACCGCTCCAGATGATTCACGGCATCCATCCGTGCAGCAAGCCACAGCTCTTGATCGGTATCGAGCAACTCTACACGACCGATCTCCTTCAGGTAGAGACGTACCGGGTCATCACTGAGTTCCAACGCCGCTGTAAGTTTTTTCAAACTCTTCTCGGCGCTACCATCCTCACCTTCAGCTTCTTCCTCAAGATCAGGATCGACCTCAATGGCCTCTCCATCGACGACATCCACGGGCTCCTGGATTTCATCATCCAGTAACTCAGTGACTTCAACATCATCGACTACATCAGGTGCGGTTTGTTTCTTCCCCATTTTTCCTCACATTTCCCGAGCAAATTCACTACCGGAAAGGCGACCTATAGGCCTGGTTAGGGCTCGATCCAGTCTTTCACGTTGGTCAGCGAGTCGCTGTACTTCGCGAGTCAATCCCCACATGCGCTCGGTGCGCGCTTCCTTTTCTTCGATGTCATCATCCTCTTGTAACATTTCCAGTTGGAAGCGTATATGTGTTAGTTCAGTCTCCAAACGATGCTTGCGCAGTCGTAATAAGTTAGCAATCAACTCTTCGATGACTTTTGGTGATCTCACATCTAATGAAACGATCGAAGCCTTGATTTCCTGGGCCTCATTTATCAGCGCATCATCGATTTTACTCTGCCAATATTCCGATGGTTCGGCCTCGTCCTGTGCTAGCGATGAGCGTACAGACGCGAAAAGGATTTGGTGTTCGGTCGTACCGAAATCGTGTTCTCGCGGCCGTTCAAGGGTTAGTGACTGGAAAGATCGATCGATCCGGTAGAGTAGCTCTGGATCCTGCAATAGGATGGCCAAACAGAATTGCTCCAACGCTGTTGTTGCCGTTATCTGCGCTGAGGCTTTCGGTGGCTCCTCTTCGGCAGGTTGTTGAGATCTTGCCCGTCGTCCAGTCTCCGGACGCCAGGCGTTCAGAGCCCGTTCATCCACCTTCAACCGCCGGGAAAGCTTTTGGAGATACGTCTCACGCTCCACTGGATTGGCGACGTCATCAATTAATGGCAGCACCTGACGCGCCACCTCTGACTTTCCTTTGGGATCATCGATATCGTGCTCTTTTGTAAGGACATCAAGCACGTAATCAACAATCGTTTGGGCTCCGCCCAAAATGTCTGTCCAAGCACCCGGATCTTCGGCTACAACTTCGTCTGGGTCCAAGTCATCTGGTAATGTCACTATCCGTAGGTCGGCATCCAGGCGTCCCTCGTGACGAACGAGCCCGCGAGCGTTGAAAACCGGGTCGGCTTCCCGATCCAACGCTTCTCGAGCGACATCAAGGCCACGAATCGTGGCTTGCGCCCCTGCCGCGTCAGCATCAAGAGCCAGGACAATCCGGCGGCTGTACCTTTTCAACTGCCGGAGTTGTGCTTCGGTAAGCGCTGTTCCCATCGAGGAAATAGCATTGGTGAAACCAGCCTGATGAAGGCCAATCACATCCATATAACCCTCAACGATCACGGCTTGATCTTCGCGTCGTATCGCCTGGCGTGCCCTGTCCAGGCCATACAACAAGCGGCCTTTATCGAATAATGGCGTTTGTGGTGAATTTAGATACTTCGGAACACCTTCAGGATCGAGCACTCGCGCTCCAAATCCCGCCATTCGTCCACGCACATCACGAATTGGGAACATCAACCGGTGCCGGAAACGATCATAGTATCCTCCGCTATCACGCGTAGAAACCATACCGGCTTGTTCTATGTCTTCAACCTGATAGCCACGTTCAACCAGGTGGTTCATTGTGGCATTCCATGAATCGGGCGCATAACCTAATTCAAACGTCTCCATTGTTGCATCTGTTATGCCACGCGTATGCAGGTACTCTTTAACCGGTGCTCCTGCTTCCGTCTGAACCAGATGATGTCGGAATAGCGTGACAGCGCTTTCAAGCAGTTCTCGCAGTCGTTCTTGGGCCTCATCAACCGCTTCCTGCTCGGGCGTTTGGGGTTCCAGCTCCACGCCAGCCCTCTCCGCCAGGTGGGCTAAAGTCTCTGGGAAATCCCAGCCTTCTTTTTTCATAACAAAACTAAAAATATCCCCGCCCTCATTACAGGCACCAAAACAGCGCCAGGTTCCACTTTCCGGGAAAACAGCGAATGCAGGCGTGCGCGTATTCGGGTGGAAGGGACAAAAGCCGGAATAGTTCTTACCAGACTTCCGTAGTTTTACGGATTCGCCAATGATTTCGACAGCGTCCAGGCGATCCTTGATTTCGTCGATTACACTCATTAGGTTTGGTTACCGGGTCAGGAACACAACATGCCGCCACTTGAAAACATGCCAGCAAGTACAAGAAATAGACCAGCCTGTCGGGGCTGTCCCGATGGATGTGATGGAATGGGGTTTGATTAACGGCGACATGCTACCCAGCAACTAGCTAGATTTCCATACCGCCTTAGGACAGCGCCGACGTCCAAGTGTCCGGATTATAGTCGCGCGAGATAGTCAAGGCAATTAGTGATCACCTTACAGCGCCCTATCATCCTAAAAGCCTTCCAGGAGGCTGATGTCTGCAACCCCTTCAGCTAGTTCCGAGATTTTCTGTAACAACCCTAGGCGATTTTGGCGGATTTCAACATCGTCCACCATGACGAGGACATCCTCAAAGAACTTCGTGATTGACGGCAACAAAATCTCGATTTTGCTTAAGAAGGCATCGATTGATCCCGGATCACCAGGCTTAGAATCGAGTGCCAGGTAGGCTTCATGAAGCTCAATTTCTGCAGGATCACTGAGCAGGGCAGAATCAACCTCATCATGTTGGTTTTGATCGCGCGTGATACGTACACAGCGAGCATATGCTTGAAGCAGTAAGGACCAATCCTCGCGTCCGCGCCATTTACCAAGCTGATCTACAGCGGCTACAGCCCCCGCCGGGTCATACCCCTGTCCGGCCAAAACAGCCTCAACCGCATCGTGAGGGTATTCCTCTAGAAGCAGAGCCTGCTGGCGGGTTGTGATGAAATCTAGGCAAGCCTTGAGATGCTCCTGCGTAACTTTTAAAGGTTGCCGTTTGGCCGCCTCTGCCAATGATTGACGCAGATCGATACGCTGCTTGTTTTCAACCAGTAATTGCACCAAACCAATTGCGGTTCTTCGTAACGCAAAGGGATCTCGAGCGCCGCTGGGTTTATGCCCAGCAGCGAAGAGTCCAATGAGTGTATCAAGCCGATCTGCGAAACCAACACAGAATCCGGGTAGAGAGCGGGGTACCTGATCACCGGCGTGTCGGGGCAAGTAGTATTCAAATATTGCTTGCGCTACCGCTTCGCTTTCACCACTGCGTAACGCATATATCCTACCCACCTCCCCTTGTAGGGAAGTCATCTCCACTACCATTTGTGTTGCTAGATCGGCTTTGCAGAGGTGCGCTGCTCTTCTTGCGGTTTGGAGGTCATCAGCTTGCAACCCAAGTTGAGGTGCAATCGCTTCGACCAAGTCTTCCACCCGTCGAGTTTTGTCCAACATCGACCCCAAGGTCTTTTCGAAAGTCAACGTACTTAATCTGGCGACAAATTCATCGAGAGTCAGTAATGAATCACGCTCAATAAAGTAGGCTGCATCAGCAAAACGGGCACGGATCACTTGCTCATTCCCGCGGGTAACAGTCTCCAGGTGTTCCTTTCCCCCATTACGAATGGCAATAAAGTGGGGCAGCAATACGCCCTTCTTCTCGACCGGGAAATATCGTTGATGCTTTTTCATCACCGAAACTAAGACTGCCCTGGGTAACTCCAGATAACTTGAGTCAAATGAGCCAAGTAATGCTGTTGGTCTTTCTACTAAATGGGTTACTTCATCTAACAAAACCGGGTCATCAACGATATCACCGCCGACTTCCTTGGCTAGATGTTCGATCGCATTCCTAATCGTTGCCTTACGCTGCTCTTGATCGAGCAGAATCTCGCCTTTCTCAAGCGCCTTCCAATAATCCTTCGGATCCTTTACGGTTTGTGCCTCGGGTTCATCAAAACGCATGAGTCTTGTTATTCGATTACTCTGGATACCGGCTACTTCAAAGCGCAGGGAATATTTGCCGTGCAGAGACAGGATCCATCGGATCGGTCTGGAGAAAGGTACGCCCGTCTCATTCCATCGCATAGACTTATTGAATCGGATTTTTTCGATAAGCACCGGCAGGGTTTCTTCCAACACTTCAAAGGTCGCTCGACCTGGGTGACGAACACTTGCTACTATGTAGGATCCACCATCGATGTCTTGCTTTTCAAGTTGATCAACGGCGATGCCCTTGCTCCGGGCAAAACCCTCTGCTGCCTTCGTAGGATTCCCACTCTCGTCGAAGGCGCGCTCCACGGGTGGGCCTTTTTCCAGCGTTACCTGCTCTTCCTGCCGAGCTGCGAGATCCTTAATGGCGACGACTAGTCTGCGGGGTGTACCCATCACTCGCACTTGGCCATGTGGTAGGCGGGTCTCGGTTAACAAAGTGTCCACAGCAACACCCAATTGTTCAAGGGCACTATTTATATCCCCCGGTGGCAACTCTTCCGTCCCGATCTCTAAGATGAAATCAGCAGAGCTCTTAGGAGGTATACCCTCATCGGTACTTTCAAGTGGTTGCGCACCGATCGACCATCTACCCATCCAGGGAAAACCAAGTGCTTCACGTTGCTCTAAATAACCATCTGTGACACGCCGGGCTAGTTCACGCATCCGCCCAAAGATCGCTGCCCGCTCTGTCACACCGACGGCACCACGACCGTCGAGTAAATTAAATGTATGAGAGCACTTGAGCACGTAATCATGAGCAGGGAAAATTAAATCGCGGTCGAGTGCATTGTTAGCTTCAGCTTCAAATTCATCGAACATGACTCGCAGACGCTCGATATCGGCGCTCTCAAAGGTATAGCGGCTATGCTCACGCTCTGAGTCAAGTAGGATCTCTCCGTAGGAGACCTTTTCATTCCATTGAATATCATTAAAACTTTCAACGTTCTGAAGTGCTAACACAATCCGTTCCAAGCCATAGGTGATCTCCACCGAGACCGGGTCGAGAGTTTTACCCCCTGCTTGCTGAAAATAGGTGAATTGGGTGATTTCCTGGCCGTCAAGCCAGACCTCCCATCCCAATCCCCAAGCCCCCAATGCCGGCTGCTCCCAGTTATCCTCCACGAAGCGAATATCATGTTTGGCTGGATCGATCCCGAGAGCAACGAGCGACTGCAGGTAGCGTTCCTGGGGATCTCCTGGATCAGGCTTCAAGATGACCTGAAATTGGTAGTAGTGACCCCAACGATTGGGGTTTTCACCGTAACGGCTATCCGTGGGACGGATCGAGGGCTCAACATAAGCTACCCACCAATCCTCCGGGCCAATCACCCGAAGGAATGTTGCCGGATTCATCGTCCCGGCTCCGACTTCCGTGTGATAGGGTTGCCATATTAGACAACCCTGATCAGCCCAAAACTGCTGAAGTTTAAGAATGACGTTCTGAAGTGTGGGTTTAAATTGTGATTCCAAAAGCATGCCCCCAAATGAGTTAGGGTATTGTATCGCTCTCTTGTTGAATCGTCGCTCCATTCTGCACCCGGCGAATGAAGTGGGGCACATTCAAACGTCGTTCAAGCAAGGCTCCTAGAAAACTCTCCATGAGCTGGTCGATTTCGACATGAACGCTAGTACGAACTTTGGCCTTGGCTGCTACCTTATATGTACTACGTTGAAAGTGTCTCAAAACCTTTAACGCTGGTAGAGAAATGGGCGCAGCCGAGTGTTCCTGGCCCCCACATGTCGGACAGAGGATTCCACCCTTTTCATATGAGAAAAACTGCGCCTCCGGGCGAATATCCGTTCCGCATGACACGCAACGGAAGAGCTCAGGTCGGAAACCTACCGCGTCAAGCAAACGCAATTCATAATGCCTAATAACGCTGCTGGGCACCTCACCTTGGTCCAGACGCGCTAATGCCTCTCCAATGAGTTTAAATAATTTCGTGTTCTGTTCTGCATCAACGGTGAAATGATCAAGTAACTCGATGGCATATCCAGCATATCCTACGAGCAGTAGGTCGGCATGTATATGTGGGTAGCTCTCGATCGCTTCCGCCTGTGTGATGATATCCAGGCCGCGACCTCGGGCTACGAGTAGGCGTACACGGTTGAATAGCTCTAAATGACCCGCTTTTCGTGACTGTGGTCTTCGCGCACCTTTTGCGATTTGACGCAATTTACCATGTTCACGGCTGAAAACCGTCAGTAGACGATCTGCTTCTCCCAGGTCGCGCCGCCTAAGAATTACCACTTCAGCATGGTATATTCGCTCTCGCTCAGCCATGCGGCGATTATACCAGCGGTGTCCTGGACGCCACCTCTTGCCCCGATCGCGAAGTGTACAACGGCGTGGCTACAGCACGCACCAATAGTTGTCATCGCGAGGAGCGCAGCGACGACGCGATCTCCCGCGTGGAAAGGTTATTGCGCAGGTAAGGGTCTCATTATTGTTGCCGGGAGATTGCTTCGCGGTTTCACCGCTCGCAATGACAAACCCCTATGGTGTCATCGCGAGGGAGGGTGCAAGGTTGGGATCGTTCAACAGCTTGATGCTATAAGATTGGATAGAATAGAGAGACAAACTTCACTCGCTCAGGAGGCCAAGTGTTCAACAGCATTCGACTTGCATTCCTATACATAATGATCCTGTTCATATCAACAGCCTGTACAGTAGGCTCCACCCAGCTGGCGACGGCGACAGAGGTGCGCAAAGAGCCGACA
>Ga0114922_10005869_pt1 | contig 11283 bp, 8 predicted proteins | sample AartaG_FD_100975 | JGI IMG/M metagenome (GOLD analysis project Ga0114922, IMG submission 100975) | Deep subsurface microbial communities from Aarhus Bay to uncover new lineages of life (NeLLi) - Aarhus_00045 metaG | ecosystem: Environmental > Aquatic > Marine > Oceanic > Sediment | place: Aarhus...
GGGAATGTTTCGAGGTACCAGTTGTGAATAGAAAGTGCTCGTGGTGCGAGATTTGCAAATGTCCATGCAACAAATACCAAGCCTGGAAACGAGAAGGTTAATATTGCCCATCCTGCCCACTCGGTAATTTCTCCAAAATAACTTGGATTGCTTACCCACTTGAACATACCTCCATACGGTATTTTATACTCAGCTTCGCCCGGTTTGCGCAAATTTCTAATGATATGGTCCGAATAAAGATTAATTATTATTCCAAGAAGAAAAATGCTAACTCCAATTATAAAGAAAGGAGAAAAAATCCAATCGTCCTGATAAGGGGCAGATAATGTGTAAATCCAGCGAGCTTGCAAATAAGTGTTAAGCCCGTTAAATATAAATCCAAAAGCAATGATAGTCACTGGCATTGGTTCTTTTGCTCGGATTAAGAAAGGAAAAATAAATGTCCTTTGCCCATAATGAAACATCCATATGATAAAAAAGATGATAGATATTATACTCGTTTTTCTTTCTCCTATAAGATAAAGAATAAGAAAGACAATGACAGTTGGAACTTCCATTAAAAACCACCCTAATTTGTTATTAATATTGGGACCCCAACCTTTTCTAATATGTTGCCCATAAGGTGCCGATACAAAGAAAAGAAGAATGAAAACACCTGCTCCCACTATACCAAAGATTAACATAATAAAATTGAAAATTTCTATTTCACTCATAACTAAGATCCCTAATTTCCTAGTAATTGTAATAAGAAAAATGATATCCTTTTGAAGAATTTAAACTAAGTAAAATGAATGAATTGCTGGTAAAACTGATTTAATAATCAGTAATTCTTTTTTTCGTCCTTACTTTTACTGTACCAATCAAGCCATTCTTTTCTTTTGTTTTTTGCTTTCTGTACCTCATCTGCATCAGATCCCCGTTCATCTCGTAATTTACTCCAAGTGCGATCTAATTCGTAACGAGATAATGACAACCCACATGAACTACATACCATAAGACGATTGTCGGGGTTGTATTTCATATTTCCAGCACATTCTGGGCAACGAGCCATATTTTATTCTCTTGTTTGTAATTTTTCTTATCTCTAATTATAATAGAATTAAACACCGTTAAAATAATTAATGTAAACCAAATAATCTTTAAATTTATTTTTAATGCTAAATTAAGCTAATAATACATTAGATTATATTTGTCGAATTAATTAGGTGAGATATTTGAAGTCAGAAGTATATTATTTTACAGCGCGCACATTTAGTCATGAAGAAAGTCTAAGTAAAGTAAAAGGACCTTTAGCTCTTGAGAAAATTGGTTTTAATAGTAAAGTGAATAATGGAGATAAAGTCGTAATTAAAACTCATTTTGGTGCTCTAGAGAATGTAAGATATTTGCGTCCTAGTTACATTAGATTTTTATGCGATCACGTAAAAACAATAGGAGCAGTACCCTATGTAGCAGAATCTTGTGGTTGGGGTGCTCCAGAAGAGGTAACTGGAATACATACTGAATATAGTGGACGAGCTGCTGAAGATGAATATTTAGAAACTGCTAAGATACATGGTTTTACTAAAGAAACCATGGGAGCTGAACTTCTAATGCTTGATGGTAGCGTGGGAGCAAATATGATTAGGCATAGTTTCAAGGGAAAACGATTCAATGAAGTCTTAGTTGCAGGAAGGTTGAAAGAATTTGATCATATGGTTGTAGCCACTCACTTTAAGGGGCATGCTGGTGCTGGTTTTGGTGGAGCTATAAAGAATCTTGGTATAGGATGCGTAAGTAAGGGTGGAAAAGTTCAAGCACACGTAGGAAAGAAATTCGAATTTGATTTCAGTGCTCCTATTTCTGATTACGAAGCTTGCTTGAATATCTGCCCTACAGGAGCATTAAAAGAGGGGCTAAATGGTAAATTAATACGCGATGAAGAAAAATGCAAATATTGTTATATGTGTAAATCTGTATGTAAAAACAATGTGATTGATACTGGATCATCGACACAGGAAGAGTTCGTTGTTCAAATGGTTGACAATGCCGCAGGAGTAGTAGATTATTACGGAAGCGATAAGATTTATTATTTAAATTATGTAATTGACGTAACCTGGCAGTGTGATTGCACGGGAGGTTCTGATGTGCCATTTGTAAGTGATATTGGTATTTTGTCCTCAAAGGATCCAGTTGCAGTTGATCAATGTGCCGTAGATTTAGTTCATTTATCTCTTATGAATCCTCATTCAATTCTGGGTAATATTGAAAATATTTCCAAAGAAAAAGCGACTGAATGGTTTTCTTACATACCTAGATTTGATCCAAAGACACACGAATTGGATTTAAATCCTAATGGGACAGAATCCAAACACTGGGAGATACAATTAAAAGCAGCTGAAGATATAGGACTTGGGTCCCGAGGCTACAATTTAAACGAAGTGAAAATAGAACCTAAGAAAAAGAACTAAATCTATATGAAAACTTCCTTCTTTTTTAAAAAAATTTTTATCATAACTTAAATTTAAGATATAACTAAACAATCTCTTTAAGATTAAAGGTGAAAATATGAAACCCGTTTTAAGTTTTGAGGAAGTAAGAAAAGCTATTATAGGACAGAACTTTATGTTCCAAACTCCTTATGGAAAGCGTTTACTTACATACGCAGATTATACCGCGTCTGGTAGATCTCTTAAGTTTATAGAACAATTTCTAATTAAAATCCAAAGAGAATATGCAAATACCCACACGGAAGACGATGTAACTGGTCGTAATATGACGAAAATCTTAAATCAAGCAGAAACAAATATAAAAAAAGCTTTTAATGCGGAAAACAATTGTCGAATTATAGCTACTGGTACAGGAGCAACGGGAGCCATATCCAAATTTCAAGAAATTATAGGTATACGGTTACCTCCAGCGACAAAAGAACTTTTAAGAACCATTTTCGAGAAATCCGCAAAAGAGAATATTTTTGAACAAAAAGAGATAAATCGATTGAAACCTGTAGTTTTCATTGGTCCATATGAACATCATTCCAACGATTTAATGTGGCGTGAATCGTTTGCTGAAGTAGTTTCAATCCAACTTACTCCTGATGGATATATCGATTTAAAAGATTTAGAACATCAAGTTTCAAATGTAGAGTATAAGAATAGGTTAAAGATCGGCTCATTTTCAGCAGCTTCCAATGTTACAGGTTTAAGATCTCCGGTGTATGAAATTTCCCGCATTTTACATAAACATGGGTGTATTGCTTGTTTTGATTTTGCTGCGAGTGCCCCTTATGTAAAAATTGATATGAATAAAGATCCAGATACTTTTTTTGACGCAATTTTTATTTCCCCTCATAAATTTGTAGGTGGTCCGGGATCCTCAGGTATTTTAGTGTTTAATGAACGAGTTTACAAAACAACACTCTCTCCTACTTCAGCTGGAGGTGGAACTGTAGATTTTGTTAGTTCTACAACCGTAGATTACTCAGAAGACATTGAAATACGAGAAAAATCGGGAACTCCTGGAGTGTTACAAACTATTAAAGCAGCTTTAGCTATTGACTTAAAGGAGGCTATTGGAATTGACAAAATAGAAGCGAAAGAATTAGAATATACTTCAAAAGCGTTAGAACGATTATCCAAACATCCAAAAATCGAGATCTTAGGACCAATCGACCCTGAGAATCGTATTTCCATTGTTTCATTTATGATTAAACATATAGATAAGTACCTACACCCAAAGTTTACAACAAAATTGCTTAATGATTTGTTTGGAATTCAAAGTCGTGCGGGTTGCATGTGTGCAGGGCCATATGGACATTTATTGCTCAACATAGGCGAAGAACGGTCTCAAATGTTTCGATGTATTACTCAAGAAGGGAAACTGGGATTTAAACCTGGATGGTGTCGCGTTAATTTTCATTATTTATTTTCAGAACTTGAGTTCGAATTTATCTGTGAAGCTATTGAGTTTATAGCTGATTATGGATACCTATTTCTCGAAGATTATTCTTTTAATATTTCTTCCGGAGAATGGACACATCTAAAGTTCAAAGATATTCTCAATTACAATCAACCAGATATTAAATCAATAGTCTCAGCAAAGTTAAGGGACTGCTTCGATCAGGAATCTATCGATCGAGATGCTGAATTTACTAAATATTTGAAAGACGCAAATAATATTATTAAAAAGTTTAAAAAAGAAAAAGAATATCAACAATTTGATGATCCTAATCTTGAAGAATTAAGGTGGTTTAATTTTATACACCTAATTAAATAATATATTGAAAAAAAATGTAAAAAAAATAGCTTTAAGAAGATACATTTAAGTTTTTAAACGCCATATAGGGAAAGAGAGTATTTTCGGTAAATTCACGCTCTTTTGAGATATAAACGCAATTTTTCACCATTTCAAGAACATTACCACTAACATTTCCGAGTTTAATTGGATTTTTGAGCTCACCGTTTTTGATGTAACTTCCATTTCTTATTTCAGCTCCAAAATTACCCGAAACATCATCTGGATTTAACCAAGAGAATTGCTGGATGTAATACCCCTCCTTGATATTCGAAATCATCTCTTTAAAGGAAATATCTCCGGGTGCTATTTTAAGATTAGTTATAGCGTTAACAACCGTGCCATTTTCTGCCCTTCTCGCGTTTCCCGTTGATTGTTTCCCTTCCAACATTGCATACATTTGATCGTATAACCTATTTTGAAATACACCATTCTTTATGACTTCTGTAGTCTGATGAGGATTTCCTTCTGAATCCCATGAATTAGAATTCAGACCACCTTCTAACAATCCATCATCAATAATTGTGATGTTCTCGCTTGCTATTACTTCTCCGATCTTGAAGTGTGAAATTTTTTCAGCATGAGCTTTACCAAGCGCATGAACTCCAATAACGGGGTTAATAGCTTGCTTTAAAACGCTTGGAGAAAAAACGACAATGGCATCATCAGAAGGCTTGGGTTCTACCGCTGTAAGCGTATCCTTAGCTTTTCTAGCCCAGCTAGACACTCTCTCGTTTAAATTCAGGTGTTCTTTTTCTTTGTAATACCCTTCATTCCAGAACTCCGATAGTTTACCATTTTCTTGAGCTTTTAAGGAAAATTCTATAAAAAAATAGGTCTTTTTCGCGTCTAACTCTACATCATTACTGTTTCTCAAATAGCTATGATTGCTGTGTACTCTAAATCGCAAAAATGTAGGTAAGACATCTTTTTGTTGTCTCACTTCAAAGATTAAATCTTCTGCTAAGTTATTCTTAATCTTTAGAGGATCGCTTAATATAGCTTTATCAGCTGTAATGATGGGGGAAATGTTGACTTTTGAAGGAAAATCGTACTTAGAGCTCGAATTAATTTTTGATAATAGAACACAAGTATCGATGTTTTTCTCGATTTGGTTAGCCTCAAGTGAATTCCCATTAACTACCCCTATCCCCGTCTTTTTTTCCTTTTGAGTAAGAATTCTTATGAAATATTCAAAATCAGATATCTCACGCTCATTCTCAGGCTTATCCTTTAAAAAAATAGTTTCGAAGATACTCTTTTCGACGAAATATATCTCAAATTCTTGTATTTTTTTCGATTTTAAAACAGCTTCGATTTTATCTAACCTTTCAATTGACATTTCTTCGATCACCCCGGGCTTACCAAAGTGTTTTTAGCTCTAATATAACTACCTCCAGATGTCACGGGAACCATATCTTCGCTGCCTTTTCCACATGTACCTCCATCTAGGGCTAAAGAATCCTTACTTATAGCGTCGATATTTTTAAGCATCTCAAGTACATCTCCACTTAGTGCAGTAGCTTTAAGAATTTTTGTTTTCTCTCCATTTTCAATTAGGTAAGCTTTTTTCGAGGTACATTGCATACCCCCACCTAGAGGATCTTCCATACCAAAGTATCCATGAATCAACATTACTCCTTCTTTAATCTCTGCAATCATTTCTTCTAGTTCATAGTCTCCAGAACCAAAATAGGTATTAGACATCCTAACATTGACAGGATGAGCAAAACTTTCTCGTCTGCCGTTTCCTTGAGGAATAGCATTGAGTTCTGATGCCGTTCTTCGATCATATATAAAATTTTTTAAAATCCCATTTTCAACTAAGATGTTGTGGCCAGCCTTTATTCCTTCGTCGTCGAAAAAGTATGAACCTAATTTCTTTTCTATAGAAGGTGTGTCATAAATTGTGCATATATCAGAAGCAACTTGTTTGTTAAGGTATTGTTTCAAATAACTGCGATCTCTCAGTATTTGATCTGCTTCCAAACCATGCCCAAAACTCTCATGAGCAATCAACCCTACCATATGGGAGTCTAACACAACGGTATTTCTCCCTGCAGGTGGTGCTTCAGCTTTTAACATTTCAAGCGAATTCTTAACTGTTTGATCTAAAACACTATTTTCAAAAAAATCGAAAATCTCAAATCCGACTTCTCCTGATTTAATAATATAATCAAAATCTACTACGCTTCCTTCCTTAGCGATAGGTATAACGAAAACACGACTCCTTGGAATTAATTGCCTTAATTTGCACCCTTCGTTATTGACGAAGATTCGTTCAAGTAGGTACTCTAAATATTTCACTTGGACATTAATAATTCTTTCGTCCGCACTTTTGACATAATTATAGATTTCCCTTACTTTTTCAATCTTTTCATCAATAGAAACATTAGTGGGATCGATTTTAACTTTAATTTCTTTATTTAAACTCCAACCGTCGAACTCATCAAGGAGATTTCCTTTATCGGATATTTTCGGTATTTTTGTCTTGATTGTATCCAAATTTCCATTCGCTTCAATCGCTACTTCTTTCCACGAATCTAAAAAACTGCGGGCGACAATACCAGATTTCTTAGTAATTATTGAAAAATTCTCAGCGGAAGGGGTTTTCACTATGCTTGTTGATGAAATTGCATCGTACAAGATATCAAAGTATTGATCGCTTCGATTATAATGGTTAGAAATTTCTTCAAATTCAGTAAAAATTTCATCATATGATTTATTACTCATCTATGTCACTAAAATTTAAAATTTGGTTTAGTATCAAGTTGATTAAATATCATTAAAATTATGTGAGAGATAGTATATCTAACAATTTATAGGTTTAGGTATTATTTTCTATTAATATTGATGAACTTAAATCAAGAGAAAAATTAAAAAATTTATTTATCTTTATTTATTTCTTCTAAAAATGAAATTCTTGTCTCTAAAATGCTCATAGTCTCAATAATATTATTTATCGTATTCTGAATTTCCTTAACTCCATTTTGGAGTTCGCCCATTTGATCTAATATAAATGACATAACATCTGGTCTTTTTACAGGTTCAATTAACCAATTGAGAACATTTTGTAAAAATTTTTGATTGTCTAGCGAACTAATTCCTATTTTATCATCACTACAAAAAATATCAATATCACCGAGAGCAATTACTTTTCCTTGTCCAAAATTTGAATAAGCGGCTATAGTTTGTTGTTGTTCTTTATCTTTTGTCCACTCTTCAGACGTATTGTTGTAAATTTCTGACCAAATATTATTCTCACTTGTTTGTAATAGCGGTTTTCCCCCCTTATTTAAGAAAAGAGAACAGGCACCTCCAATTATTACTTCTCTTAACCCATTTACGATTTCATTGCTTGGGAATTTTTGAATATGAAGAATACTTGAACAGTTTTGATTATGTGAATTTTGTTCTTTAATTAAATTCTTCTCAAAGAAAAAGCCAAAATTCGTAGCTAAATCGTTCAGATTTGTTTTTTGAAGGAAATCTGCTCCGTATTCGCTGACGAGGATTAAATTTCCACCTACTCTTACGTAATCAACAATATCCTTTATCTCGATATTTGAGAAATAGTCGTCAATCGGGTTTCCCAATACTAAAACATCAACATTTTCTAAAAGTTTTTTAGTTAAATCCTTATTTTCGTTTTTTATAATCTTAAGATTGAGATCTTTAAGGAGTTTTAAAAATTCAGAAAATTCGTCGTCAAGTGTGAGCATTTCGTTATGGTTTAAGTCGAATAAAATCGTTTTTCGCTGCATTTTTACTATAAATGTGACAAAAATACACCTATAAAAATGATTCTATAACTAAAACTTTAACAGATAAATTTTATAAAGATTAATGAATAATCCTTTTTGGATTATGTTTTATATGTTTTAGATAAAAAAAATAAGATAATAATCCCGTATCATTAAAAAAAAACAAGTAAGCTTAACGCAGTTAACGGTCTGTTAATTATGAGTAAAAATTCAAACACTATTGCAGTTTGTGGACTTTCTTGGGGTGACGAAGGTAAAGGAAAGATAACTGATTATCTAGCGCAAAAAGCCGATATTGTCGTAAGATATAACGGAGGTAATAATGCGGGACATACTATTGAAGCGAATGGAACAAAATATAAATTCAAACTAATTCCTTCTGGAGCGCCTTTAGAGAAAGAAGTTGTCATCGGAAACGGTTGCGTTGTTGATCCTAAGGTATTGTTGGATGAAATTGACAACCTGAATAAACTAGGCAAAAAAGTTAATTTAAAACTGAGTTCTACGGCTCACGTAATTTTCCCCTTTCACATCGCTCTAGATGGGTTGGAGGAAAAAACAAAGGGAAAATTTAGCGCGGGGACTACAAAAAGAGGAATTGGTCCAACATATTCGGACAAAGCGGGCCGGTGGGGAATAAGAATCTACGATTTAGTCCACCCAGAGATTATGAAGCCGAAATTGGAGAAATTATTCCAAATTAAAAAAGATTTGATTAATGTATACAATCCTGATTGGGATATGGATTTCGAAGCTATATTCGAGGAATACAAAGCTTTCGGCGAGAAATTAAAACCCTATATTACAGATACAGCTTATTACTTGAATAAAGCAATTGATTCGGGAAAAAGAGTAGTTTTTGAGGGTGCTCAAGGAAATTTACTGTGTATAGACCATGGAATGTATCCTTATGGAACCTCATCAAATCCCAATGCTTTGGGAATTAGTGCGGGAACTGGAATCCCTCCTAAGAAAATAGGGAAAATAGTTGGTATAATAAAGGCTTATACTTCAAGGGTAGGGGAAGGTAATTTTCCTACAGAATTATTTAACGCTATCGCCGTGCAAATTAGAGAACAAGGACACGAATACGGAACGGTTACCGGACGTCCGCGAAGAGTGGGCTGGATTGATCTCTTTAACCTCAAATATGGCGTAATGATAAACGGGATCGACACCGTAATCATCACCCTTTTAGATGCACTTCACGGAATAACTCCTATAAAAATGTGTACAGGATATGAACTAGATGGGAAAAAGCTTGAAAGCTGGCCTATCCAACACGAAATAATCGAAAAATGCAAACCAATCTACAAAGAATTCGAAGGTTGGAAGAAATTAACTGATGAAGAGTGGTCTGAAATTGCTAAACAAGGATATCACTCGTTACCTGAAACAATGAAAATTTATCTTCAAGTAATTAAAGAAGAACTTAAAGTCGATATTGCAATGGTTTCAATTGGCCCAAATAGAAATGATACTATTGTTTTAGACGAAGGTTTGTTTTAACATATTTTTTTTTATTTTTTTTTTCAAGACAGAAAAAGCTTTTTTATAGGATAAACCATACATAGAATATAAAAAAATAAATTAAACTTACAAAGAGATTCATTAAATTTGGAACGTGACTAAATTGAAATTGTTAAAAGATAAGAAAAATGAATTAGACGAAATTAATAGGGAATTTCTTGCCGAAACTTTGAATGGTTCAGCATTATTACATGAAGCACTTTCAACTTTTATTGAGGATAAATTAAAAAAAGAATCAATAGAAGGTGTAATCCAAGCCGAGAAAAAATGTGACGAACTTAAGGAAAAATATACGCAAGTTTTATTTCGTGATAAAAGAGCACTTCCCTTTTTAGTAGAGGATAGGTACAATATATTGATGATGGTCGATTCTGTAAACGACAAAATGGAGTTCTTCGCAAGATTTTTGGGTGTTTATCCGTTCAAATTATATAAAGAAATTAAGAATGAATTCAAAAAATTAATCAAAGCTTGTGCTCAAGGTGTGGAAGAATTGGTCAATAGCGCTATTTTAATTGAAACAGACTTTGATGGTGCGTACAAGAAAACCTTTGAAATTGAAGAGAAAAAAAGGGAAGCACGAACGGCAAAATTTAACCTACTTGGCAAATTATACAAGATGAAAGACGATCCTACTAGAGTGTATTTAACTTCTAAATTAGTTACATATATCTACGATATAGTAGCATGGGTAGAAGAGACTTCAGATTATCTAAGAGGATTAATTATAAGATACCCCAGTAGATAGAAAGGGATGGATGGGAAAAATGGCATTAGAATACATTATAATCGTATTTTTATTAATATCCATAATAATTAGTTTTGGAATTGGAGCTAACGATGAAACCATGGCTCCACTTTATGGATCAAGAATTCTAAATATGAAGCAAATTCTCATCTTAGCAGCGATCTTCGCTATCACGGGAGCATTATTATTGGGTGAGGGTGTTGCTAAATCAGTAGGTGACAAGATTCTCTTATTAGACTATGAAACTTCTGGTATTAATCCGAATGCTGTTGTTATGACTATTTTGATTTCAACTGCCATTGTGTTAATATTATCTAGCGCATTAGGGCTTCCAATCTCCTCAACTCATGCTACAATAGGAGGTATTATGGGACTAGGATTGTTATTAGGCGGAGGAGATGGTGTAAATTGGAGTACAATACTAGAAATGAGTATATGGTGGTTAGCTTCTCCGATCGTAGGCTTTACAGTAACTTATGGCGTTGTTAAATTATTAAATAAACAAAAACTCAAGTCCTTCAAGGGATTCAAAGATTATGAAAGATCAGAGAACCTTTACTCCTATATAATCTTAATTATAATATGCGTTACAGCTTTCTCCAGAGCTGGAAATGATAGCTCTAACTCTGTTGGAATCGTAGTTGGAGTAGGAGGAGATATCGATATAATCTGGTTATTAATCGTAACTGGTCTTGGCTTAGCAAGTGGGATAATAGTTTTAGGAAGAATAGTTATAAAAAATTTAGGTAAAATGACGGAACTTCGACCGAGTACGGCATTTGCGGTGCAAGTGCCAACAGCTGCAGTCATGCTTATTGGAACCATTCAAAAAATACCACTTTCGGGTTCTCATTTGCTCGTAGCATCATTTGTTGGGCTTTCAAAAGCAAGTAATATTCCAATGCAGAAAGGATTATGGAAAATCATCGCAGTTTGGTTATTAACTTTTCCAATTGCAGCATTTCTTTA
>Ga0114922_10005870_pt1 | contig 11281 bp, 9 predicted proteins | sample AartaG_FD_100975 | JGI IMG/M metagenome (GOLD analysis project Ga0114922, IMG submission 100975) | Deep subsurface microbial communities from Aarhus Bay to uncover new lineages of life (NeLLi) - Aarhus_00045 metaG | ecosystem: Environmental > Aquatic > Marine > Oceanic > Sediment | place: Aarhus...
GGAATCCTCTCCGCGCCATTCGAAGCTGTTCAAGTGTGTATAATCCTCGAGAAAATAACTGCTCATGATCTGAATGGTATACGGGCTGCCTCCTCCATTATTGCGGAGGTCGATGATCACGGCATCGGTATTGGCTAGAAAATTCAGGGCGGCCACGATCGTTTCGCCGGCTTGGCTCAGTCCGGTGAAGTATTGCAGGTCTAGATAACCGATATTTCCTTCCAGAATCTCCAACTTTTTAAACCCGAAATTTTGCTGCCTCTGCCGTTCGATACTTGCCTTTTGTTCTCTCTCCCGCTCTGCCTCGCTTTTGCTTTGGCTGGCCCTGATTCTTTGAACCGACTCTGGACTGTATGTGACCCTGATGTGCCTGTCTTTACTCACGCTGCGCAAATCTTCAGTGAGGACTCGTGAAAATTCAACAACATCGTGGATTTTGTCGTAATTTCCTTTATTGAGCTCTGTGTTCAGCTTTTCTGCCATTTTTTCGGCGGTCTCTTTGAATATGTAATTGTTTTTTATCAACTGACCGATTCGCTTGACAACTTCAGCCCTCATTTCTGCATCTAAAGTGAGCGTTTTCTCATCGGCATTTTTCTCCTGGGAAAAGGCGGGAAAGTTGATCACTGTTAAAAAGAATAAAAGAAGCAAGACAATCAAACCGAGTTTTTTTGCATTCATCCCGATCATTGCTAAACCTCCTCAGATATTAAATCCAATTTCATTTGGATCCCGAATCTTTCGCGCTCATATTTTCCACTGGCTGTGGGTTGGGGGTGTGTGACCTTGAAACCGAACGAGCGGTATAAATTAACCGCAGCCCTAAGCCGGTTATCTGTTTTCAGGATGAGCTTTTTCGCTCCTTTATCTGCGGCCCTGGCAATCGCTTCTTTTGTCAGTTTTCGACCAACCTGTTTGCCTTGGGCTTTTTCTGTTACGGCCATTTTGGCGATCTCATAGGTATTTTCGTCTTTTTTTAAAACAGCGGTTGTGCCCACGACCTTCTCCTCCATACGGGCAAACAACACAAATCCCCCCAGTCGAATGATATTCTCTTCTGGGCTAAGGAGTATTTTTTTATCCAACTCCTCCACTTTGAAATATTTTGCCAGCCATTCATAATTCAGTTTTTGAAAATATTCCTTGTATTCCGGTGTGTAATCTAAGATCTCGATCTCGTTGTATTGCCTCTGTTTGATCCGGTTAATAATTCGGTTACCGATATCCTCATCATCCAATATAGCTTCGATTCGTCTTATGACGTCCACCATGTCCACTCCGGCCTTTTCAAATAGTTCCGATGTGGCTGTCTCGAAATCATTCCAGATTGGAATAAGGAAATTCACAAGCTCCTTCCCTTTTCCCGTTATGGCAAGCCGCCTGATCCTTCGATCTTGGCTGTCCGGGAAGGATTGGATGAGTTCTTTCTTTATCAGCATATGGGTTGTTTGGATGACCGCAGGATGCGAGATTTTTAAAGAATTGGCAATTTCAGAGATGGACAAAGGAGCATCTTGGGTATAGATCAAATAAAAAACGGTGAACCACCGGGGCTCAAAATCAATGCTGAGGGACTTGTAGGCCTGGCTGCCCCCACGCATAAACCGGTCCGTCAACCTCTTCATCCGGCTGGCGACTGCGAGGTATCCGAGTTCTTTGATAAAATCCATGTTTTCTCAGTAATTATGTAAGCACTTACGTAATTATATCATAGTTTCAATAAAAATCAATATTTTCCTGAGTTGTATTGGAATTGAGAGACTTGCAAGAAAGGTGATTAACTAACCTGGCAGCCGACCCTCCCCACCCAGCAATATTGGTTTGCCCGAAGGGTAGAAAACGTGTCTGACATTGTTGAAGCAAAAAAAAGCATCGACGTTTTTTATGAATAGTTCAGGTTAAACAAGGATGGCAATGGATGCGAAAAATTCTTCGAATGTGTTTTTAGCCAATACGAATAAATGCTCAGTCCATTGATAAAGAGACATATGGTCAAGTCCATCGGTAAATATGACGTGCAAGATATGAAGGAACCATCCCACCAGTATGACGTTGATGATAACCAGGATAAGAGTGAGGGGTGAGTTCAGAAAAATATTCTTGAGTCGTTTTCGTTTTCTCTCCCTCAAGGTTTCCATCCAGAACTCCTATTGGACCAGATTAACAATCACTTCTTTAGTCGCAGGAAGCCCCATATTGTTTAAAGAGAATATGAAAGGAAATTCAGTTATCTTGATCTTCTTTCTTATCCGGCTTCTCTAAATATCCCCAGACTTTAGCGAAATAATTTACCTCTCCCGAAGAAGGCTCGGAAAATTCCACGCGCAGTCCCTTGCTTTCGAAGATTTTCATCCATTCTTTTAGTTTATCGGGTGAATAAACGGTGACTTCAGCTACAGGTCCTCCCTTTAACACCACTTCTTCCTGTTTGTTTTCCGGAATCATTTTTTTTGTTATCGCCGAAATCGTGTCATTCATTTCTTTGAGCAGTCGATTGGTTTCCTGAGTTTCTTTTAGAATATCCATCAGGACTTCTTGTTCTTTTTTCATTTCAACGAATACCCATTATCTGAGCCACAATTATAGATTCAGGAAAGAGACTATCAATTTAGGAAGGAAGTGTCAATCTGTCCATTCTGCGATTTTCTGCTCAAGCTTTTCGGGTTTAACAGGCCGCGACAAGAAATCGTTCATTCCGGCTTCTAAACATCGTTCCTTGCCTTCTTTGAACACATCGGCTGTCAGTGCAACGATCGGAAGGGTCGTGTTCCCCTTCTTTCTTATCTCTTCGGTCGCTTCGATGCCGCTCATGACCGGCATATGAATGTCCATAAGGCAAATGTCAAAATCTTCGGTCATCGCCTTATCCACGGCCTCTTTGCCGTTCGAGACGATTTTGCTCGCACACCCGAGTTTTTGCAATAATATTTCGATTAGTTTTTTGTTGACTGGGTTATCCTCTGCAACCAAAACTTTAACCTTCTTGCCCATCAATTCTTCCGCCATATGGGTCGTGACAATCTGCCCAGCAGATCGTTTATCTCCCAGAACCATTTTTATGACGTTGATGACCCCGTGTTCTGTGACAGGTTTTGTAATAAAAGCATCAAACCCTGCGTCTTTGGCTTCCTTTGCCGAACCGGGTCTTGCATCCGACGACACGGCTATGATCTTCATTCCTTTAAAGTTTTTGCTTCTCACTTTGCGGGCAAATTCATACCCATCCATTCCTGGCATCATGATGTCCGAAAGAATAAGATCCGGGATATCCTGCATTTTTTCCAGATCTTTCAAACCCTGGATGGCCGTGTGAGCCTCGGCAATGATGTTCATACCTGCCTTCTTGCAGAACGTTTGCAACAAACGTCGAGCGTGCTTATTGTCATCGACAATAAACACATTTTTGCCGATGAGCTCATCCGTGTTGAGCGGAGAAATGTCCGCGATCGCCGAAGGATCGGATTCCTGTAATTTGAGGGTAAATGTGAATTCGCTCCCCTCCCCCACTTCTGACTCCACCCAAACCTCACCGTCCATTTTTTCGACCAATGCCTTGGTTATGGCCAAGCCTAATCCCGTTCCTCCAAATCTTCGGGTCGTCGAAGAATCGGCCTGGGTGAACGTCTCAAATATCAGCTTCTGTTTCTCGGGCGGAATCCCAATTCCTGAATCTTGCACCGAAATTTGCACCGTATAGTGCTTATTTTTCGAGTTCCCACCAGGTTTTTTTCCTGCACTCGGCAAGACACAAACGCCGATATCTCCTTTCTGTGTAAATTTTATCGCATTGTTCAAAAGGTTCAGGATGATTTGTCTTATGCGTGTGGGTTCTCCGACAAAGCTAGTCGGCACTTTTTCATCATAATCATAGAACAGTTCAACTTTCGCATCGCTCAACTTTGGCCGTGCTATCCTCAAAACATCCTCGACCAAATTTTTCAGATTGAAGTCGATCTCTTCCAAATGAATCTCTCCCGATTCGATTTTGGAAAAATCGAGAATATCACTGATAAGAGCCAGTAGCAGTTTCCCACTCTCCCGTATGGTACCCACATAGTCATTTTGGATGTTATTCAGCGTGGTGTCCGTGAGAATATCTGAAAATCCTAGGACGGCGTTGAGAGGGGTTCGGATCTCATGGGACATGTTTGCCAGGAACTCGCTCTTGGCTTTATTAGCCTGTTCCGCAGCTTCCTTGGCATTGATCAGTTCTCTTTCATATTTTTTCCGCTCGGAGATATCTGTGGCCGCATATACAATTCCTGCCGGATCCCTTTTTTTGTCTTTTATCAACGAGGCAGAAACACTCAATTCGAGTTTTGTTCCATCCCTCCCCCGCCATTCCATCTCTTCATCATGGAGGATCCAATTTTTATTTATATTCGGAAAGAAATTTTTATCATTGATTTCGAACAAAAGAGATATGGGTTGTTCGTTCAGTTCCTCTTCTTTGTAACCCAAGAGCTCGCACAGCGACCGATTCACGAAGGATATTCTTCCAGAAAGATTGACAACGGCAACCAATCCTTCCATGGTTTCGAGGATATGGTTGGCGGCAAATGACGGAGTCAAATCGATCAACCGGAATCGCATAATGGTCTGCCCAAGGAGCAAGGTACAAACAAAAATGGGGATATATCCCAGGGGATAAACCTGAATACCAAACACACCGACAAAGTCGACAGCACCCAACAAACCGACGGCCACTCCAAGAAATATTCCCATCAATCGGCTGCGCTCTCGATCGGATGTGCTGTTCATGTATTCAAGCCAAATCAAATCCAGGCTGATCAACATGAAAAGGGCGAGATATAGAATCAAAGAGTATCCAAAAATCCCATATTGCACATAATATCCCCATGGCATGGAAGAAACGCCTTTGATGAGATATGGGGTAAAAAAGAAACTTGCACAAAATCCTCCGGAGATGAAAAGAGTTGCCCATCCAAAATATCTGTATTTTTTGTATCGTTGGATGATATCTAGAGTAAAAATGAAAAAGAAACTCGGAATAAAGGCCACGCCAATATGCTCGACTTTTGCCCAGAAGAGGGCCATATGTTCACTGGAAGCGGAATAAAGCCAGGGTAAAGAACCCAACCACACAAAAATGCTGATGGTGACCAAGAAAAAAGATAAGCTGACTTTAGATGCTCGATCCCTGATCAAAGTCACCAGACCGAGAACGAGCATCAGGAACCCCACAATAAGAGGGGCAATGGCAAAGATTGTGAACCTTAAAAAAAACGCCTCTATATTTCCCATTTGACCAAATACGCCTCCATAAGCCTAATATGATTACAAAAGGAGGTTTTTTGCGTCAATCACCGGAAGGGAGGATATCGGGGGTGAATTTTTGTCTCAGCTATTCATATCTCAGCAAATCCACGGGATCGGAACGGGCAGCCTTGATCGTCTGATAGCTTACTGTGAGCAAGGCTATGCACAAAACGACAATGGAAGCCAGCAAAAAAGGCCAGATAGATATTCCCGGCCGGAAAGCAAATCTTTGGATCCATTTGTGCATGAAATAAAAGGCTATCGGCCAGGCGATAAGATTGCTCAAGATCACCCATTTAGTGAATTGTTTGGATAGGAGGATAATGATCTTTGATTCTGTTGCACCGAGAATTTTCCGGATGCCGATCTCTTTAGTTCGCTGTTCGGAAATAAATGCGGCTAGTCCAAATAATCCCAAACTCGCGATAACAATGGCCAACAGGGAAAAGGCGAAAAAAATCTTGCCCGTCCTCTCCTCGGATTCATAGATTTTTTTAAAATGATCGTCAAAAAATTCGTACTCGAACGCCTGATTTTCAGCAAATCTCCGCCATGTGCCCTCCAGAAAGGCCATAGTCTCCCGGATCCCTTCGGCATTTATCCGCACAGAGACAAAACGGCCTCTATTGTTCGGACCGTACAGAAGGACGATCAAAGGCCGAATCTGAAAATGCAAACTTTCGAAATGAAAATCTTTCATCACCCCAAGGATCGTAAAAGACTGCGCCTGCTCTTGAGTAGCCCCTAAGGCAACGATCTGCTTACCGATGGGATCGGCCAGTCCAAGGTCCTTAACAGCCGCTTCGTTGATGACAACCCCCTGCTGATCCGCTTGTCTCCCTTCCTCAAAATACCGGCCAGTTGCCATCTCGATTTGGTAAGTGTCGACAAAATGTGCATCCGTAAAATAAGTCCAGAGAAGATGGGTCTCCTCCCCCGTTTCCCCGGCTAATCTGAACGCGGAATTTCCGAAAGTCTGCCCTATTAGCGAACCGGTGTTTGAGGCATTGTCGATGCGAGCATTCTTTAGAAGTTCCTGCCGGAATGCCTGGATCTGTTTTCCTAAGTCGTCAGTTTTTTTCACGATTACAACCTGATCTTTGTTGAAACCGAGGTTCATGTCTTGCATGTATTTCAATTGTTTATTCACGATTAATGTTCCGACGATCAGGACGATCGAGACCGTGAATTGAAAAACCACAAGAACATTCCGAAGGTTCGATTTTTTTGTCCTCCCCATTGTCTCCGACTTCAAGACAACAGCGGGATGGAATGATGCAAGGAAAAACGCTGGATATATCCCAGCCAAAATACCGATAAACATAACCACCCCCAGCAAGGCAGGGATGGTGTAAATATTATCGATATAGGGAATGGATAATTCCTTGCCCGTAATGCTGTTAAATGAAGGGAGAAGAATTTGGACGACAAACAATGAGAGAATAACCGCCACAAAACTCGTCAAGGTAGTTTCTGCCAGAAATTGCCGGATCAACTGAGCCCTTCTGGATCCAACAGTTTTCCGGATGGCCACTTCTCTGGCCCGGTTCACGGATCGCGCTGTGGCCAGGTTCACAAAATTGATGCAGGCAACAAGGAGAATACCCAGAGCAATGATGGAAAATAAATAAACGTACGCGATATCTCCATTCGGTTCCAATTCATACTCGTAATGGGAATGCAGATGGATATTTGTCAAAGGTTGGACAAAATAACCGTATTCCCCTCCCAATTCGAAAAATTTCTCTAAGGATATTCCGGCGGCTGCTTGAATCTGAGGACCGACATACTTTTTGACCAGCTCGACAAGTTTTTCTTCGAACGCTTGGGGAGAAGAGCCCTCTTGCAGAACCAAATAGGTGTAATAATTATTGCTGACCCAGACAGGACTCCGGCTGTCCCCATAGGTCGAAAGAGAAGCCAGAAAATCATAGTGAAAGTGAGAATTTTGGGGTGTGTCTTCCACCACACCTGTTACCACATAATCTCTCTGCCTGTCTGCATTGAGCGATTTCCCCATGGGGTCCTCATCCCCAAAATATTTCAGCGCCATCGAACGCGTGAGGACGATGGAATTGGGTTCGGCAAGAGCTGTTTTCAAATCTCCCTTGATGAAGGAGACGGTGAACACATCGAAAAAAGCTTGATCCACCCATAAGACCTGTTCCTCGCTGAAAACCTTGTCTTCATACCGGAACACCGGGTAGCCGAAATTTCTTATCCGCGTGGCCGCTGTGACTTCGGGATATTCGCGGACCAGAGTCTGGGCCATCGGGGCACATGTGACAACGCCGTTAAAGGCATTGTTATTGATATAAGCTTTCAGGCCGACACGATAGATCTGGTCTGCTTTTTCGTGGTGCCGGTCGAAGCTTATTTCATCAAGAACAAAAAGCACAATAATTAGGCAACAAGCCACACCGATAGCCAATCCGAAAATATTGATGAAAGAAAATCCTTTATGTTTTAGAAAATTGCGCAAAGCAATTTTGAGATAATTTTTGAACATGCCTCTCTCCTCAATTAATCTATACGAATTCAGGTTCCAGAAGGTTCATATCGAATCAGGTATCCTGGCTATTTATTAATATTTGCAACATAATAGACAAAAAAGTGAGGGTGAAAGGTCTTAGTTATTAGAGCGGCATAATCCGGGAAAACATGAATTTAGAGGAACTTTACGACCGCTATGGAGAGAAATTGTATCATTATCTGGTCCTCAAGCTTGGCTCTTGTCAAGATGCCGAAGACATCTTGCAAGAGACATTCTATCGCTTTGCCCGGTATTCGGTACGTTGGAAAATGATCAAGAATCCCAAAGCCTTTGTGTTCAAAGTCGTACGAAACGAGGCCAACCGTTTTCTCAAACGACAGATACCTTTACAAAAAAGAGAGCTGATGAATCCAAATCCTAAGAATGCCATTGCCTCAGTTATACTAGGACCTGATGAAGAATCAGAAAGTCTTCTGGCTGAATCGCTCGCAAGGCTACCTGACGATCAGCGCGAGGTTGTCACGCTCAAGGTGTTCGAGGGAATGACATTTAAAGAGATCGCACGCATCTGCAATCTGTCCATAAACACAGCTGCAAGCCGGTACCGTTACGGGCTCTCAAAACTACACCTTTATCTGGAGAAGAAGGATGACAGAGGAAAATAACAAAAAAACCGAGGATTTTCTGGGAGGGTTTTCACTCAGGAACGCCCCACCAGATCTAAAAGAAAAAATTCTCGATAGGGCTCTCCAAAAACGGAAAACAAACCATGAAATGACAACTTTTCTTAGGAAAGGATTTGTGGGTTGCCTCATTTTATTGATCATCGTTATTGCGGTCGATGCCACCATTACGCGTGCTCAAAACAGACGTTTTTCTTCATTTTTGGATGAACAGCAAGCAACTACTGACAAGGCAGAGGAAGAATGGTCCATGCTCGAGGATATTATTTGGGAACATTCAGACTCAGCAAAAAGCGAAGCAAAAATAAAATTTTACGATTTACTGAAAAAAAAGAAAAAAACACGGCGCCAACCGGAATGGAGGGAATCTTTAGAAAAGGAGTTTGAATAAGATGAAAACACGAAAGATCTTCTTTAGGATTTTACTGTGCCTTCTGGCTGTATTGACGATCGGGCTGTTGGTCCGAGCATTCTTCAATTACAGAATGGGCGATAAGTTGGAGGAGTATTTTGAAGACCGTCAAGCCGAAGGTGTGGCTCTCAGCAGAAAGGCTCTAATGCCTGAATGCAGCGATGCCGATAACGGAGCTAACTTATGGAAAGCAGCGGAAGCCCTGTATTTGCGGGAAGAGATAAATATCAATTTGCTGCGTGACTCCATGAAAAACATTTTTTACGGAACGCCTTTGGAACCTGATGCCCGATTAGAGTTGAAAAATATGATTGAAAATAACCACAGAGTCTTTCAGTTTTTGCAAGAAGCATCGGAAAAATCCTGCTTTCGGTACGGGGACTGGGGTAAAAATCTTTATGATATGCGGATTCCCGATGCCGTAAAGATGATCAATGCCATCAGGCTCTTGGGGATAGACGCCGTCTTTAAAGCAGAAGAAGGAAAAGTACAGGAAGCCATCGATCAAATCCGCTGGGGCACACGTTTTGTCCAAAAAACCATGGACGAACCCCTCCTCATCACAGGATTGATTGCCATAGCCAACATGAAATATCTTCATACTTGTCTCAAACAAATCATCAGCGGAAGGGATTTCGATTCCGCAACCCTCAGGACACTCATCCAGGATTCGAAACCTGAACTCTGGCGTGAAAAGTTTGTTAGAGGGATTCAAGGTGAGCGGGTGTTTTTCCTCGAGGGTGCTCTAGCCGTTTTGGAAGGAGAAAGGGATGTTCTCGATTTTAACCTGGGAGATAGGATCTTTTTTTGGATCATGCGTCCTGCAACAAAAGCAGACACTCTCTGGGCTCAAAAGATGTTTGACAAGGTCGAATCTGCATCTCTTTTGCCATTTTACCAGATCAAAGAATCCCACAAAGACATATCCGAAGATATCGATTCCATTCCATGGTCTTTCCGCCTTTCCGGAGGTCTGTTCCCGAACTTTTCTTCTGCTTGGCTAAAAGAAGCGATTTTGGAAGCAATCATGGGGACAGGACAAATAGCTCTGGCTTGTAAGATCTACAAGAATCAAGCAGGCCGTTACCCTGAAAATATCGCCTCTCTCATCCCTGATATTTTGGCGAATGAACCCATCGATCCTTTCACTGGGAATCCATTCATCTATAAGCTTCAAGAGGATGGATTTGTCGTTTACAGTGTTGGATCCAATGAAAAAGATGATGAAGGAAGAGCAACTTTCCAGGTCACCAAGCTCGTGACAGATAAAGATGACGACTGGCCTTGGAGAGAGAGAATAAAATAAAAACGAGGAAACTTTATTCAGAAATCAGTAACGTTTTGGGATCGAGCTTGATCTTCAGATCGCCAGGAGGCGGGTTATCGAAATCCTTGACTAGGCTGAGACGCACATGCTCCTCCTGGGAGACAAGCGTAATAAGCACATCGATCTGATCCAAATATCCTGTGAGCTCATGAGGCAATCCCTTATCATCGAACAAGGGATCATCCGCTTTCAAGGATGCACTGAACCAAACGCGCAAGCCCATTTTTTTGGCAAAATCTTTGAACTTCTGTAAATCTTCCGCCGTGGATTTCCGGAAATCGTACCCATCCACCATGATCGAATCGGCAGAAAAATCGCCACAATCGATCATGGCCTCCACTGTTTTCAACACCTGGTCTGTGTTGGCTGCATCCTGCTTAAAATTCATGATCACGCGGTTCCGGATGATCTCATCATGCACCTCGACAGCCGATTCCAATTGCCGTTTTTTAGCGATTTCTTTAAAAATATCTTCATACCAGGTAATGATATAATCCACACGACTGGCATACGATACATGGATCACAGGTTTTTCTTGAAACAGTTTGTCTGTTGAAAGATGGACAAGACATGCTGTTTTGCCCACGCCTTTTCGAGACGCGAGTACTCCGATATTGCCATCTTTTAAACCGCCATGGATAGATTTTTCAAGAATCCTTAGCGGGCTTCTTCTTATCAGTTCTTTTTTCACCATGCTGTCATCTCCTAATCTATCAAGAAGATTCTTTTTGTTTCGATTCTCGATATTCCTCTTTGAGCGCCTCGGCAATGCTGGAAGGAACTTTTCCGTATTTCAAAAACTCCATCGTGAATTCCGCTTTGCCCTGGGTTAATGAACGAATCGCGGTGGCGTAACCAAACATCTCGCTCAACGGAACCTCGGCATCCACCCGGGCAAAGGTCCCATCCTCGACCGTGCTGATGATGACTCCCCGCCTTTGGTTAATGCTCGAAAAGTAATTCCCGATGTACTCTGAAGGCCCTTCCACAGAAAGTTTCATGATGGGTTCGAGGATCTGGAGCTTGGCCTTCGCATACGCTTCCCTGAATGCCTCCCTGGCAGCTGTCTGAAATGCTATGTCCGA
>Ga0114922_10005871_pt1 | contig 11279 bp, 6 predicted proteins | sample AartaG_FD_100975 | JGI IMG/M metagenome (GOLD analysis project Ga0114922, IMG submission 100975) | Deep subsurface microbial communities from Aarhus Bay to uncover new lineages of life (NeLLi) - Aarhus_00045 metaG | ecosystem: Environmental > Aquatic > Marine > Oceanic > Sediment | place: Aarhus...
CGGGCGGCGCCGATGTTCCCGCACAGCATCCCGGCGGTGACCACGGCAATCACGCCCGAGGCGTGGGCCTTGACCGCCAGCAGATAGCTGCCGTAGGCGACAATGGTGGTCAGGGTGATCTCGATGAGGTGATCGTCAACCAGCGACAGGATCCAGGAGACCAGGACCCCGACGGCCAGGCCGATGGCCACCCCGCCCCCGATTTCCAGCAACAGGAAGCGGAGCACCCAGGCGGCATCGACGTCACCGGCGTGCTGGCCCAGACCCGCCGCGGCCGCCAAAGCCCAGAAGGCCACCACCGCCACACCGTCGTTCAGCAGGCTTTCGCCCTCCATGATTAACGCCAGACGCTTGGGAGCACCCAGTTCCTTAAAGATCGCGATAACGCTGACCGGATCGGTGGCCGCCAGCATCGATCCCACCAGGCAAGCCACCAGGAACCCAACCCGCAGATCGAACCAGGGCAGGACGACCCGGAACCCGGCACCGGCCAACACGATCCCCAGGGCCACGCCGGGAAGGGCCAGCAGAAGGATGGCCCGCATGTTGGCTCGGAAGTCGGCCAGATCGAGGTGGAACGCGGCTTCAAACAGCAGGGCGGGCAGGAGGACGCCCAACAGCAGATCCTCGGACAGGTGCAGGGAAAGAGCGGCCTCGGGCAGCAGCCCGCGCACGGACCCCATGGCCAGCCCGGCCAGGACCAGAGCGATGGTATAAGGCAGCTTCACCCGGCGGACGAGCATGGCTACGGCCGAGGCAACCACCAGCATGGTGATGACCGCGATCTCGGCCGTGATGCTCGAGTTCGCCTGAGCCGGATCGGGCGCCTCGCTTCCCGCGGACGCGATGACCGCCGCCAGCAACGAATCGCTCAACACGCCTGTCATGCGGGTTGCCGACCTCCGCTGCCTGTGGGCCAATGCAGTGGCGACACTCTGCTGCCTGAGCACGCCGCTGTCAACCGCGCGATCAGCCCTTCATCTGTAAAACATCTTGCCGCGCAGCGGTTGCAGGATCGGCCCGTTAGAGGGTTAGTCGTGTTTGGGCGTCACCGACACCTGCGGTGATCTTCCGCCGTGAATGGTTCTGTTAGGCCGTTGGGCCGGGCGCACCATCGCGCCGCTGGATAGGCTGCTACGGCGTGTCGGAACAGCTCGCGCACGCGGGCAGTAGGTGGCGCCGGATCGTTTCGATGAGTTTCGTCCGGTCAATGGGCTTGGCCATGTAGTCGTCGCACCCGGCTGGGATGCCCTTCTCGCGGTCGCTGGCCATGGCGTGGGCGGTCAGGGCGATGATCGGACCGGTGTAGCCCTTCGCACGGAGCAGGGCGAGGCGCCGTAGGCGGCATCGAGCACACCGCCCCGTCATGTTGCCGGACTCCGCGTCCAACGCACAACAGGAGGCTTGGACAAAGACCAACCCAGGGACTGAGAAGGGTCCGAGGGACTGTTCCGCGGGTATCCCCAAACATCGCTGGGGCACGGTTCCTTGTACGCGCCCTTATCCCGAGGGAATCCGGCTCCCGGTAGGTGCACGGGGCAGGGATGCCCCACGGGCGGTTCACGGCTGGACTGAAACTGCCTGTGGGGCAAGGTTCTTGTGAAGTTTCACGATGGCTTCGACTATGTGGGCATAGCGAGCCGGATTTTGCACTGTCGCCCAGGACCGTCCTTGCAACAGATCAAGTGGCGCAGTGACTGAACCGTCGGGCGATGCTATCAGGACCGCGAGCTTGGCGCCGAGGGCGTTCTCCAGCCGTTGCAGTTCGTTGAAGCGTGTGGGCAACTGCCGCGCCGAGGCTACGGAGAGGACGGCAAGATGCGGCTTTACAGAATTCAGCCAGCCGAGCTGCTCGCAGAACAGCAAGAGCGGGTCGTCGGGGGCAGCGTCAGCCAGGACCGCCAGCCTGATCCGGTCGTCAGCCTCCCGAGCCAGTTCGTCAGCCAGCGACTGGCGCAAGTCCTCGTCAGTTCGGGATGCGTAGAAGATCTCGGTCTCCTGGGTTTTCTCGACCGCCTGCCGCGCGATGGATTGGACGGACTCCGCGCTCAGCCCAAGGGCCTTGGCGTGGTCGCGGATAGGAAGCAGCATGGAGTTTCCGCTGTCCCCGAGGACCAACGCGTGTGCGAGACGATCGGCCAGCGCGACGATCAGCGCGCTGTGCGAGTCGCGTGTGGTGCGTTGGATCCGCTCAACAGCTAGGTGGTGTGCACAAGCTGCCTCCCGTATGTTTTCCGACGTCTGCCACTGAGTCAGGAGTTCCTTCGTAACATCACCGTGCCCGAGCCCGAACACCTCTCGTTCAACGATAACAAGGTCGACATTCCGTTGGGCGCCGGACCGAAGCACCCATTCAAGGTGAGTGGGAAACACGGTGCTCAACACCAGGCGTCCAACGTCATGCAGCAACCCCGCCAAGAACAGGTGCTCGGCATCCTGCATACCGACCGCTTGACCCACCAGATCAGCCAACGCCGCGGTGGCAAGCGAATGCTCCCAAAAACGCTGCGGGGCAAGTCCTCCGCTTGAGACCGAACTGAAATGTTCGATGGTAAGGATGGATGCAATCGCGTTGCGTACACCCGACATTCCGATACGTTGGGCGGCCTGCGCGAGGGTCTCGGCGCTCTTGCTCGTGGGGAAGAGACTTGAATTGGCCACCTTCATGACCTTGACGGCCAGCGCGTGGTCCATTCGTACCGCACTCGCGATGTCGGCGAAGGAGCTGCTATTGTTGCGGGTCAGCGACATGACGTGCTGCAAAACAGTCGGAACGGCCCGAAGGGTTGCCTCACGACGAATCTGTTCCAGCGTTTCAGCCTCGGTCAAGGGCGGCGGTGGAGGGAGCGAATCGTCGGGGACAGCCCGTTCGGCTGCCTCAGAGTCCCGTGAGTGATCGGGCGGCGTCGGCGCCTGTGGTTTTGCAGAGGCATCGCTCCCTGAGTCAAGCGCCTTCTGGACGCGCTTGAGCAGGTCGTCGAGGGAGAACTGCGACTTCAGCAGGTAGCCTTGCACGCCTGTTTTCATAGCCTGGGTGAGCATCTCGCGTTCTGACATGGCGGTCAAGATGATCACGGGCGTGTCGCCCAGAGTCGGCTGCTTTCGGATAGCTCTTAGACAACTCAATCCGTCCATGACGGGCATCGCGATGTCCAGCAGGATCAGGTCCGGTGGGTCCCCACACAGCAGATCCAGGGCTTCCTGTCCGTTGGATGCGCAGATGGCTTCGTAGCCTTCGCGCCGGAGCGTCGCCGCGATCGGCTCGCGGAAGATGGCCATGTCATCGACGACCAGGATCTTTTTCATCAGAGCACCTCGCAGAGGATGTGGTCCTCCTCGTTGCCGGACGCTGGCTCGGTCAGATCCCTTCGCAGGAGGATCGTAACCGTTGTACCCGCGCCCGGAGCCGTGCGGACGGAGATGGTGCCGCCGTGGGCGGCGACGATGCCTTTGCAGATGGCCAACCCCAGCCCGCTGCCTTGCACGTGGCTCTCACCGACCACGCCCGAGTTCAGCGCGAATGCCACCCCGAGTCGTCCGGCCACCTTTGGCGATATCCCTTGGCCGGTGTCAAAGACCTCGAACTGGACCCAGCACTGGTTGTCGGTGTGCACTTTTCTGGCCCGCACCCAGATCGAGCCCTCGGGGGTGTGTTTGCAGGCGTTGTTCAGCAAGTTAAGCACCAGGCGCCGGATCGCATCCTGGTCGCCGTTCATCGTCAGGTCGGGCGGGTTGACCTGCAGCGTGAGCGCCACCTTGGCTTGATCCACGAGCGGGCGCACGGTGTTCATCGCCGCCTCGCAGGCCTGGGCTACGGGAACCTCGGACCAGTTCCACCGCGCCGTGCCGCTGTTGAGACGGGCAACTTCCACCAGATCGTTGACCATGCCCGCCATCCGCACGACCTCATCGTTGATGGATCCCAGGAAGATGTCGGACTCCTGCGATTCGTGGATGTGCTCGCGCAGGAGAAACTCCGCCATCGCGCGGACGCCAGCCAATGGCGTTCGCAGTTCGTGGCCGATGATCCCGAGAGTCCTTTCGAGTGCCTGCACCGCGTCGCGCAGGTGGTTCCGCTCCTGCTCGAGCTCCACGCCCTGGATGCGCTCCGCCTCCGCCTGCTTGCGCGTCGTGACGTCGCGGATCAGGGCCACGGCGGTGAAGCCGTCCGTCGCCTTGTAGCCGGCGAGGGAGATTTCAATGGGGAATTCCGTGCCGTCCTTCCGCAGGGCGGTCAGTTCCAGCGTCTGGCCAATGGCGGCCCCACGGCCCGTGCGGGCAAACTCGGCCAAACCCTTCCGTTTGGCCTCGTGGTACCGGGGCGGGACGATGAGCTCCATCATGTTCTTGCCGACGGCTTGCGAGGCGGTGAACCCGAAGATCTTCGCCACGGCGGCGTTCCAGAAGCGGATGTTGCCTTCGGCGTCGGCGGTGATGATGGCGTCCTGGGCGGTCTCGGTGATGGCCCGGTGCCGCTCCTCTGATTCCCGCAGCCCGTCCTCCGCCCGCTTGAGCTGGCTAATATCGACAAAGCTATCGAGCAGATGCTTGCGGCCATTTAGCATCAGCGGGGTGACGGTCTTGAGAATCGGGACGGACTGGCCATTGGCCTTGAGCAGCACCCGCTCGGAGTTGTCAACCTCCTGCCCGAGGTCGCTGATGGGACAACGTCCCACCTCGGCCGGGCAGATGTACTTGTGGCACACGCGACCGACAACCTTTTCCCTGGGAGCGCCGATCATTTCCAGAGCGGCGGGATTGGCGTCCACGATCGTGTGGCTTTCGACCTCGATAACCACGATCCCGGCTTGAACCGTATCCACAATGGTCTGCAAACAGCCCCGGCTCTCGCGGAGCTCCTCCTCGGCCCGCCTGCGTTCGGCGATCTCTTGCCGCAGGTTCTGGTTACCCTTCGCCAATTCCTCCGTTCGCTGGGCAACCCGCCCTTCGAGCGACGCGTGTACGGCGCGGATTCTTTTTGCAAGTGCATTGAAGCTGGATGCGAGGGCACTGATCTCGTCGTGACCACGAACCTCCACCGGCGTGATGGATGCACTCTCTGGCTGTGTGGCGATCCGTGTGAAGTGCTTGGAAATCACAGCGAGCCGACGGGCCACCACCTGCCGAAACAGCAGCACAATACCCGCAAACAACAAAGCCAGGCCCAAGGCCATGACCAGAGTGTGTTTCGCTACGTCCGACACCATGGCGGCCTGGCTCTTCTCCACGGGAATCGCAATCGTGTCGAGGGCGATCACCTCGCCGACCGGGCGGTGGAAACCGGCCGTTGTCCCGTATCGCTTCAGCAGTGAGGCCGGAGCGTCTTCCGGGCAACCGTGACAGCGCAGACACTTCTCCTTCATGCGTCGGGCGCTGAAGCATGCGAGGTACTCCGCGCCGTCAAGCTTGATCTTTCCCGACCATCGATCAACCTCGGGGTTGTCGTTGAAATACTCAATCATCTCCTGTTCGGCCGGACCTGCCTGATTGGCAGGGTTCCGGGGGTTGTCGGACGAGAACTTGATGACGTAATCAGGAAACTCATTACGGACCTTCTCGAAAATGCTGCGGGCAACAAACGACGTGGACATCGTTTCGGGGGTGAATTCATCTGGTCCGACCTTCTCCTGCATGGCCGGGCGAATCTCTTCCGCAACATAGCTGCGGATCGCAAGATCGAACTCCAAGGCGAGTGCGGCCTGCTGGCTCGTCAGCTCCGTGATGTCCTTTTGTGTATCCGAGTAGGCGCCATAAAGGTCGAAGGCGGTGAACACCAGGCCAAGAAGTGCCACAGGTAGCAGGAATCTCGTTGCTACGCTTCTCATCTTGGGGCCCTTATGTGTCGGTCAAGCCCGGCCGACCATGGGCATCAATGCGCAAAGATACGTAGGCCAGGAGTCGCCGCGCAGGCTTCCAAATACATCTACATCGGCACGCAGGAAACACACCTGGGCTTTCAACACCGGACCGCGGCAGGTGCAGCTCGTTGGCCCGATATCATAGTGACGAGTGGAGCCGCAGGTTGGTGCACATCGGTGACTATCAAGCCGGCCCGCCGCTTCGCGTTAGCACGGTAGGCCGGCGAGAACAGGGCACGCTGGCAAAGTCCACCGCAGGCCGGAGCCCGATAAGGGACCTGATCCAAGCCGGGGCCCACTGCCGGGGTGAGCGCTGCCTAGGCCAGCAGGTCCACCCGCTTGAAGAGGTCCACGTCGATCAGGCCCTGGTCGGTGACCTTCAAGGAACCGATCACCGACAGACTGACGAACGACAGGGCCATGAAGGGTCTGCGGAGCTTGCATCCCAGGCCGGCGACGGCGGCCCGCACGGCGTGCAACTGGGCCCGCAATTCGTCGGCCGGCCGGTCGCTCATCAGCCCGGCGATCGGCAGCGGACACTCAGCCAGGATCTTCCCCTCGGCGGCCACGCACAGCCCACCGCAGGCCCGCACCACTTGCACCGCCGCGGTGTAGAGGTCGGTGTCGTTAGTCCCAGCCACGATCAGGTTGTGGGCGTCGTGAGCAATCGACGAAGCGATCGCCCCGCGCTGCAACCCGAACCCGCGCACGAAGCCCAGCCCGATGTTCCCGCTGGCCTGGTGGCGCTCAATCACCGCGACTTTGGCGATGTCCCGGGAAGGGTCGGCCACCACGCTGCCGTCTTCGACGGGCATGTTCTCGATACTGCGGTCGGTGTTGATCTGATCCTCGATCATCTCGATGACATGGACGCGGGGGGCGGCTTTCTTTTCGCACGAAACGCGGAAATCGCCCGGCTCGATCCTGGGCACGTTGATGGTGCTGCGCAGGATCGGCGGCCGTTTATCGCGCGGCGGCTCGTAGACGCACTCGCCGTCCTGGGCAACGAGTCTGCCGGCCTGATAAACCCGCGTGACCCGGCAGGCCTTCAGATCCTCGAGGAGGGTCAGGACGGCGTGGTACCCGGGACAGACGGCCCCGACCTGGCGCAGTCCGTAATGCCGCGCGGCGTTATAGCTGGCGAGGCGGATGGCGACCGGCGGATCGACGCCGGCGGCGATGGCCCGGCGGACCATGCAGTCGATGTGGCCTTCTTCGACCAGGTCGTTCACGTCCCTGTCGTCGCTGACGAACATGAACCGATCGGCCGTCGCGGGCGTGACCAGTGGCAGCAGGGCGTCGAGGTTGCGGGCCGTGGACCCCTCGCGGATCATCACCGCCATGCCCAGGCGCAGCTTTTCACGGGCCTCTTCGGCCGTGGTGCACTCGTGATCGGTCTCTATCCCCGAGGCCACGTACGCCACCAGATCCCGACCGGTCAGCCCCGGGGCGTGACCGTCGATATTGCTGTCGCCGGCGATGCGGATCTTGTCCACGACCTCCGCCTCGTTGGCCACCACCCCGTGGAAGTTCATTACCTCCGCCAGCCCCAGCACCCGCTCTTCGGAGAGCAGAGGCAAGAGGTCCCCGGCGGTCAGTTTGGCCCCGCTGCTTTCCAGGTGCGAGGCCGGCACGCACGAGCTGAGCATCACGTACACCTGGATGGGGCAGTGCTTGCTTGAGGAGAGAATGAAGCGGATACCCGCGATCCCCAGCACGTTGGCCAGTTCGTGCGGATCGGTGATGACCGCCGTCGTCCCCCGGACCACGACCATCTTGGCGAATTCCGGCACCGAGAGCATGGACGACTCGAGGTGCACGTGGGCGTCGATGAACCCCGGGCAGATGTACTGCCCCTTGAGGTCCACGACCTGCTCGGCTTCATACTTGCCGATCCCGGCGATGCGCCCGTGGGCAATGGCTACGTCCGCCGGATAGACCTCGTTGCTCAGCACGTTGACCAGGTGACCGTTGGTCAGCAGCAGATCGGCCGGCTTGCGCCCGGCCGCCACCTCGATGAGCCCTTCCAGTTCCACGTTGCACCTCCTGAGAACCGCCCTGAGGGCGGGCCGATACTATAACCCTGGGCAGCGCTGTTTGGCGAACCCCCGAAGCGAGGGGGTCCGGCCTATTCCGGGGGCGAGCTTGGGCGGCGCCGGGCGGTGGCCGGTCCTGCGGGGCCGGTCCGAGGACATTATCGCTCGGCTTCTGAAGCTGACCTGGAGGTGAGGTCGATCCGATACAGATAAGTCGCCGGCTGCCAGGAAGCGAAAGCAATGCTGTGTGTCCCGATAAAAGACGTCAGGCCCGGCATGGTGGTGGCCAGACCGGTCTGCCACGCCCGCAACCGCGTCTACTTCGTGCAGAAGGGGTACGCCCTGGATCAACGCGCTATCTCGCGGCTGACCAGTCTGGGCGTCCACAGCCTGTGGATCGAGTGCGAGGGTCTGGGCGAGGTGGACGACAAGATCAACGACCGGGTGGTCGAGAAGCGGCAGGAATTGAGCCAACTGCTGAGCACCTCGGTGGATGATCTGCGTCAGCGCACCGATGCGGTGATTGTCTGCGGGCAGTTCGAGGCCAAAATGGGGGGGCTGCTAAGCGAGATCCTGAACGATCCCTCGCACGAGCCCCTGCTGGCCACCATGGCCGGCGACTGCGGGGCGCTGGTCCGGCACCAGACCAACTGCTGCTACGTGTGTCTGCTGCTGGGCACGCACCTCTCCGGCTACGTGCGGCACCAGCGCCGGCGCCTGCCCACCCACCTGGCCGAGGACCTGCGCGCTCTCGGAATGGGCGGCTTTGTTCACGACCTGGGCCAGGTCCGGCTGTCGGAGCGGGCCCAGAAGATCCACGCCCTGCATCGTCACAGTGACGACCCGGAGTACCGGTCGCACCCCAAGATCGGCTGTGAGCTGCTGCGCGGGCAGATCTCGCCGCTGGCCGTCTACATGGTCGCTCACCACCATCAGCGGTTCGACGGTTTGGGTTTTCCGAAGGTCAAACCCCGCGACCCGGGGAGCGAGCCGGCCGGGCTGGCCGGGGACAAGATTCACGTGTTTGCCCGCATTCTCACAGTGGCCGACGCCTTCGATCGTCTGCTGGGGACGCCACAGGCCCCCAGGTCCACCATTGAGGCCCTGCACGCTCTGCAACAGCCCCAGTTCGCCGGCTGGTTCGACCCCATCGTCGTGGCGGCGCTGAACCGCCTGGTGCCGCCGTTCATGATCGGATCGGTGGTGACGTTGACGGATGGACAGCGAGCGGTGGTGGTGGACAACCATGCCGAGGCCCCGTGTTACCCGACGGTGCGAGTCGTTGACGGCGAACCGGGCACCCCCCAAGCGCGGGTGTGCGACGAGGATATCGATCTGCGGGCCACGCCGGAGCTGAACGTAGGCCGCGTGAATGACGTTGACGTTGGCCCGTTCTTCTTCAAGCCGCCGGACGTTCCTGCGGGGGTGATGGCTTACTGGGGGCTGCGGACCAAGGCGGCCCGCTCGGTGAGCGTCGACCCGTCCACGTTGGTGTCCGCCGACGAGGCGGTCGCGTCAGAAGCTGCCGGATGAACGGCCGGATGGGGGCCGCTACCCAAGGTTAGCGCGCAGCAGCACCCAAGCTGAGGCCTCCGGCCGGTCAAGGACTCGACGGGCAAGGCAGCAGCGTGGATTGCCCGGGCGACGCCCTCCCCGTTGCTCGCAGCCGGGCAAACTGCTGCTCGACGCGGTTGCGAAAGACGGGCCCGCAGTTGTACGTGCAAAAGGGATACATCCGGCCGTCGGGGGCCGCGTAGTGCACGACGCATCGACGCACGCGGTCGAGTTCAAAGTTGTAGGCGTCCTGGAAATGCATGCCCTGCAGCAGCAGGGCGTGGGCCTCCGTCCCCTCCAACTCGCGGCGCCGGGCCTCGTTGTCCGGGTAGCGCGAACCGAAGTCAACGAAGCTGGCCATAAAGTTGGCCAGCTCGTTGAAGTCCCACCCGGTGACGGCCGCCTCGGCCCGAAAGAACTTGCGTAGCCGGCGCCAGGCCAGGCTCAGGTACCATCGGTTGCCGCGCCACGCCTGACGCTTGATCGCGGCGGCTAACCGGCCGATCTCCTTCATCATCGGTTCCACATCCACCATCTGTGGAATCGTCGCCGCCTCCCGTGTCCGGGCGTTGACCACCAGGTAGGTCGCCATCCCGCAGTGGGCGTGGCAACTGGGCCGCACCGGACGCTCGCCGGTGATCGCCTCCATCAGTTGAGAGAACGGCTCCACGAACGAGTAGGGGTACCAGTCGCGGTGCATCTCCACCAGCCCGGTCTGCTGCTCGATGCAATGTGCCAAGTCGGTCAGGGTAAACCGTTGGCTCATTCGTTGGCGCTCGTCAATCCGGCCGGTGAAGGCAACCGGTTGCCACGAAATCGCCAGGATCTGTCTTGTGTTCTGCACCGCGAAGCGCAAGATCGGGCCAATCTCCTTGTCGTTTAAGCCCTTCACGATGGTCGGCACGAGACAGGTTCGCATGCCGACCTGATAGATACTGTCAATCGCGCGTGACTTGAGGTCGACGAGCCGGGCGCCACGTGTCTGACGGTAGACGTCCTCCGAAAGGCCGTCAAACTGCAGGTACACGATGTTCAGCCCCGCATCGGCGCAGGCCCGGGCGGAATCCGGTTCGCGGGCGAAGCGAATCCCGTTCGAGGCCACCTGAATCTGCGGAAAGCCGAGCTCCCGGGCTTCGGATAGTATTTCAACAAGGTCGGGGTGCAAGGTCGGCTCGCCTCCGGCAAACTGGATACAGGGCGGACGAGGATCGTTCGTCCGCAACGCCCGGAGCATCATCTCCCGTACCTGCTCTCGCGTCACCTCGAACACGTATCCGGTCGCGTCGCTGTTGGCGAAACAAATCGGGCAGCGGAGGTTGCACCGGTTCGTCAGGTCGATGTTGATCATCATCGCCTGGCTCCGGTGCTCCGGGCATATGCCGCAGTTCATCGGGCAGGTGCCGGCCTGTGCCAATGGCCCGGTGCCATCTGCGGCAACGTCCTCCCTGGCCCTTGGCTCGGCGGGATCTATCGTCGCCGCCAGCCGCTCTAACCGCATGAAGAAATCCACATCGTCGCTGATCAGTTCGCGGAAGCGTCCATGCTCAGGGCAGCTCTTATACATGAAGATCTTGCCATCTTGGCTGTCCAACTCGGCGGGAACTACTGTCAAGCACTGCGGACAGAGGCTGTCGGTTCGCCGGGGCGTCCATCCTGGCTGCCTTGGCTCATCCATACGCAAGCGATCCACCAGTGTGCTCATGTGCCGGTCTCCTCATATAGTGCAGTAGCTGACTGCACTGGTTCTTCTTGTGCTTTTACTTGCCCCAAGTGGGGCAACTCGCTGGATCTAGATCCAGCATCTACTTCGTACTGGACGGAAGATTCCTCA
>Ga0114922_10005872_pt1 | contig 11279 bp, 9 predicted proteins | sample AartaG_FD_100975 | JGI IMG/M metagenome (GOLD analysis project Ga0114922, IMG submission 100975) | Deep subsurface microbial communities from Aarhus Bay to uncover new lineages of life (NeLLi) - Aarhus_00045 metaG | ecosystem: Environmental > Aquatic > Marine > Oceanic > Sediment | place: Aarhus...
CATCCTCAATTACGAAAAGGTCCGCCGGACGGCTTGTCGCAACTATGAGCTGTTTGCCGTGTACCTCTATCGGCACAATACGGTTGCTTTTTATGTACTCAAGATCAAGCCTGGAAAACGCCTTATCCTGTATGTCAGCAGGTTCTATATGTCTGAACTCAAGGCCATGCATCTTGGCCTGGGCGGTCAAAATATCATCGGTACCGATTTTCTCTGTTTTCGACAGCAGCGCTGAGACATCGGAAGCGGGATTTGCCTTTTGTTTTTTCCGAAGGCTTGCATGCTGCTTTTTATTAATTTTGCCCATATCAAGCAGGACATCGACGATATCCTGTGTGTGTGATTTGCTCGTCTGTTCAGGACAGTAAAGCTCACTGAGACCGGGCATCGACCGGTCCTCGGAAAAGTCCATTTCTACCGCGGTTTCAGTGTCAGTATTGCGCTGCAGACCCTTATCCGGCTTCGAGGAAAATTGTCTTTTTTGAGATATAAAGGGTAATTTCATTCCGACAACTTCAATTCTATTTGCACACCATCAGATTCGAGTTGAACCAAATTATCCCCAATATGGATCACCTTAAAGCCTCTTATTGAATCTCCCTCACCGAGGATTTCATCATTTATCATGCACCGGTTTCCCTTGTGCGTTTGCATGATGCTCCAAAGCTGCATACCTTTTGAATTTTGTCTCAATTGCTGCTGCCAACGCTCCCTGGCATCCATCTCATTGTCAACGTTGCTCTTCTTTATATTGCCAGACGTTGTTTCAAGCTCAAAAGGATTTTTCACCAGTTCATTAACCTTGACCTGCGGCACATCGGAAAACTCATAGAATTTCCCGACTATTTCATCTATTCTGCTGAACATTTGTGTCTTGACGCCTGTAAGTCGGGCGATGGCTGTCTCAACGAGGGTATCTTCTGTTTGACCGTCCGAGGCTGATGCCGTTTTGGGCGTGCTCTTTTTTATCATAAACACAAGGCATAACAGGCCTATGACAAATAAAACAGCAAGTAATGTGGTGGTCTTGCGAACTTTCTTTCCGTGAGACGCTACGGTAAGGAATTCAGGCTCCTGTGACTTGTCGGCATCGTCTCTGAGTACCTTGTTAATGTTGGCTGCTTTGCTGGCAGATGCTTTGCTGGCAGATGCTTTGCTGACGGCTGCTTTGCTGGCAGATGCTTTGCTGCCGGCTTCTTTGCTGCTGTCTGTTTTTTTACTGCCGGCTGCTTTGCTGGCGGCTTCTGCAGCTGCTTTCATCTTTTTTTCGGCAGGTAATTCTTCAGGGTTTTGGTTGCGTAAAAAAGATAACATAACTAAGCTCCATTAAATTGTATATCATTTTGAGAGGGTTATTTATTTAAACAGTTTTATTCTGGAAAAATATGCTTAATATAAAATCTGCTGATACTTGTCCATCGGCGATTGTCTTCTTATCAAGCTTAAGCTCGCGAATTTTGATTATTCGCGGTAGCTTCTCAAGCTCTAATAAAAAAGAATAAAAGGAACTGAAATTTCCAACCAGCTCCATTCTCAAAGGCTGCTCTATATAGCCGCTGTTATTTTTTTGCCTGAGTGTTCGAAATGTTTTGGATTTTAAACCTTGTTTTTGGGCAATAACAGTCACCTGCTCGAGCACCACGTGAATCTGACTTGTCGGAGGCAGCTTGTTTTCAAAAAACTTTATTGCTTCTTCTAATTCGTCAAGCTGTTTTGACAGGCCTTCTGCAGCGGTGGCAGCTTTTCCGAATTTGCTTAATTGTGACAGTTTTGTCTCGAGACGGCCTTTTGCGTCGGCCAGATTCTTATTGGCCGGCTTAATCATATACCGGTACCCTGCGATTGCCATACCAAACAATAAGACAGAAAACACAATTTTTCTGAAACCGCTTGTTATCATGATATTATTTCCTCGCTTTAATTACGAACCGCATTGCTTGAAGATCCACGGTGTGGACACAGTTTTGCAATATCTTACATAATGGGCTCTAATCCCGTATCATGTACATATTAAAAATTCCACATTGCACTCTCAGCTTCGTCCCTGATTTTCTTGACGTCATCATAGGTAAGATGAACTTCTTTCTTGAGCATTGCAGTCAGTTTAAATCGCCTGTACATAGTGCCGTCCTCGACTTTATCTTCTTTTGACTCAACCAGCGCTACGTTGTCCAGCAAAATTGAATTACTCAGCCGTTTAATATACTCTGCAACCTGAAGATCACTCGGAGCCATACCTTCAATGTCTATATTTGTATCTAACAGTTTTTCTTGTGAGGCTTGCGAGTTGCCCGCTCCTGCCTTTTGAGCCTGTTTGGCTTTATATTTACTCGTTGGAGCCGCCTGGGGGCTCCGCCCGGAATCTTTCTGGATCAGGCCGAGTGTTAAAAGCGATACTCCCTGAGGCAGGTTATTGGTCAACGAAGCCAACAAAACACTTCTCGGTACCGGCTCAAGAAGCTCTGATGTGGTTAGGGCTGTTCGCATCATTTCTCCTCGCTTGCTCTGAAGCTCTTCGAACTGTTTTATGGCCTTTTGTATCCTGGTCATTTTGGTATTTACAAGTTTTTCTTTAACCCCGCAAGCGCTCTGCCTTATCTTGATAGTCATAAATGAACCGCATAATGCTATCATCACCACCCCAAACAAAACAAGGTACAACAGGTTTGTTCTGCTTGATTCGGTGTTTTGAACATAATCGTCCGGTACAAAATTTATATTAGCCATTTTTAACTTTGCCTCCTTTTTGTCCGCTTCTCAGACTCACCTTATCATTGTGCTCGGCCCTGTCTCTATGACAGGCTGAGTCCAAAGGCTGTAGCCCAGTTTGCCTCGCAATTTCTTCTGTCTATCGGAGTACCGGCAGACTTTTTATCATCATTACTTTTAGGTTTCCCGCCAAGGCGGGAGGGCTCAATTATCTCAACTGCTGCAAGACAATCTCCTACCTGTGCCGGTATATCTAATTGTTTTGCTATCGTTACACACATTTCTTTATCTACTGTAGTCTGACTTGAAAGGAAAATCAGACGCTCGATTTGACCTCTTGGATTCATTGAGGCGAACTGCCGTCTGCTCTCGGTTAAATCCAGCACCAGTTTGTTTACCGATTTCTTTTTACCCAGTTGGCTCAGCCCTATAGATAGCGAACGGGCAAAAAGTAGATTCTTATGACGGCAAATTACAACATTTGTATAGTTTTCCTCGATACAAACGAGCATTACAATTGTTTCAAAGTCCGATTTTCGCCTACCGAAAAATTTGGTATAGCAGTTTGTCAGTGCTGTCGGCCAAATACCTATGGACTTAATCGAAAGACCTGCCCTTTCGTATATCGCAAGATGTCTGTCGATAATCTTCCGCTCGACTGCGATTACCAGAGCATTGTCCTGCTCCATTGGTACGTACTTTATCATGGTGTTTTCTTTGATAGGCTCGAATGGAAGTTTCTGCTTTATCTTTGAAAAGATGGCATCCTCGACATCATTACCATCTGCCTTCGGCATCTTTATATTGTCGATAAATACCTCGCGAGCAGGCATTGTCGCTATCACTTCTTTACCGCGAAAAACACCATTGGATGTCATTTGACGTATAGTCATGATTGCCCATTTTTGCCATTGGCTGCTGCCGGCTTTTACTCCCTCGGGAGGATTTTCGCTCTGTCCGGCAATTAAACTTATGCCGTTCCCGTTTTCTCCGAGCTGTACCAATTTAAGGCTGTCATCTCCAACATCAATACCAATCGAATATGCGTGACTTTTTGAGAATCTGAACATAAAAATTTCACTCACAAAGGCGTATTTTTTTCTCAGGAGTAATGTTTATAACAACTATAAGGATTTTGATGACACCACTCCACAACAGCCCAAAAATCAGGTTTTGGTTCACATTTCCCTGCTTACTTTCGAACAAATATTTCTTGTTGAATCATCCTGATTTATCGGGATTCCGGGTCATTACCTGTATTAAATTACCCCTCGTGCTAATCCCAATAACTGCCAGTCCAAATAAAATATATAAAACAAAAGCCGCTCCGGCCAAACGACTGAAAAAATATCAATGTCTCATTCTGCGAAGCATCGAAGAAACTGCATACCACTTCTGATAAAATCATCGTTCCGAATCCATCCGGACAGCTTCTGTTTTGAATTGAAGTGAAATGTCTTAAATTCTTCTGATAATGAAAAATTTCTTAATAACAAAAGATTTTTTGTAGAGGAAAAGCTCTCACGAAATGAATATGAGTTGATGACTGAACTTCTTAAAGTATCTCTACACAGAAAAAGTTTATAGGACCAACCAGGTTAACTGGTTGACAGGAAGGTGCTGAAGTTGGCTGAAATGCCTAAAATGAACTTAAGTTATAAAAAAAACCGGTTAATTCATCCACCCACCATTTAACAAGCCGGGGGAATCCGGCATCGAGATTAATCACTCAGCTTTGAGCTCCCGTTTCATTAAATCTGCGATGGCCCTCTGTACAGGCTTATTCTCGAAAAGCACCTCATGGACGGCTTCTGTAATAGGCATCTCAACATTATATTTCCCGGCAAGTGCAACGACCGATTTGCACGTGGCTACACCCTCAACCACCGATTCGTTGGCCCCTAAGGCCTGCTCTGTGGTTTGTCCCTTGCCTATCCTTTCACCGAATGAGCGGTTCCTTCCCGTTGGTGAAATGCAGGTAGTTACCAAATCACCAAGGCCGGTCAATCCCGCAAAAGTCTCCTGTCTGGCCCCCATTGCAAGTCCAAGACGGGTTATCTCGGCAAGCCCTCTGGTTAAAAGGGCCGCTTTGGCATTATCACCGGCCCCCGTACCGTCTATAATCCCCGCAGCTATGGCAATAATATTTTTCATGGCTCCTGCTAACTCGACTCCAACTATATCAGTATTACTATAGACACGCAGCCAGGGCACCCCGTCGGAAAAGGTATGTTGAATCTCCTGGGCCAGTGTCTGATCCTCGGCTGCCGCACATGCCGTCGCCGGAAGCTTTCGAGCTAATTCGTCGGCAATCGTAGGTCCTGAAAGGACGGCGAATCTCGTCCCTCGTCCCTCGTCTTTTGTCCCCCGTTTTTTGTCTAATATCTCTCCAAGTATCTGACTCGGCCGCAGCAGAGTATTATTCTCAATGCCCTTGGCAACTGAAACAATAGGAACATTCTCAGGAACATAACTTTTAAGGCGGTTCCATATCCTGCGCATAAACTGACACGGCACGGCGGAAACAATCAAATCCGCCCAATCCATTATGCGCTTATCATCTGCCTCGAACAAAAGTCCTTCCGGCAGTTTATAGCCGGGAAGAAATTTCTTGTTCTCGCCTTTCTGCTCGATTTCTTCCAGCTGCTTCCGGTCATAACCCCACATCCGCACAATTGTCTTTCGAACCGCAGCCGAAGAATCTCGTTTTTCACAAAGCAGCATGGCCAAAACCGTGCCCATCCCGCCGTCACCAATTATGGATATATTCTTAAACATTGAGAAAATTATAGCCCCAAATATCACAATTGCAATCTGTTTGTGAGAGAATAGAGTCGCGACTGAACAGGGCCGCCCCCGCTCCACCGTAAGGTGTCCCCAAGTGGATTGCTTCCGTAAGAAAGCGGGGGGGGTAATGGAGCGGTAAACCAACCAAAACAGGAAATGTCAATCTTGATACTTCCCCCGTCATTACGACCGTAAGGAGCGAAGCGAACGAAGTGGATAAATCTGGCATGCGATCTTAGTCATTTGTAAATGTTTCTCAAGCACAGATAAGAATCACTTTATTGAATTATTAATTCAGCCGCCGTGGTTTTCGATTGTTTCATCGATTTGTTAAATTCTTTCTTTCAGGCGATTCCACTCTTCAAGATATTTCTTTAGATGAATTTTACCATTTTCGATTTCTGATAAAATCAAATCTCTGACCAATTGTTGCTCAGCTTCATACTCCTGGTCTGTAAAGTGTCCGCCAAAATGAGCCACTCTTAACCACACTAAGTATGTAGTCAAAGCATCAAATTCATTGTAAGCCACGATCTCGTCTAATTTGCCGTCTAACCATAGAAATGCGACTTTTTCTCCGTCAACATCTATTTTTCCCGGGATACCTGATAGAATAGCCATTTCATTCAATGAGGGCGTAGCTTTTCCCCAGCCTCCGACAACATCTTTTATATCAACATTCGCTTCACTGTTTCGACTATCAAAATAATCGTCCCCTTCCCATGGTTTGTTTGGACGGCTGCAGAATCCCTTGGCCTCAATACCTAAGACTATAGCTCTTTGAATAAATGCTTTCAAGTCGGCCGAAGCAGAGTTAAAACCAACCAACTGTGGTTTATATTGGCCAACCTTATCTAAAAAAGTGCTGACTACACTTTTTTCCGATATTTGTTCAGGGTCATTCACATCACGAGGCAGAGATAGTAAATGTAATTTGGTGTTGCCCCCTGACACTAATCTGTCCATAGCGGCAACAGAAACTATCCTGCATACCACTGTCTTCAAATACGGTGTAGGGTCTTCCTCTGTGGCCCCTCCTTCCTTCCACATATGTTTTAGAACATCTAAATCCGGCATATCATCAGGCAAACCATATAACAATTTTCCCGCAAGCGGATCAGGTATCCATTCCGCATCGAATGCCCATACTCTATTTTTTACAGTCTTAAACATAACTTATTTCCTATTGCCCATCCGCCGTGGGTGTCGTTTGTTTCGTCAATTTAACATCGCCAATAGTTTCCATTTTGATTTTTGTATATATTGAAATATTTTGACCCCGCCATAGTACTTTTGACAAACACCGGCATGGATGGAGTTATCGAACACTTCAAAAAACAGGAATAATCAATAAACGTTCTTTTATTCATCCGACTTTCCAATAAGGTTTCCGCAGATATACCAACACAATCGTATGCGTTTCAAGCTGCAAATCAAGAAAAAAACAGTTGAAATTCTTATAATTCGTGGCCAATTCTTCCTTCGCAATAAGCAATACGATATAAGATATACGAGCGACGTGTCAATCATGCCGCAGTGCCACGACGGGGTCAACCCGCGCCGCCCGCACCGCCGGATACAGACCGGCCGCTAAACTGACAAGAATGGAAAAGGCAACCGCCCCAAGACAAAGCCACCACGGGAAACTGAAGTAATCCACATATGGCACACCCTGCTTGATAAGAAAATGATTGGCGATTTGATTGATGACCATGCTCACTGCCCATCCTAAAGCAAGCCCGAAAACCCCGCCTAAAAAACCAATCACACCCGACTCGAAGAAGAATATCTTTTTGACATCTTTTTCACTGGCCCCCACGGCCTTCATAATTCCAATTTCTCTATATCTCTCCAAAATGGACATAACCATCGTATTGATTATACCTAAAGAGGCAACCGTAATGCCTATCATCGCAACCGCTAATAAGAACATATCCATAAACAGAAACGCTGTTTTGATTTCCTTCATCTGGTCTATCAGTGCAAAGGTATCCAGCCCCCGGTCTTTCATCTGTTCTTTTATCGGGTCAATATATTTTACAGATAACACTCTGATAGTAATTGCCGAATAGCTTTTGAGCTTCTCCTCAGGCTGAAAAAAATCTTTGATATTTGTAAGCGATATTTTTTTCATACCTTCAGCAGGGCCCGGTGGTATATAAACATCACTGCGGACTGGAATGAATCCCCCCATTCCCATACGTTCTGCCACTCCGGCAATAGTAAAGGTATAACTCTCCTGGTTGAAGGGAAGATTTTCACCCTGCATAATAGACATTATCTTCATCGGGTTTAAAAGGTTGGGATCCATGGCCAATGTGGAGACCTCGATTTGTTCTCCGATTACGGCCTCAAAGTCCTCGACATCCAGACGGTGCAGCAGCGAATCATTGATAATCAAAGAGTTTGCGTCATCGCCTTCATATGCCCTGCCTGCTCTGAGCTTCATAAATTCGGACCGGCAAACGTCGGCCGGCATTACCGAAACAAGGCTGAACTGTTCTTTTTTATTGAACCTGATTTGGGCAGGAAAGCGAATTTCCGGAAAAGCCGCTTCCACACCTTTTATTTCCCTGACTTCCTCCAGGAAATTAACATCGAGTATTGGACTGTTTACTGATTCGGGCAATTCCTCATTTAAAGCTTGGGTGTGTGGATCATCAGGGTCCATATTAGCCTGTTCGGTTCTGCCCCTGCCCGAGGCTGGAAAGACGGCAATATAATTGAAAAGCCCCATTTTGTTGAAACTGTCTGTAACGTTTTTCTGAACACCCTTACCGAATGAGAACATCGAAACCAAAGCCCCGATTCCTATCACCACACCGAAAGTGGTCAGGAACGTACGCAGTTTCTTCTTACGCAAATTGGAAAAGGATTGCTCGATATAATCGGATATTCTCATCGATTCTTTACCTGATTTTTTCCTGTTCAACGACTTTCCCGTCGCACAGGTGAATAGCTTCATCGGCGAACTCGGCCAGCATAAACTGCTCATGGGAAATCATAATGATAGTTAAACCCTGGTTCCTGTTCAGCTCGGCCAGCGTCTGCACAATCTGCCTTGATGTGCTCGTGTCTAAATTACCCGTAGGTTCGTCGGCAAGCAGTATTTTCGGCTGATTGACTAATGCCCGCGCTATCGCAACTCTCTGCTGTTCGCCGCCAGAAAGCTCTGCCGGCCGATGGTCTTTCCGATTGATTAGTCCCACCTTGCTGAGCATCTCACCCCCTCGCCGGTTCCTTTCCTTTTTTGGCACACCCGCAAAAAGCAGTGGAAAAGCCACGTTCTCAAGGGCCGTATAAGACGAAATAATATTGAACGTCTGAAAAATCATCCCGACCTGGTATCGCCGGTAGAGGGCAAGCTCTTCCTTGTTTAATTCGGAGATAAATTTGCCCTCGACCTTAATGCTCCCTGATGATGGCCTGTCCAGCCCGCCTAAGAGATTCATCAAGGTCGATTTGCCCGACCCCGATGGTCCAGTTACCCCTAAGAATTTCCCCTCTTCTAAAGATAAATTCACACCCTCAAGTGCAACAACATTAATCTTCCCCGATGAATAGACCTTGGTTAGTCCTTTTGCCTCTACGAAACCGTCGGAATTCATACTTTTTCTTCGATGCCTTACTTATAGCCTTATTTTAAATGGATTTGTCTGTAATTGACCTTCTTAGATTTATTCCTGCTTAACTGTCGTCTTCAGCCGGTTTATTTGGGTTTTATGATGTTCCAGATATCCATGATATCAGCGCCTGTAATGCTCGGTAGAACCAGCTCGCCCTGTTTTTTTAAAGGCAGCCTGATTACTCCCAGACCTGGCGTGTTGACCGACAAGCCTAATTCTGCTCCGTAGGGGATTGTTGAGCCGGGTCTCACACCCTTTAAAGCCTTCAGCATCTCGATATAATTGATTTTGGCCGGAAGAGAAACTGTCCTGCTGCTCTTTGCCGGCACGGCCGCTTGTGACTTGGCATTGCCCGAAAGAAACTTCTCCGCACCGCTTGACAGGCTGTAATCGAAGTTTGTCAATAGTAAGGCAACAGGATAATGGTTCTCAATCTCGACGTCGAAAAGAAGCGTCGCTGAATCCATCTTGACCTCCTCGATTTTCAGGTCCGTTAACCGCGCAGTGGGTTTTCTAAGGTTTAGACCCTCCTGAATTGTTTCACAACCCGCGATACAGACTGCCATCAGGCACCATGTAAAAAATATGTATCTTTTCGCTGTCATAGTTCCATCTCCTTCTAAAAAAACTTTACTTCCACAATAGTACTTCCGGCTGATTAGGTCAAGTATATAGAGGAATCTTTTTCTGCTATGGGCGTGCTTTAGCAGTCATTTTTAACGATTTCCGCCCCCATCTTTGGTATTAGGTTTTTTCTGACAATATTCTCTAACTATTATCTTTCAGTCTCAATGTTTTCGTTTTTTCCTTGTGTGCTTTTTTCGCGTTTTTCTTTTCCTTGTTTTCTTGGTCGTGCTCGCTAACAATTCAGCCGGGGCAACGTTCAACTGACGCGCCGGGACATTCACTGAGACTATTCGTACTTTTATCGCCTGGCCTAAGCGAATGTTGCATCCCGAATTTTCCCCTACAATACTCTGCGACCTTTCGTTGTATTTCCAGTAGTCCTGCCCCAAATCTGCCATCCGGATAAGCCCTTCGATACCGAACGTTCGGCACTGCACGAATAGGCCGAAGCTTGTTAACCCCGTAACAACGCAGTCAAGCTCCTGTCCGATTTTCTTACTTAGCATTTGCAGTAACAAAACCGTCTTCAATTCTTTCTCGGCATAGTCTGCTTGCTGCTCGGTGAAAGTGATATGTTTGCCGGCTTCTGTTAAATCCGGTCCGGCTGATATGTCCCTCGCCGAGTCCGTGCGATTTTGCAGGTAAAATTCCAGAACCCGATGAACGAGTAAATCCGCGTATCTGCGTATCGGGCTGGTAAAGTGACAGTAATGAGTTGAAGCCAGCGCATAATGGCCGATATGCAGCGGGGCGTACTGGGCCTTTTCGAAACTTCGCAGCACGGCTAAATTAATCGCAAATGAGCAATCGGCCCCCTTGACCGCCGCCAACAAGTCCTGTATCGCGGCCCTGTTGGGATTTCGCGGCAGACCGAACCCGAATGCCTTAAGGAGCTTGGCGAGATTGTTCATACTCATAACGTCCGGCTCCGGGTGGATCCGCCGGATAAAAGGTATATTCAGCCGGTCTAAAAGTGAAGCTACCGCGTCGTTGGCCTCGACCATAAACATCTCGATTATCGTATGCGGATAGCTGTCATCCGCCGGATGAGCGCCTACAACCCGTCCGGATTTATCCATCACTAATTCCGTCTCGGGCAAATCCAGATGTATCATCCCGTTTTTCCTGCGCCGTTGCTCAATCGCCCGGCTTAGTGTCTCCATATTTTTCAGAAGATTGACGACCTCTGGTCTTGTGTCTTTTGTACGGCCCTTCGAAATCTTATCAGCTTGTTGATAGGTAAGACGCTGTTTCGAGCACATAACAGAGTTGGCGAAATTGCGGGAAATAATGTTACCATTCTTGTCGTAAGTCAGATAGACACTTTTGACAAACCGCTTCTGCTCCGGCTGCAAACTGCAAATGCCGTTACTTAAAATCTCCGGCAGCATCGGAATCGTCCTGCCGGGCAGATATACACTGTTGCCGCGCATCTTTGCTTCGGCATCAAGCGGCGAATCCTCCGGTATAAAAGAGCTGACATCGGCGATGTGGACGCCTAATACCCACTTGCCCTCGCCGTTTTTCTCA
>Ga0114922_10005873_pt1 | contig 11279 bp, 3 predicted proteins | sample AartaG_FD_100975 | JGI IMG/M metagenome (GOLD analysis project Ga0114922, IMG submission 100975) | Deep subsurface microbial communities from Aarhus Bay to uncover new lineages of life (NeLLi) - Aarhus_00045 metaG | ecosystem: Environmental > Aquatic > Marine > Oceanic > Sediment | place: Aarhus...
CATTTTGGCGTGATTGCAAAAAAGATCACGGGTAAAGAGGCACTCAGAAAAGAAGGCTATTTTGTATTTGATTTTGATGACTTTTAGTCCGGACGCTGTATCTTCAATCAATCGGAACCAATTTAATATGGGGCCGAGGTCACAAAACTTAAATAGTGCTAATCTTATACACATGAGTAACACCAAAAAACGATGTAGTTTCCAGAGGAATGTTGTGAGTGATCGACCATCATTTTATCACAAAAATTAACAAGATACGCCACATACATATTACTACATAGCGTTCATATCCAAATCACAATTTCTGGAATTCCATGAAGAAGTCCAGTAAACGTGATATTCAAAGCATAAACAACCCCTATTACACCATTTTGTACACCCAGTGCAGATAGCTTACGCTAAAGCATCAACATCCATGAGTTCGATTTTATCCCTTGTTCGACTTATAAACTCGTTTATGCTTGTCAATTGCTCGTTATACCTGATTTCGTATTTTCGATTGAATTCAAACTTGACTGATTTACCATTGAAAGAAATAACCGCAATTTTGTGGAGTATATCTCGCCTTAGCACTTCTATGCCTGCTTTTCTGTATTTTTCCGTCAAGGCACGTTTAAATATGCTAACGATGTTGTAAGCGATGAAACTGAAGTAAAAATGCACCTTTATCGCCTCCAAATCCAGGCTCGGCAATTTGTTTATGTACCATTCACCCTTTGCTTCCTCGAACAGGGTCTCTATTAACCAGCGATTTCCGTAATCCTCTATAATCTGCTCTGGTGATGTGTTTAACACATTCGTCAACCAGATAAACATTTCTTCCTTCTCGTTCACGTCTAATACCTTTATATCTGCCTTGTAACCCTCTATCCTGTATTTTCTCCCCTTGCCCTTCCCGACAGCCTCGATTTTAGGTATTTTTTTCAGCGCTTTTGCTATCGTAATGGCAGGCTTCTTAGAATTGCTAAATACTACCACATATTCCTTCTTGTATAAATCAATGATTTCTTGTGCGGTATATGAACCTGAAAGTTTCTCCATGAGCAGAAGAAGCTTGTCAGTCTTCGATAGCGGTGCTCTTTTCTTCTCTATGACTACGCGAACCGGAGAGCCACCGGAAAACGAGTAAGAACATTCTGCAATTCGCACCGGCTTTTTCTTCTCATCGCGCTTAATCTTTGCAGCTTTTCCACTGGCTGTTTTCGGCTCGTATTCCTTTGTTTTCCGCATCACTTCCCTGAATTTATCTTCTCCAAGTTCGGCAGCCTTCTCAAAGATGTCCGTTCCTTTTTTTCCTCTCGTGACATACTCCACATGCTTTTTCTTGTCCAGCCATAGGAAGTTGTCCTCATCGTAAAATCCACGGTCAATGTAAAGCCGCTTTATTTTCTTTCCCTTTATTTCCTCCGCCTTTTCGACCATCTCGTTCAACGAAGGTGCGTCTGCCTCATTTATCCCCCTTACCTCGAAATAAATGGGTATTCGATGCACGACATCGTATATCACAAACAGTTTGTAGCCAATCACATTCTCTTTCTTCAGATAATCGTAGACTTCCTCAGTCCCCTCGTAAGTCTTACCATTCACGATTACTTTAGAGCTATCGCACGCTGCGGTCTCCCCTGTTACGAATCCGAGGATTATCATCCATTGAATAATTGTACGGTGGGCTTTTCGTAGCTCTTCCTCCCTATATCGCCGAATGTCTTCGTCAAGCGTGCTTTTACTCGGCGTTCTATCTCCATCGAGCGTGCATATCATCTGCAGAAACACGTCATCCTCCAGTTCTTCGTCCAACCCGTAAGCGTTTTTGAAGCCCAGTATCATCTTGACGATGTACGCGAGACTGATTTGCAAATCCCAATCCGTAGAGGACGTAGAGCATGAGGCTGAATCCTGCCCATTTAGTGGCGGTGCGACGAATCTTCTTATCGAAACGCGTGAATTTCTGCGATTCCATCTCTTTGCTCATTCGGGGGAAGAGGCTGTTGCCAAAATAGCACTTAGTGAATAATACCACCTTGTATCTCTCCAGGTCATCGAAGTTCATGCAGTCGGTGGTATAATCGATTAAATCACCAAAAAAGCGGTTGAAATCCACGTTCATCCGCTTTCTGAACTTTGTTACTGCTCCTTTTTTGGGCACCTTCTCAAATCCTATCAGCTTCATACACGACTTATTAGAGGAAAGGGATTCAAGCGCTTCTTCTATATTCAGCCTTGCTAATTTCGCAAATAAAAATAAGGAGAGCATCGAAGCGGCAGTGTAATCCTTTCCGTCATATTTCCTCAGTTCTTCGTTCTCACTGAGCCAGATAAGGGATGCGTTGAAGAAACCTCGGATCGACCTTATCCCCTGTTTGCTAAGCCTATTTAGGAAAATCCACAGCTCCATCAGGTATCGCAGGCATCCCCAATCGTAGGAATCGTAGTCAAATGCACCCGATTGTCCCCTTCTGTCGAATAGATCGTTTACTTTCTCTTTGAACGGATCCTCTACCATACTATGACAATAACGGGATATGTATATATACGGTATGTTTCGTTTGGAGTAAACCTTCCGCAAGTTTTAGTAAATAAATAGGACTAAGCTATTTATGTGAGGAAACTACTTTGGATTTTAGTGAAAAATGAAGTTAAAAACTATAATCTTATGCGGATTGGCAATATTGGTTATAGCAGCCCTCGCAATTACGGCAGTTGGTGGTTACTTTGGGTGGTTCGGACCAAAAACGCTGATAGTAGGAAATGAGAGTGAGTATAAATCTATAAACCACGCTATATATGCCGCAAGGGACGGAGATACTATAAAAGTAACTGCTACATTATCCCCTTATTGTGAAAATGTGCGCATAAACAAATCAATTAAGCTCGTCGGAGAGGATAAAAATAACACGATTATTGATGCAGGTGGGAAAGGCACTTGTATTTATGTTACTGCGGATAATGTCCATATTAGCAATTTTACTGTTAAACATGGTGAATACGGTATTTATTTAAATTATTCAAAAGGTTGTAAACTAACGCAAATTCACATGCTAAACAACTCTTTTGGGCTATTCATTGAGGGGGAGTATGATAATTACATAGATCAAAGCAATACTGTTAATAATAAGCCCATTTACTACTATTTTAACCAACAAGATAAGGTAATAGAAGGGTTGGATATAAGTCATCTTACTCTCGCTCATTGCACAAATTTCACAATAAAAAACTGTAATGTAAATGATGGGGATGGTTTCAGGCTGTTGTATTCCGATAATAATACATTGTTTAAAAACAATGCATTAAATAATATCTATGGCATTTATCTTACTTCATCTGATAGTAATAAATTGATAAATAACACAGCTAACGCGAATAATGACTCTGGTATCTTCTTACAGAATTCTTTTAATAATACATTATATAGCAATTATATAGCGAATAATCAAATAGGAATCAGTTTGAATTTTTCCGAGGGTAATATTCTCGAATTAAATAGGATGATAAATAACACCCATGGATACTCCATTGAAGGTATATACAATAATAGCATGGATGAGAGCAATACAATAAACAGAAAACCCGTTTTTTATTTCTACAATGTTCATGGCACTGAAGAAAACCCCATAATAATTAAAAACGAAGAATTAGGAGCGCTTGATATAGCTAATTGCACTTATTTTTTGGTCAAGAGTAACGTCCTGGATAGGGGAGATAGCATTTGTGTGTGGGAATCGAAAAACATCATGATACTTAATAACACACTTTCAAATAATAAAGTGGGTATTTCTTTACGTGACACCAGCGATAATAAAATAATTGGCAATACTATACTTGATGGTGCATTTGCCGAGAATTTAGGAGTCATTTTACTGAATGCTAGTAATAACCTTATAGTTGATAACAATATCTCACGACGTCATTTCAGCGTTTCGTTATTGAACTCAAGTAATAATATCATTAATAATAACATCATAAATAATCATTTCTCGGGAATTATGGTAAATTCAAGCGATAACATAACAATTACTAATAATATCTGTAACTCAAATGTTTTTTTTGGCATCGGACTTATGGAATCTTACAATTGTACCATCCTAAATAATACTGCCTCAAATAACACCGTGGGTTTTACTCTATTTAATAATGCTTCCTACAATAAGTTAATTAACAATACGGCTTTAAACAATAAGATGGGTGGCATTTTGTTATCAAAATGCGATTTCACTAGGATAAGCAATAACAGAGCGAATTCGAATGGTGAAGTGGGTATCGCATTACAGCAATGTAGTGATAATCAAATAACTGATAACATTGCTAATTTTAATTCGAAGGGTATCTGGATTGGATCTGGCGATAATAGCGTGATAATGAACAACACAGTGAGTTCAAACTCAGAAAATGGTATTCAAGCAGAAGGAAGTGAAAATATCGCGATAATTAACAATTCAGCATCAAATAATGCCGCTGGTATTTCGCTTAATGTCCATAATAGTTCGGTGCTTAATAATATAGTAAAAGAGAATATGCAAGGAATATACCTGAAAAATTCTAAATACAATAAAATTGCAAATAATATTGCCGCCAAAAATGAAATAGGTATTTTTCTTGTCAAGTTAAGTAACCATAATGCAATAATTAATAATACTATATCTAATAATAGTTATGGTATTTCTTTATCTGAGGCCTATAATAACTCCTTAACCAATAATACAGCAAGCTTAAACAGCGAAGGTGGTATTTTTCTCAAGCAAAGCTCCAATAACTCAGTAATAGGTAACAATGTATCAAATAATCTTCGAGGAATTTCTTTATTCAATTCCAACCATATTCTAATTGACAGTAATATCGCTTCAAAAAATTTTCGTAATGGAATTAATCTGTATGAATCGTCTAATAATAAAATAAGCAATAACATAGCCTGTTTAAACGAGGATGGAATTTTCCTATCTAATAATTCACGCGGTAATACAATAACAAACGATACACTGAACTCAAATGAGGATAGTGGTATTTGGTTTTCTATTTATTCAAGCAATAACCTTATATGTAATAACAGCATTTTAAACAATTTTTTTGGTATTTCTCTAAGTTCATCTTCCATCAATAATACAATAGCAAATAATAACATCTCAAGCAATGAAGGATATGGCATATCATCAATGGATTCGTCTGATATTTCTGTTTTTAATAATATGCTAATGGATAATGGCAAAATTATCGCGTGTGGAATTTCTTTAGAAAACGCTACTAACTCAACAATTCGTGGCAATATCATTTCAAATAGCACAAGCACTGTCGGTGAAGCTTATGGTATCTTCTTAACAGAATCTTCCCTAATAAATATCAGTGATAACATTATAACAAAGAACATAGAAGGCATTCATTGCAATGACTCAACAAATCTAAAAATCCATTATAATAGTATTTCTTCAAATAATGATGGGGGTATTTACAATAACGGCTCTACAAACATTAACGCTACCTATAATTGGTGGGGCGGGGTTCCCAATTTTGATGGTGATCGTGTCAGAAACGTTACTTATTCGCCTTATTGCCTTGACGAACTGTACAAATCTTATTGTTACGATACACCAATAGAAGTAGTCATAGCTTCACCAAAAAAGAATTCTATATTCGAACTTGGTCACGAGATTACATTTAATGCTTCTATTCTTAATTTTAATAATACCCATTCATATAATTATAGCTGGACCTCAAGTATAGATGGTGATATAGGGGATGAAAACTACTTTAACGCCACATTATCAGTAGGCATACATGTGATTACAGTTACAGTTAGAAGTAATGAATTGATTGGGAAAGATTCGATAAGGATAGCTGTTATTGATCCATCCGATAACTGGATAGTAACAGGAAAAGAGACTTTTAGTGAGGAAGTAAAAATACTTAATGGAAACTTATTAGTAAAATCCGGAGGAAATTTAACACTTGATAATATTATCCTTAAATTTAACTGTTCGATGGATGGGCATTATAAAATAGAAGTTGAAAATGGAGGCGTTCTCTACATTAACAACTCTGTCATCACAGCAGTAAATCCTGACTATGAATTCCTATTTTTGATCAATGAGGGAGCAATATTTGAAATGAGAAATTCTGAGTTACACGAATGTGGATATAAAACAGAGAATGACAAAACAAAAGGATTGTGGATTAATGCAGATAATGCTGTAATTGAAAAGAATTTGATAACAAATAATCATTTTGGGATTCTCTTTTATAATTCCACTAATAGTGCCGCGCGAAGTAACAAAGTCTCAAATAATTTGTATGGCATCTATCTTAAATACTGTAATAATAGCATGGTAATGAATAATATGGTGTTTAATAATTTGGTGGGTATTGAATTATATGAAACTAATGAAAGCATAGTAACAATAAATAATGTAACTTCGAACCACATGCTATGGGGAATAGATGTATATCAATCCAATAATAATAAGATTAATAACAATATTGTACAAAAAAATGAGAAAGGTATACATCTGGAGTCATCTAATAACAATATAATAGCTAATAACGAAGCATTTTCAAATGATGAAAATGGTATTTGTCTAAAATTGTCTTCGAATAATACGATAATTAATAATATTGCAAATTTAAACGAAAAAGTAGGCATTAAGTTATTCACGTCGAGTAACAATACGATCACAAATAATAATGTATCAAATAACCAAGAATATGGCATCTATTTGTTTAAGTCGAGTAATAATATTCTAATAAATAATATTGCAAACTTAAATGAAGAAGATGGTATACAGTTAGCAGAGTATGCAAAGAATAATACAGTAAAAAGGAATGTTGTAAATTCCAATAACTACGGAATCTGGCTATTTTCAATGAGCAACCACAATATAATAATCAACAATAGTGCAAATAATAATAAAATGTGTGCTATTAGGTTATCATCAAGCAATAGTAATAAAATAATAAATAATGCTCTTTATAACAACACGGGTGCAGGTATCGCTCTCACAAGCCATTCAAATAGAAATTGGATAAGGGATAATGAAGTAACGGACAACAATTATGGGATTTGGTTAGGTTCTTCTAATAACAATAAAGTTATTGATAATCATGTAAAATCGAGCAAATATGATGGATTACATTTAGTAGGCAATGACACTCTGGTAGCTAACAATAATATAATTTTCAGCGATCATAGCGGCATTTCTTCTTCTCATTCATTTGATAACACAATAACCAACAATAATCTCCGTTTTAATGGAAAAAATGGAATTAAGCTTAGCACATCAAATAATATCATGATTGTAGGTAATGATATAAATTCAAACATAAATCATGGAATCTATTTACTAACTTCAAATAATAGCAAAATAGTAGAAAACACAGTATGCCTGAATGGTGGTCATGACATCCTTGGAGGAGGACATGGCATCTTCTTATCAAAGTCCAACAATATTATGATCGCTAAAAACAATGCGAGCTTCAATAAAGGGGAGAAAAGTGCATGCATAAAATTAGACAAATCTGATTATATCACTGTAATTGACAACATTGCAAATTCAAATGAGAAACTTCAAGCTGCTTATGGTATTTACATAAATTCTTCCCGTATTAACCTGACAAACAACACAGCGAATTTTAACTGTCAAGGATTTTCTATATTTGGTTCAAATAACGTAATAGAGGATAACACTGCAAATTCAAACAAAGATAATGGCTTTTCAATTTCGGGCGCAAATAATATAATATCGAACAACAGCGCTATTTTTAACAATAATCATGGCTTTCACGCAATGTCTCTTGTGAATTCCCAAGTAATAAATAACAATGCATCCTTTAATATTAATGGTTATGGTTTCTACATAGACGATTCATGTAAAGGGATTAATCCTGATATAAAAAGGGTTAACACTGCTATCGGTAATAAAAAAGGCCCTTTTTACATACCAGGGACAAGTCTTGCCGAATCATTCGCTAAATGGCCCCTTCTCGCAGTGATCATAATATTCATAAGAGAAACCTTTAAAGAAACAACACAAAGGCTATTTGGCGCTCTCTTTGAGGGGATAGAGCACCTCACCAAAGAAATAGTTAGACGATTTCTCATGGCTACAAGGGGAAGGGTCTCTAAGAGCATCCTTATTAAACTCCTGAAAAGGTATATTCATGTGGAAGCAGTTGCAAAAACGGCCAGAAACATTGTAGTGATATCCCATCCATTCTTGAATAAGCTGTCTCTCCTCTGGTGGGGCACACCTGTTGTTTATTTCACCCCACGAATCCCAAAAATAAATCTCATTCTCATGCATTTTATAGAGCACCGAGTAGAGAGCATTGCAAGACCTAAGACACCCGGAAAGTTGTCAAACATACATTTTATCATTAGCTTTTTAAGATTTATTGATCTATTGAAAAAAGACATGCGCTTCAGAATAAAAACTATTATTTCAGTCCTAATTACAGCAACTATTGGTCTAGTTATAGGCGTTATAATTTTAGAGCCATTTTTGGAGTCTATGTTATCTCCCTTATTAAGTTTCAATTTCTTCCCGCTCATTGAGCTTATAGTAGATTTCTGGGTTCTTTTCCCAATAGGCATGTTTTGGGACCACGTCATTGTAGGGGAAGTCAAAAGCATTACATTCAGTTTAGAGCATGATAGAAGAACAGGTTTGCTTCGTAGTCAGATAAAAACTAAAAGAAACGAGTTAAAAGAGAAAATGGAGAAGGAGGAAAATGAGAAAAGAAAAAGCAAATATTCTGAGAAAATAATAAGTCTGGACGAGATGGAGAGGGAAATTGATAATCTTGAAGACAGTAGACGATGTTATTATGATGGAAGGGAATACTACCTGCTTTTTACTGAGGAAGGATATAGAAAGGCTTACAGCAAGTATAACGAAGCACTGGGAAAAGATTCGCGGAATGCCTTAGCGTATGCCGAACTGGGAGAGACCTTTGCCTTTTGTGGTAAACTCAAAGAGGAGCGTGGAGAAGATCCTACGGGGCTTTATAATAAATCGCTTGAATCCTGCACGCAAGCATTTAAGATCAATAAAAACCTGTGCGAGGCGCACCGGGCAATGGCGAGAATCCTTTGGGCGCAAAAGAAAATAAGAGAAGCGGAAAAAGAGATAAAGAAAGCGCTCAAAATCAATCCATTAGATGCCGAGAGCTATCATGTAAAGGCATTGTGTAAGTATTTAGATGCAGATAAGTTAAAACTCTATAAAAAAGCTCTTGAACTCAACCCAAATCTTATAATTGCACATAGAGATCTTGGAATTTTTTACCTGAAACAATTTGAGTTAGACAAAGCGAAAGAGCATTTCAATAAGATTATTGAGCTAAATCCGAATGATTCTCATGCTCACGATTCTATTCGTGCCATAGCTTGTCTGCGCTCAATTAATTCACCTCATCTTCTTCCCTCATTCGGTGCAAAATACTGAGATGGGTTCTACTGATTATAGGTATCCGTACTTTGATACATCCGCCCCAGATACTGATCTTTCATCTCCGGAAATTGTCTGATGTCTGGAAAAACTGTTATGGTGGCGGTGCGAGCTTTTGTAAAAGATCTCTCAACACTTTCATTTTCTCTAAGTGAATCTATGAATATTTTACCAATATAGCTGAATCCTGTTTCTCGATCATAATAACCAACAGTGAAACTACTGCTTGCCGTGACAATAACCCTTCCATCAGCCGTTGCACCTCTGAGGATATCCCTAAAGTCTCCAGCCATACAGCAATCGAATCCAATAAATCCTTTTTTTGATGACTTATTTGAAAACAATGCACCAAACTCGGAACATGACAGATATGTGGTCTCATTTTCAATCTCATTGTATAAGCAAATAGCTGACTCAGGTAATCCTAATAATCCAGGAATCTTTGTGCCATGCCCATTGAACCAGAATACAAGTGATATATTCTCTTCTTGTGGCAGCTTACTAATAGCACGTATAACATTCTCTCTTGTCGCATTTTCATCCGTAAGTAACGTGACATTATATCCAGCCGCCTCTAAAAGGTCTTTCATGGCAACTGTTTCAGTTGTAAAGTTAGACAAGTCGTTTTCTGTGCCAGAATAATTCGCCATTCCTACAACTACCGCATACTTTCCACTGATAGAATTTGTGGTAATGACCTAAATTTCAGAGTATAAATAATCATTTGTTTCTCATGGACCCTATTACCTGCAAACTGGGCCATCTAAGCGATTGTTATTGATGTGTAGTCAATAACAAAATTTCCAAATAGACCTTACTAATAACATTCATTGACCAATAGATTCCCCAAATTTCTTGTAGAATACTACAAAATCATCAAAGCTTTTTATAGTGTAGTCTCTAACTAAATAGTATGCAACTGAAGGCGGTAAAAGTGAAAGGGAGGGTATATTATTCCATCGTCGAGAGCGTGAGAATAAATGGCAAACCGCGTCATAAATATGTAAAATACATAGGAAGCAAGGATAAACTGCTAGAAAGTCTGTTAAAGGGTGACGAATTGGCAATATATGTGGCAAAAGTTCCTGAAGTTCTGGATTACGGGGACGTTGTAGCTCTTTACAAGGTTTGTGAAGTCCTTGAACTCAGGCAGATAATAAATCGGCATGTCTTTAAGGGCGGCGGTGTAGATGTTGGCATACAGGCGATATTTATGGCAATTAACCACTGCGTTGACCCAGTGAGCAAAAACCAGTTCGAATTCTGGTATAAGTACACTGTTCTGGAGAATATAAGCGGTATAAAGGCTATGAAGGTGAATGCCGAGAACCTGTGCACAGCACTTGACTATTTTTATCCGGATGGAAAAGATAAAGCGGTAGAAATTGAAAAAGAAATCGTTGGGAAGCTGAAAGAACTCTTTGGGATCAAAATGGATTGCTTGTTTTATGATATCACTTCAACCTACTTTGAGGGGAATGAAACAGATATAACGACCTTTGAAAGAACAATATCCCGACTGAAAAAGGAGTTCTCCATCACAGATTGCTTGCTCATATTTGACAGAGGCATGGTGTCAGGAGATAATATAGGGGAATTGGACGGTAGCCACTACGATTTCATCTGCGGTTTGAAGAAGACCAAGGTAGTAAAGGCAATATTGAGGGAGGTTGACGATGTTGAACTTGCAAAGGAGCAGAATTTTGTCAAGGACCTCGGAGATGGATTCCAGCTCTATGCTGTTGAGAGCGTTCGGGAGTTATATGGTAAAAAGAGGAAGGTTGTCATTTGCTACGATGCGAAGAAGGCTGCGTCTAAGAGACTTGACAGAGATGAGAAATTAAAGCG
>Ga0114922_10005874_pt1 | contig 11279 bp, 4 predicted proteins | sample AartaG_FD_100975 | JGI IMG/M metagenome (GOLD analysis project Ga0114922, IMG submission 100975) | Deep subsurface microbial communities from Aarhus Bay to uncover new lineages of life (NeLLi) - Aarhus_00045 metaG | ecosystem: Environmental > Aquatic > Marine > Oceanic > Sediment | place: Aarhus...
ACCTCATGAGTGGGCGGGTGTTTCTCCAGGTATTCACCGTAGTTGGTGATTTGTGCCAGGCCATCGGTCTCAATATGGTGGAGAGCGTAAGCCAGCGCCATGTCCCCGAAGCGGTGATGGTGGCCGTATGTCTCCCCGTCAGTGGCTACGTGGACAATCTGGGGCCGGGCAGGCTCGGGGGAGAAGGCATCGGCGAGGCGGTGCGCAAAATTGTCGCCGCTACTCAGCAGGTCTTCAAAGGCGACCTGGCGTGAAATAGGCCCGTCATAAAAAAAGAGGTTCAAACTGCGGCCCGATGGCAACTTAATCTCATAAGCCATGGTGGGGTCGATAGCGGCGTTAGCTACATCTTGCCAGGCATCACTGCCAATCTGGCGCACTCGTTTGGCTTGATGCGGGGCCAGGATGGTAAATCGAATCCCCACCTCCGCCAGGATATCCAGCGTCTCGAGGTCGACGGCGGTTTCCGGAAGCCACATCCCCTCCGGTTTCCGATTGAAGCGATGTTCAAAATCACGTATTCCCCAGAGCACCTGGGTATACTTGTCCCGCCGGTTAGCCAGGGGCATAATCATATGGTTATAAGCCTGGGCTATGGCTGAGCCATGCCCCGAAAAGGCCGCCTGGCTCTCCCCGTCGGCATCTAGTACAGCCTGATAGACATCGGGGGCGTTTACCTCCATCCAAGCGAGCAGGGTCGGCCCGAAGTTAAAGCTGATTTTGGCGTAGTTGTTTGCTATCTGGGTGATGTAACCCTCGCTGTCCAGAATGCGTGAAGCGGTGTTTGGCGCGTAGCACTCTGCGTTAACCCTTTGGTTCCAGTCATGATAGGGGTAAGCAGAGTCCTGCATCTCGATAGACTCCAGCCAGGCGTTCTCTCGCGGCGGCTGGTAGAAGTGACCGTGAATACAAATGTAGCGCTCCATCTAAATCTCCTTCAAAAAAAGAACAAACGCCCAGGGGCTCAGAGTAAGGGTAACCTCCATCTTTATGTCAAGTTGTTCCGGAATGGTGCTCCCCTTCCCCCCCCACCGCTCCTCCGCCGAGTCCAGTTTCTTATGCCAGCGCCCTTGTGTCATCGGTATGGTGACCGGCCCCTGGTCTTGGCTAAGGTTAAAGACCAGGACGGCTCGGCTACCTTCACTCCAGCGCTGAATCAGGAGGAGCCTGTCTTCAAATCCTCTTACCGTCATGGTGTCCTTACTCAGACGGGCCAGGGCAGGGGTTTCTCTGCGGAGCCGAATAAGCTCTCTGTAAAATTCCGCTAGTATCTGGTGCTGTCCCTCTCCGCGCAGCCTATGATTCAGTCTGGCGCTCAGAAAAGTAGCTTCATCCTGGGGGTCAGGCATCTCGCCAGTCCACTCAAACGAGGCAAAATCCTCACGGCGCCCCCGGCGCACGGCTTCAATAAGCGCCGGCTCTGAGTGACTGACGAAGTAGGCAAAGGGGGCTTCCTCTCCGTATTCCTCACCCATAAAGAGCAGGGGCAGGAAGGGCGAGAGCAGGACGACGCCAGCCGCCAGTTTCAGCCCATCGAAGGGGACAAGCTGGCTCAGGCGCTGGCTTTTCGTCCGGTTGCCCACCTGGTCGTGGTTCTGGGCGAAGACCACGAAGCGGTGAGCGGGGATGTCCCTGGAGGTGATCCCGTGCCTTCGCTTACGATATTGCGAATACTGCCCGGAATAGACAAAACCCTCCTGAAACGCCTTAACCAGATGCTCAAGCCCGCCGAAGTCCCGATAGTAGCCGTTTTGCTCGCCGGTCAGCAGCACATGCAGAGCGTGATGAAAGTCATCGTTCCACTGGGCATCCAGACCGTAGCCTCCCTGCTCCGGTGCTCTGATAAGGCGGGCATCGTTGGCGGCACTCTCGCCGATGAGATAAGCCCGGCGTTTCAGCTTCTCCACCTGCTCATGAAACCCTACCGCCAGCTCCTCTATAAAGGGGTAAGGCGAGATATCCAGTATGGCGTGAAGCGCATCAAGCCGCAGGGCATCAATATGAAACTCGGTGAGCCAGTAGATAGCGTTTTCGATAAAGAACCGGCGCACCTCGTCGCTGTGAGGGCCGTCGAAGTTGAGGGCCGCTCCCCAGGGGGTCTGGTAGCGCTCGGTGAAGTAAGGGCCGAAGTCAGCGATGTAATTTCCCTCCGGACCGAGGTGGTTATACACCACGTCCAGGACTACCGCCAGCCCCCGCTGGTGGCAGGCGCTAACCAGGCGCCTGAGTCCCAGTGGCCCGCCATAGGAACCCTGAACGGCAAAGGGGTAGACGCCGTCGTATCCCCAGTTGCGGTTCCCGGGAAACTGGGCGACCGGCATCAGCTCCACGGCGGTAATACCCAACGCCTTCAGTTCATCAAGATGAGGGATGACAGCATCAAATGTACCTTCTTTAGTAAAGGTGCCCACGTGTAGCTCATATATAATATATTCCTCCAGGGGCAATCCAGACCATCCCCGGTCTCCCCACGGGAAGTATGAGGTCACTACCTCTGAGGGGCCGTGAACGCCCTGTGATTGAAAACGTGACGCCGGGTCGGGGCGTTCTCTTTCGGAATCCAAACGGTAAAAGTAGTGATAACCCGGCGCTACACCATCAACAGTCGCCTGATGGTAGCCCTGACTGTCCCTGGCTAAAGGGAATATTCGCTCTTCAGGCGAGACGACGTGCACATCTACCTTCGGTACCAAAGGAGCCCACACCAGAAACTGGCAGCGGCTGTCACCCAGATATGTTGCCCCCAAGCGGCTTTCCGTGTTCACGTTTTCCGTCTCCGGCTCTTAAAGTATAACACCGTCAGGGGCGGCAGGTTGATTTCCAGGGAGTAGGGGCGGCCGTGTGCCGGTATCCTGCCGGCTCTTAGGCTCCTCAGGTTAACCTGACCGCTACCCCCGTATTCCGCATCGTCGCTATTCAGTAACTCCTTCCAGAAGCCGCCGCGGGGGACGCCCACCCGGTATTTCAAGTGGCTCGTAGGGGTGAAATTACAGATAGCGATTAAAATGTCATCAGCCGATTTGCCCCGGCGCATAAAGCTGATGACGCTCTGCAGGGCGTCACTGGCATCAATCCACTCAAAGCCCAGCGGGTCGCAGTCTAATTCGTAGAGTGCCGGCTCCACCCGATAAAGCCGGTTCAGAGCCTTTACCCACTTCTGAACCTCGGCGTGTCGCTGGTAGTCTAAGAAATGCCAGTCCAGACTCCCATCGTGGTCCCACTCCCGCCACTGACCCAGCTCGGCTCCCATAAAGAGCAGCTTCTTCCCGGGCTGGCTATACATATACCCCAGAAGCAGCCTCAGATTGGCAAACTTCTGCCAGTCGTCACCGGGCATCTTGCCGATAAGTGAGCCTTTACCATGAACCACCTCGTCATGGGATAGGGGCAAAACGAAGTTCTCGTGAAAGGCATAGAGCATCCGGAAGGTCAGACCATTATGGTGGTATTTCCGGTAGACCGGGTCGCGGGACATATACTGCAGGGTATCATGCATCCAGCCCATGTCCCACTTCATGCCGAACCCCAGGCCGCCCAGGTATGTCGGTCGTGAAACCATGGGCCAGGCGGTAGACTCTTCGGCGATGGTCTGCACATCGGGACAGCTCTTATAGACCGCCTCATTAAGCCGGCGCAAAAAATCAATGGCTTCGAGGTTCTCACGGCCACCATACTTATTGGGAATCCATTCCCCGTCTTTGCGTGAGTAGTCCAGGTAGAGCATGGAGGCAACGGCATCGACGCGGAGACCATCGGCATGATACTTATCCAACCAGAAGAGGGCGCTGCTGATGAGGAAGCCCCGTACTTCAGCCCTCCCGTAATTAAAGATGTAGCTCTTCCAATCGGGATGGAAGCCCTTCCTGAGGTCAGCGTGCTCGTAGAGATGAGTGCCGTCGAAGCGTCCCAGTCCGTGATCGTCGGTAGGGAAGTGTGAGGGCACCCAGTCGAGAATGACGCCGATACCATGCTGGTGCAAGCAGTCAATGAGGTACATAAAATCCTGGGGGGTACCGTAGCGGCTCGTGGGCGCAAAGTAGCCGGTGGTCTGATAGCCCCAGGAACCGAAGAAGGGGTGCTCCATAACCGGCAGAAACTCGACGTGAGTGAAGCCCATTTGCTGGACATAATCGGTAAGTCGCGGTGCCAGCTCTCGGTAGCTGAGTGAGCGATGCCCCTCTTTAGTCACTCTTCTCCACGAGCCCAGATGTACCTCATAGATAGCCACGGGCTTATCAAGGGCATTGTGCTCCCCACGCTTCGCCAGCCACTCCTGGTCATCCCAATCATATTTAAGATCCCAGACAATAGACGCCGTCTTGGGCGATATTTCATTATAGATAGCTAAAGGGTCAGTCTTCTCTCTTCTAGAGCCTTTATACCGGGATACAATGTGGTATTTATATAGGGTGCCCTTACCCACCCCGGGAATAAAACCTTCCCAGATCCCCGACTGCCCCCGGGGTTGTAACTGATGACTGGTTCTATCCCAGCCGTTAAAGTCGCCGATAACAGACACCTGTTTAGCATCAGGGGCCCACACAGCGAAATAGGTTCCCGGCTGACCGTTAACAGTTAAGGGATGCGCCCCCAGTTTCTCGTATATCCGGTAGTCAGTGCCTTCGTTAAAGAGATACAGATCGGCTTCCGTGAGCAGGGTCGTTTCCGGCGACTTCGCTGGATTTTCCCTCTTCAACCCAAAAATCCGGTCTGATTCAGAGCGTCCCTTTTTCTTGGCCATCACCAATATTACCTCCGCTTACGGAGTTCGTTCACCACCAGCAGTGTATCAACTACCTGAGGCAACTGGCAAAACTGCTCAAAGGTATAGCGTGCTCTACGCTGCCAGTTCGGGTATTCTTTGCCGGTGGTCGGCACGTTCTGTGGCTGTGTCTCGAGCCAGAGGTCTTCCAGGCTGGCGAGGACTATCTGAGCCCGGCTGGCAGCCAGGAATGATAAGCATGCCGTAAGAACGGCGTGGGTGTCATCCTCCGCTCCGTGGAGCCAACCGTGCTTACGTAAAAAGATAAGCAGAGCCTCTTTCATGCTCAGGAGCTTATCCGTCTCGGCCCTGGCACCCACGCTGTCCAGGAGACCGAGCCGCCCCCGCTGCTCAATATCCCGACCCTGCCACAAGGCGGTGAAGGGAGGCATATCATGGGTATTAAGACTGGCTACCGCCCTGGAGGGAACCGGTGGGAGTCGTCTCTGGTCGGAGGCAAGCTCGTAATGCACTACGTACATGCGGTGCAGCCCGTGCCTTACCATGGCGGGTCTCACATACGGCGGCACCGTGCCCAGGTCTTCGCCGACGATAATCGCCCCGTGGCGACGGGCCTCAAGGGCCAGTAGCGCGTAGAGCTCCTCAGCCCGGTAGCGCACATAGACTCCCTCACTGGCTTCCATGCCGTTCGGAATAAAGAAAAGCCGGTGCAGACCCATCACATGGTCAATACGAAGAATATCGGCATACTTTAGGTGATGGCGCAGGCAGAGAGTCACATAGCGGTAACCCTGCTCCCGGATTCTTTCCGGATGCAATGGTGGAAATCCCCAATTCTGCCCCCTGGTAAAAACGGCATCCGGCGGCGCCCCGGCCGAGGTGCCCGGAGCGAACGCCTCGCGTTCCCGCCACACATCGTAACCATCGGGGTGGGCACCCAGCGGCAGGTCAAGATAGAGCTTAAGCCCCTTATCTCTAATCCTTTTCGAGACATCTTCCATCTGCTGATGGGCCAGCCACTGCACGTAGAGGTGATAACGCCGGCTCTCCTCACTGTAATCAGTATCCTTCAGGACACCGTCGCGCAGCGGCTGCGGCCAGGACTGCCACGAGATACCCTGCTTCTCACCGGCCGCCCGAAACCAAGCGTAGTCCTCGACCACCGGATTTGTGCCGGTGAAGTGCCCAAGGTCGTCAAGGCGAGGGGAAGGCTCAGCAAAGAGGCAGCGGCAGAGCTCTTCCAGCACGCGCCGCTTTAGAGCCATCTGACGACGGTAGTCCACCAGAGGTAAGTGACGCAGAGCCTTAATTTCCTTCTGAAATGAGGACGACTCAAAGAGGGCCTGTGCTGAAGCACACTTTTTAAGTTCAGGTATCCTGTCTATATCCAAAAAGAATTCGTTCCACAGCAGGCGGCTGGCCGGGAGGTAAGGACTCGGTTCCGAGGTCCCGTTCAGGAAGGTAGCCAGGAGAGGCAGAGTAGCCACGACCTCGCCCCCCATGCTGGCAAGCCACCCTGCCAGAGCTTCCAGGTCTGAGAAGTTACCCCCACCCCAGCTATTATCCGTATGCAGGGCGTACAGGGGGAGAAAGACACCCCACACTGGCTGGTTATCCTTACCGGTGGGGATGTAGGCTTTGAGGGGTGCCGAAATAATAAGGGTCTGGGCGCGCTTTCCCCCTAGCGACAGAGTGAGCCGGTGATACCCCCAGGGTAACCTGGCCGGCAGATGTAGTTGCTTGGCCAGATAGTGAACTCCCTCTATCTCCACATGCTCAACTACCGGCAGGTCAGCCCCCGGCCACTGCCAGCTCTCCTCTTCCCCCGTCTCCAGCTTCAGGTGACCGCTCAGGGTCGCTTGGGCAAGACCGGCCGGAAGCCGGAGTTGTATTAGTGGCGGAGTGCCCTCCCAGGCGATGACCACCGGTTCCAGCAACTGCTGCCATAGTGCCTGGCGTCGCTGTCGCCACGCCGACGGTGCGTCCCGAAGACTCGCCATATGCGCTCCAAGTGAGCGGAGCACCGCTACTAAGGAATCCACAGATGCCTGCTTACGCTGGTGATTCACATCGTAGTAAGCCGTCTGGATACCGTAAAGGCGGGCCAGGTGGTGGAGAAGGCGGATGCCGGAGGCAAGACTCATTCTTCAGCCTTCTTCTTTGCCTCTGGGGTGCCCGGTTCTTCCTTTGTCTCCAGCGCCTGCAATATACCCTGAAGCGGCAATATCACCCAGTCCGGCCGGTTGTTTAGCTCATAGTTTACTTCATAGATAGCTTTATCAAGAAGGTAGGCATCCAGAATAATCCTTTTTTCCTCCGGTGTCTGGGGTAATATGGGGGCATCCGCCATTATCTCCAGGTATGACTTTAGAAATATCGCCGAGACCCACAGGTGCCAAGCCTGTGCCCAGTCCTCTAGAACCGGTAAGTCCTCGGCGCGGAGCACGGTTGACACCCGTCCGCGCAGGGCGGCATAGGCGGCATAGTGGAAGGAACGTATCATGCCGGCAACGTCCCTGAGGGGCGAGCGTTTGATTCTGCGCTCGCCCAGGTGCCGGGCCGGCTCACCTTCAAAATCAACGATGACAAAGTCGTTACCGGTATACAGAACCTGCCCCAGGTGATAGTCGCCGTGGCACCGGATACGCATCCCGCTGATTTTCCTCCTGGTAACCTCCTGGAAACGCCCGATAATGGCCTTCTCCAGATTGATAACACCTAGGGCATCCGCCTTTGCCTCGTCGGGGAGACAGCTCATGCGCTGCGACAAGAGCTGTAAAACGTGTATGGCAAAACTTCTCATGCTGTGGTAGAGAGACCGCTGATAGGTAGTTGAGAACGGCTCGGGGGCGAAGCTATGGCCGTCCGCCGCCGAAGCCAGCGTCAGATGGAGCTCGGCGGTGCGTTGCCCCAGAAGCTGCACCGAGACCAGATAGGGGCCGATGGTATCGGCAATTATCGAAGGTACACTCTCGTCAGCAATTTCCAGCAAAGAATCCCCAATGGGCATTGGTGCCTCTACGCCGGGATGGGCAAGGACTGCCTCGAAGTAACGTCCCAGCGAGTCCTGGGTATACTGCCAGGCATCTCCCTCGTTATGAATATAGCCGTGAAGAATACCCAGGGTTACCGGTTCCCGCCAGCGGGCGCGGTACTCGATAGCACCGGCAACCGGGGGAGCATTGTTGAAGGGCTCTACCTCGGTAAGGAAGCGCCCAATCTCAAATTCGGGGCTTACCCCTTCTTCCAGACGGCGAAAGAGCTTCAGCTTCAGCCTGTTGCCGTATGCCACCGAGGTGTTCGTCTGTTCACCTTTCAGCAGCCAGGATTCGTGGGGTTCTCCGGCTGACCCATAAATTCTGTGAAATACCTTTCGGGTGCGGCAGGCGGCGACCTCCCCCTTTTCGCCTTTGAAGCTGCGGCGGCGAGCCATCAGGTTAAGCAAGGCACTGCGAAAATCAGGGTTTACCAACGCGTCGTAGATGATGCCCTTCTCTTCGCTATCTTTACCCCTGAGCTTCAGATGAGCAACAACGGCCTGAGGCACCTCATCAGTGACCCGGCCCGCCTCTTCTCCCCAGGCTAAAGTAACCGGAACGAGGTAGGTCTCCGGCTCTCCTTCGGAGTAGTCTATCCTGATTAATATGATGTGGGCGGTGGAGTTACCATAGGGTATGGGGATAACATCCTCTATCTCCGATGACCGGATGTAGCGCGCCTTACCACTGAACCAGCGCCGCTGCCTGATATAGCCTAATAGCGCAGCTTCTAAAGCCAGCTTCTTCCCCCGCCGGTAGAGGTCTTTCCCATCACCGGTAACATTGAGGGTTGGTGCTGTAACCTCCGCGGCTGTGCTGCCCAGCTCGATTTGCTCTGCTTCCCTGGATTCCAGGGAGAACCAGTGAAAAGCATACGGGCTGAGGGTGACCGGGTACGGCGCTTCTCCAATTACGGGAAACTCCGTGTGGCCAAACATCTCCACCGGCACCCTATCGCTAAATTCGCCGAGATTGAGGGCGGTATGCTGAGCCAGGCGGGAAAGGTTAGCCACCACCAGGATGGTCTCATCTCCGTAGTGGCGCAGGAAGGTTAAAACCTTCCGGTTCTCCGGCTGCAGGAACTCAAGACTGCCCCGGCTGAAGGCTTTAGAGCTCTTTCTCAGGGCGATAAGACGCTTCATCCACCACAGCAGGGAGTCCGGGTTGTTCTGTTGAGTCTCGATATTAACCGCCTCGTAGTGGTACTCAGGGTCAATGTTGACCGGCAGGTAGAGCCGCTGGGGGTTGGTGCGGGAAAAACCGGCATTCCGGTCGGCGCTCCAATGCATCGGGGTGCGGACGCCGTCCCGGTCGCCCAGGTAGAAGTTATCACCCATGCCAATCTCATCGCCATAGTAGACTATCGGGGTTCCGGGCAGAGAGAAAAGGAGACCGTTCATCAACTCGATTTTCTTACGGTCATTATTGAGCAGCGGTGCCAGGCGGCGGCGGATGCCGAGGTTGATTCGAGCCTGGGTATCGTAGGCATATACCCGGTACATGTAGTCCCGTTCTTCGTCGGTAACCATCTCCAGGGTCAGTTCATCGTGGTTACGGAGAAAAAGGGCCCACTGGCAGCTCTCCGGGACAGGCGGCGTGTTCTTCAAGATATCAATAATCGGGAAACGGTCTTCCATACGGATGGCCATGAACATACGGGGCATGAGGGGAAAGTGATAGGCCATGTGGCACTCGTCCCCTTCGCCGAAGTAGGCCACCGCATCCTCAGACCACTGGTTCGCCTCAGCCAGCAGCATACGGTTCCGGTATTTCTGGTCTACCTGATGACGCAGTTTCCTGAGGAAGGCATGGGTCTCCGGCAGGTTCTCGCAGTTAGTGCCCTCTCGCTCGTAGAGATAGGGCACCGCATCCAGGCGAAGGCCGGAGACCCCCAGGCCGAGCCAGAAGTCAATCACCTTTAACATAGTCTCTTGAACCATGGGGCTATCGTAATTAAGGTCAGGCTGGTGGGAGTAGAAGCGGTGCCAGTAATAGGCTCCAGCCACCGGGTCCCAGGTCCAGTTAGATGACTCGAAATCCTTGAAGATGATGCGGGCTTCTTTATACTTGTTCCAGGTATCACTCCAGACGTAGAACTCGCGTCTTTTAGTACCCGGCATCGCCTGCCGTGACCGTTGGAACCACATGTGCTGGTCTGAGGTGTGGTTGAGGACCAGCTCGTTAATTATGCGCAGGCCCCGGTAGTTGGCCTCTCTGAGCAGGGTCCTGAAGTCACGAACCGTCCCGTAACTGGCGTGGATACCGGTGTAGTCCGATACATCATAGCCGTCGTCCTTGAAGGGGGAGGGGTAGAAGGGGAGCAGCCAGATGGCAGTGACCCCCAGGTCATGAAGGTAATCTAGCTTCTCGGTAAGCCCCGGGAAGTCACCAATGCCATCACCGTTGCTATCATAAAAGGCCCGGACGTGAAGCTCGTAGATGATAGCATCCTTGTACCACAGGGGGTCAGCATCTCGCCAGAAGTATCTTTTATCACTGGCTTCCATAATATTAGCCTGCCATATGTATATTCATATATTACGGTAACTGTGTCTCTTTGTCAGCCCCCCGCAGCACCTGGAAGACATGGGCCGGCATCTTACGGGGGTCAAGCTCCACATAGTTTCTGGGGCCACGCCACTGATAGGCGGTGTCGGCTAGCAGGTCGCGTACCTGATAGGCTCGGTCGGTATCAAGCCCCAGTTCCTCGAGAGACAGGTCTACCCAGCCCGATTGTTTATCTCGGTAGTCCAGATTCACCACGACCAATATCACACTGGAGCGGTCTTCGGTGCGCTTGCTGTAACAGATAAGCTGCTCGTTATCCACCGGATGGAAATGCAGGCTCAGGTCACTCTGCAATGCCGGATTTTCCCGGCGTATGCGGTTCACCCGGGCGATGAAATGCCTGAGGCTATCCGGCCTCTCAATATCCCAGTGCTTTATCTCATACTTTTCCGAGTCCAGGTATTCCTCGCTTGCGGTATCCTTACGCCGGTTTTCGCAGAGTTCGAAAGCAGGGCCATAAATCCCATAACTAGCACCAAGAGTTGCCGCCAGTATCAGGCGTATCATGAAGGCCGGCCGTCCGCCGTCCCGCAGATAGTCGCTGAGGATATCCGGGGTATTAGGCCATAGACTGGGGCGGAAGAATCCACGAACCTCGGTCTTTGTTAACTCGGTGAAGTACTGGTCTAGCTCCCATTTGACATTGCGCCAGGTGAAATAGGTGTAGGACTGGCTGAAGCCCAACTTGGCCAGGCGGTACATGATCTTGGGTCGGGCAAAGGCCTCGGCTAGGAAGAGCACGCCGGGATACTCTTTTTTGACATTGCCAATCAGCCATTCCCAGAAGTTAAAGGGCTTGGTATGAGGATTATCCACCCGGAAGATGCGGATTCCCTGCTCTACCCAGAAGAAAACAATGCTCTTCAGCTCCTCCCAGAGCTCCGGCCAGTGCTCAGTCCGGAAATCAAGCGGGTAGATGTCCTGGTATTTTTTGGGTGGGTTTTCCGCGT
>Ga0114922_10005875_pt1 | contig 11279 bp, 8 predicted proteins | sample AartaG_FD_100975 | JGI IMG/M metagenome (GOLD analysis project Ga0114922, IMG submission 100975) | Deep subsurface microbial communities from Aarhus Bay to uncover new lineages of life (NeLLi) - Aarhus_00045 metaG | ecosystem: Environmental > Aquatic > Marine > Oceanic > Sediment | place: Aarhus...
AGATCACTGTAGTTTGACCTGCTGGTATAACCACCCTCACCTCGAAATTTGTCATTAACGACATTGTTATAGGTTAGGTAGAGATTTCCTTTGATTTCCTTATGCCCTACAAATGAATGAGCATCAATTGAGCGCGTTTCTGCTTGACTTATCAATTTAGCCCTTCCGAACTTACCAGTGGTATATATTCCATCATTCTTCTCAGCGCTATTCTTCAACCATTTCGCAGAAGAACATTCTTGGTCATGCAGATACACCCTCTCGTATTCTAAACCTTCGGAATTTAAAATGATTGAAATCGGTATGCCTGCCATTTGATGCGTCACACTCGTAGTCATTAGAAAATATGGTATCAATAACAATAATATAATAAAATATGCTCGAACCTGAGCAGCATTTTGATCATACTTTTCTGGTGTTTGTCGCAAAGCATTTTCTTTCCCATTCCTTAGCTCATCTATTCTACCTTCTTTTTGTTCCTTTGATAAAGCTTTCTTTTTAAAAAAACTTTTTTGTTTTTCTTTTAAAAAGAAAAAGAGTTTTGATAGCATCATACCACCAATAACAAAACAAATAGAAAGAATAACAATCACAAGAGAAAACAATCTATCAATACCATATGCAGTTGAAACATAGGGGAGTATGACTGTAAGTGCCAATATACCTGCACATGTCAACGCTATTGTTAAAAACTCTATTTCAAATTTAGATTTTAAAAAATCCGGCTTTTTGACATTTAGGTTAGGTATAAATACCATCTCTTTATACCTTATGAGTACCGTAAGGACTCCGATGCCGATAAGAATAAATGAACCCCACATAGCGAAAAAACTTATTTTACTTACTATTCCGTATTGGAGTCCTTGACCTACCAATTGTTCGAATCCTCCATATCTTGACACTTCACCACTTGACTCTTCAATAAAAAAGCTATTTAATTCGATAAACGTATTCTCAATATATCTCACACCCATATTAAACGCTAATTCTGTTACTTGAGAATACCAAAAGAAGATAAAACTAAAAAATAATAACACACCAGTTAATGTTATCTGTTTGTCAAGTACATATCTCTTCGAGAATATTTCCACCGCAAGCCCGGTGAAAAGTATCATGAAAAAGGATATATATGCAGTTGAATAATGCGATATCACAATGGATGATATAAATACGATAAACAATATTTTTCTTTTTAATGGGTCGATTTTGTCACTGAGCAGGACCATAACCGCTAAAGCAAAAAAAAATATCGCGATCTCAGTGCGTGGATTTCGAACTGCTAGCAAAAAACTTGTTTGCGAAATAAAGAAAAAAGAAGCCAAAAATGCGTATGATTCATCGATATATTTCTTTGCCATTATATATATTGCCAATGGGGTGAATGAGCATATTACTAGGCTCACACATTTAAAAAGATACTCTTGCGCATTTACGTTCATGAGGGATTGGCATATGGCAGGCAATAACGAAATGTTCAAACAAGCATTTAGTAGATTGTGTCCCTCTATGCTCCAATGTAAATTATTCAGTACCACACGGAAAAAATAATATTCCAAGTGTACATCACGTCCATGGATATGCGGAAATCTCAACACATAGAGTGACAAAAGTGACACACTGATTAAGTAAATCACAACAGGATATAACCTCTTTGGAAACTTATTATTGTAAAAACAGACGAAAATAACATAAATTGAAATTAAAAGGTACAGAGACATCAAAATGATATTATTATCGGTAGTGTTCATTAAGTGCGTTCCGAATATGCACAATGTGGGGAAAAAAATTGGAACGATCAAAAAAGCCTTTTCTGAGGTGGTTAAATTGATATTCGGAAGGGAAAAAACAGTATCTTTGTTTATTTTATAACCCGTAACCGCGAATAATATAAATACTAGATTAAACGCGATTAACAAAGAAATAGTTGATAATGGTGTTTCGTAGCCAAGAGTCAACAATAAATTGTTTATCAGCAATCCGAAGAACATCAGAAAAGAGATGCTCAGTCCAACCAACAACACCACCTTTTCCGTAAGCCCTATTTTGTTTAATTTGAGAACCTGCAGGATTAATAACCCCGGTACGAAGGTAAGAAAAATAAATCCAAAGATTTGTCTTAAGGGTGGAATATCTAAGAGAACGACTAAGTCCGTTAGGAGAACTACCCCTATTATGACAGCAAGCCATTCGCGTCCTCTTTTCAATATCATTCAATACATCACATGCCCTCCAATATCTTCTTATACTTCTCCACCGCAGCTTCATATGTAAACTCCCTTTCCACCAGCACCCTTGCATTCTCTACAATCCGCCCTAGATCAGGATACTTCAGTGCTCGCACCACATTGTCTGCAATGCACTCGGGCGAATTATTCGCCATAATAAAACCAGTATTGCCGTCCGTTATAATGTCTGGTAACGCACCAACAGGCGTAGCTAAAACTGGTGTGCCACATGCCATCGCTTCAAGCATAATATTTGGAAGTCCTTCAGTGTATGAAGGCAAAACAACTAATTTCAACTCGTTTAAATAATCTGGAAGTTCATCGTGTGGCATCCATCCTGTGAGTTTTACCGTGCTGTTTAAATTATTTTCATATAAATATTTCCCGATTTTATCACGTAATTGTCCAGATCCACCAATCAAAATTTTCAAATCGTCTCTCTGTTTTAATATCAATATAATTGCCGTAATGAAATTTAAAACACCTTTTTCTTCACTTAAACGCCCAATGTAGCCAACTAAATTGTCCCTTTCATGAAAATCCTTCTTTATTTTGAATTTATTGAAGTCTAAAAAATGCTTGTGAGCGATAGAAATTTTGTCTCTGTATTTTTCTAACTTCCATTCTTTTATGATGTTTTGTGAGTAAATAATGATGCGATTTGAAAGTGCGCGATTAATATTCACTAAAATTTCTACTGCTTTTGAAGGATTGTCATTTACAAATTTATAACTCTGAACTAAGGAGCCCGCAGAGGCCAATACGACTTTTTTTCTAAACAATTTCGCAGTTAGCATCGGTAATAATAGGGCATCACCCCCCATAAAAAAAATCCATAAATCGATTTTTTTAGATAATTTCCCTAATTCATATGAAATTATCAATTGAGTATATATATATCTCAAAATCCTTGTAAATGGATTTTCTCCACTTTCGTGTCTTATTCCATAAGTATAAAATCTTTTATCCCCTTTGAAAAGACGATATCCATCATTTCCCGTAATTAGATAAATGTTATTTGAACTGGGATATAATACATCTACAAGATTTGATAATGGAATATTTCCTGCCCTATTTATTGGAAAAGTAAGTATGCCAATATTCCGATTCCTATATCTGCCTTTCATTTTCAATTCTCATGGTCCAACTTTTTATGAAATGCCGCTTAAATATACACTTTCCGCCTTTTCAGCTATTTTTTCCCAGTTATATTGCGCACGAACAAATGATTGCCCATTCTCAGTGAACTTTTGTCTCAATTTGTCATTACTCAAAATATTCAAAATTGCACTGCTTAGTTGACCCTTATCGCGTGGAACAACAAATCCTGCCTTATCAGCAACTACATCGGCGGTGCCACATTGGTCTGTAACTACTATAGGTGTGCCGCATGCAATAGCTTCAAGAACTGTTAATCCAAAATCATCGTAAAAAGACGGTAAGACATATACATCCGCATCGACATAGGCTTTTAATTTCTCTCGTCCATAAAGTGGACCAGTGAAAAGAACGTTACTGCTGATCCCCAAATCTGCTATTAATCTCTTTATAGAATACAAATACCCATCATCGGGACCAACGATTACAAGTTTAACATTATTAAGATTTCTTGAAACATCGATAAATGCTTTTAGCAGAAGGTCCAGCCCCTTAATTTTATGTATTCTACCTAAATAGAGGATTATCTTTTGATTATTATTTATGCCATACTTTTTCCTGAATAATCCTCTCTCTGGCAAAACATCAAATTCAGTTAGGTCAATTCCAAAAGGCACAATCACAATTTTATCCTCGCTTATTCCAACGCTTTTATATTGGTTGGCTTCCATCCGGCTAGACGCGACCACTTTCGTAGCACCATTCAGCATTCTGTGCCCCCAGACAGCATCAAAAACAATCTTCTGTATTCCTTTGCGAAAAAAGGTTAGTAATGAACCCTCGGCTTGAAATATATAGGGGATACTATATTTTTTCGCATAGTGGGCAACGACAATATTTTGGAATGTCCTATAGTTATGCATGTGAATTACATCAAAATGCTTAACTTCCGCCGCGATTTTTAGCATAAAGGGTGTTATATAGAATCCCGCCAAATTCAACCATATTTTAAAATTGAAAACATCAACCTTAAACTGCTTAAGTGACTCAATCCGTGCCTTATCTGATTTATAATCACTAGTGTAGAGGGAAACGTCATGCCCTCTTTCTGCCAATTCTTTAGATAAATTATATACGATTTCAGTACTACCGATAGCGATGTGTTCGGACGAGAACGCCTGGGTTACCTCTAAGATTTTCATTTAATATCTCCTTTGCATTACCTTTTGACCATAAACGATAACCCACCAACCAAACAGGTTGAATGGCTTCTTAAATCGTATTCTTCCCTCATGTTTTGCAATGAATTTTGAAACAGATAACGGAAAGCGGTTCCACACATAGGATGCTGATACAATCTTCACTTCATCTAATCCCACCACATTAAAAATTTTGGTCAGATATAAAGGGGGTAATGCCCTTTCATGCGGCACTAAACCCGTAATTCCCGGTTTTATTGTATTGAAAATATTCATCAAAATCCCAGAGTGATTAAATAAATTTGGCTCTAGTGCTATCACGTGACCCCCCACTTTTGTAACGCGGACAAATTCCCTCACGTATTTCTTTAAATCTCCCTGCCCTATCAAATGATGTAATAAACCCGAAGATATGACGTAATCAAATGAATCGCTATGAAATGGTAGTTTTTTGACATCCGCTAAAATACCCTGGAAACTGTTAGTTGTAAATCGTTTTAATGCCACCGATGCAATATCGACACCAACAATATTTTTAGATGCTTTTTGAGTATATATTGCATCTTCTCCTGAGCCACAACCAACCTCAAGAATTGTGGAATTGCTATCACAACCTAAAGTCATCAAGGTATCATACAACTTTGAACGAACGCAACCATGAGCAAACTGGGGTTTTGGTGGAAGGGGCTTTGTTTTCTCTTCCCCATTACCCCACCATTTTTTTTCTTCTTCGATTGGATTATACCACATTAATAATACCCTCCTCTTCTTTTGCCACTTCTTTTTCTCCTGCTTCCTATTTATCTACTCCGTGTTCACGCAACCAATCAACCGTTATTTGTACTCCGTCCTTTAAAGTATACGGGAGTTCTTCAGTCACAAGTGGGTCTATGACATATACGATATCCGTCTGTATGTTTTTTAACCGAGAGCTCGTAAGCAATGGATTCTTCCAGCCCAAGAATTTAGCTATGTCTCCTGCTTTAGCTACTATCTTTAGTGCCCAAAAGGGCACAGTTGGTATCTTCCGCGCTCCAAAAGTTTGCTGAATAAGATTTGCCCAGTCTCGCAGGTTTAATGGCGGATAATCTCCAAGGTAAAACACTTTACCGTGAACCTTTTCAGATGGAGCTGTTGCAAGTTTGTGCAATTGATGGGTGGTATTTCCTGCAAAGCCCAGTGTCTGAGCAGCACCTCGTTTCCCAATGTGAACATAATGTCTTTTTGCTATAGTTAAGAAAAATTCTTTGTACGGCGTATCAAACCAGGGACCCCAGATTCCAATAGGGCGTACAATTACCCATGAACAAGAAGACTCCTTTGCTTTCTGCCGTACTACTTTTTCCCCCATAGCTTTACTCTCCCCATATAGATTATTAGGACAGTAGTCTTCATCCCCCTTCGGCAAATAACCGGGCTTACAGACAAGCATACTCGATGTAAATATAACTCTTTGTAGATTCGGTAATCCTTTATATGCAAGAATTAAGTTTTCAACCCCTCGGATATTGGCAGCATATACATCTATGTCTTTATCCTCTAGCCCCGTGCGTGCAGCAAGATGGAAGATATGTGTTGGTGAGAATGTATGGATTTCCTCCCGTAGACGTTCCAAGTCCATGATATCAACCTGTTTCCAGAATCGGCTATGCTCTTTGTTTCGTGGAGGGGAAATGTCGATGTTACAAACATCCGCTCCACGCTCTATATAGGACGATACAAGATTGGTTCCTATAAATCCAGAACCACCGGTTATAATTACTCTCATCATTTACCTCCTCTAACCTTTATGACTTCTTCTAAGACCTTTTCAAACTCATCCACAATATCATCCCAGTTACATCTCTCAACAAATTTTCTCGCCTTCAATCCATGTTCTTTTAGTGTTCCATTATCTATCAAATCAATCGCCTTCTTCAAAACATCTTCTGGTTTATCCAGATAAATAACTCCGTGGTCTTCGCCAAATTCCTTCATCACCCCAGGCAGTTTTGTTGTTATAACTGGCTTTCCCATCGCCATATACTCGTACATCTTTATCGGCACAATGTCCTGCATAATTTCTTCTGTTGGATCTGCAGGTAAGAGGCAAATATCGGAGGCGGCAATAAATTCGGGGATTTTTTCATAAGGTTGTTTGCCTGTTAATATAACCTGATTATCCAAGTGGTACTTTTCCCTTATCTTTTGAAGGTCATTGAAAGCATCTCCATCACCTACAATTAGAAGTTTAATATTTGGCTTTTCGTCTTTTATCTTAGCCAATTCTAAAGCTACTTCTTTCAATCCCGAGAAATGATAGAGCCAGCCCATAAAGAAAAGAACAGCATCCTCTTCTTTAATCCCATATCTCTTTCTTATTCCAACGCCATCTATATTTTGATCATATCTTTTAAGATCGATACCCGCCCTGACCACATGTATTTTATCTGGATTAGCACCCATTTTTATCGCATAATCCCTAAGCTTTTCGTTGATTGTAATAACTCTATCAGCATTTTTGAGGATCTTGCTTTCGATTATTTTACCAATGAGTTGAAGGAGTTTGAAAGGAATCAAAAGATGTTCAACATCTATTAAATGAAAAATAAAAGGGATATTATTTTTTTTAGACAATTTCATTGCCAAATAATCGCTAAGTATCGAATGAACAATAAGTATATCAGGCTTAAACTCTTTCATTTGTTTACCAATTTCGTGATGATAAGTAAATAATATAGAAACATAGTTTAAAATAGGAATTTTTAGAATCCCCGGACGGATGACCATGATATTAGCATCTTTAAAGATCTTTGATGCATTATAGAAAACCTGTCTTTTTGAGAATAGCTCTTTCTTCCCTTCGGTTTGCCATGAAATCTCATAATCAATAACTCTTATTTCGTGCCCTTTTAAGACTAATCGCTCCGCTATGTGATGCTGCTGATGTATATTTCTTTTAAGCCAGTCACTATCTTGAACTATGAGTACCTTCATACTTCTGCCTCTTTTTTGTTCATTTAACCTTCTTTATCACAACGCGCACTATACAAAATCAGAATCGCCTAACTGGATAAACCAACTATTCCTATCTTTAAGGTATGTTTCAGATACTTTTGGATAGTTTGAGTATGCACAAAAGTACCCATATTTTATGAAGCTAGAATATATAAAACCATTTTTTCTAAAAACCTTTTGAAATCGTTTATCTACTATCATCTTACAACCTATAGCATCTACTTTTTCCTTTTCGAAATACTCAATGGCTCTTGAAATCAAACAATGAAGCACTTCATCTTGATTCGGAAGAGAAAGTACATCAAATATACACCCAAGTAGTAGCCCTCTAACCTCAGGTACCTTAACAGCCCTCAAAACAATGTATCCACATATTTCTCTATTTTTCTCAGCGAGATAAATTGCGTAATCTACATCAGGCACATCGAAATATCTCCAATTTAGATATTCCTTGTCTCTTACTGTAAGTATCTTGTGGTCATTAGAAACTTTTTTCCAAAAATCGTCAATGCGACTGTCAAAAGAAGTTATCTTTGAAATTACTAAACCCTCCACTTCAGGAGGTTTTTTAGTCTTATAAAATATACTAAGAAACAAATTCCCCATTATCCTGCAAAATCGTAATAAGAATTTGTTGCTAACACCTTTATTCAAAATATTCTCCAAATTGAGCGGTTTAAATGTTACCTGCATTGGACAAACATCAAACCAACCTGATTTTAAATGCCCTTGATATGCAGATTCATTAGGAAATCCGTATATTATTTTTATCCCCTCTTTATTCGCTTCAATTAATGCTTTTTTCTCTAATGTAGAAAAAACCCCCTGGTGTCGATAATCTGGATGCGTCATGAGATCTATGTTTTGAAACGCAACTTCCATCTCCGTTCCAATTTTCATATTTACTGGAATAAGCGGATAATACCCCATGATCTTATCCCCGTGAACGGCAACCCAAATTCTCGAAACACCAGCAGGGCAATTCAGGTACAACCATCCCCACCATCTCATCCACTTCTCTCGGTCATATATCGGTGTAGGATACACCTTTTTCATAAGGTCGAATATACCATTCTCATCGCCCTTTTTATATTCCCTTACAGACCATACTGGTTCCATAGTTTCACTTTCCCATGTCCATAAGGATCACATGTACAAACCCCCATTCACATTAATAACCTGTCCCGTAATATAATTCGCATCATCAGATACTAAGAAGCGTACCAATTTTGCTACTTCTTCTGGTTTTCCTAACCGACCAAGCGGAATTATGCTCAATACTTTTTGCATTACTTTTTCTGGTATGGTTTCAAGTATTTTTGTTTTGATAAATCCAGGTGCAATGGCATTGACGATTATTCCATATCTTGCATATTCTTTTGCAACCGTTTTCGTAAACGAGATAACACCACCTTTAGATGCCGAATAATTCGATTGCCCGATATTACCTATTTCTGCGGAAATGGATGAAATATTAATGATTTTGCCGCCACCCTGTTTTTTCATATATTTGATGACCGACTTAGTACAGTTAAAAGTACCCGTTAAGTTAACTGCTATAACCCTATTCCATTGATCCAAATCCATACTCTCAAGCATTTTATCTCTTGTTATTCCTGCGTTATTCACCAATATATCAATTCTACCGAATTCATCTATTGCTTTTTCAATCATTTTCTCTACTTGATCTGGAACAGACACATCTGCTTGAATGTATATCGCACGTTGCCCCGTTTCATTGATTTCATTTGCAATTTCAGTACCTTCCTGAGGATTCCTATCGTTGTTGAGAACTATATCGATGTCACTTTTTGCTAATTCTATTGCTATTGCACATCCGATACCTCTTGAACTACCTGTAACCAATGCAACTTTATTTACCATCTCTTTTTCCCCTCCTCTTATAGTTTGATACTAGGTTTAAGTCCCTCTCGATAAAAATGTACAAGTGGAGAAATGTCCTATTGCATAGATTAATCTCACTTACTTTTGGGATGAAGCCACTTGTCAAGTAACTTTTTAAAAATAAAGTAAGTATAATCATACACTATTGAGTGAATAACTTTAGTACTCATTAACAGATTAAACCACTTATACGCATATATATCAAACATATCTCCAGGTACCTCAAATTTTTCAATATTTAGTTCTCCCACTATTTTATTCGGTTTTATCCTGCCAATGCTTTTTTTTTCTGCCGAAATCAAATGTTCTATTGTATACGGATCAAATCCCATCATGCGTGCTCCAATGGAATCTACAGAAACAGGATCAACACCCCCAATTAATGTATCTAATTTAACTTCTGCCCCCAATACGGGCCCATCTCCTTGCATAGCTCTTGTTGCATCTATTATGCTTAAATCAGGAGGGATAACTTTGTTAACTTCCACAATTGACCGACTGATACCTTTTAGATGCATTCTCGGAGGTGTGATTTCACCGGTAGCACCAATCATATTTTTCAATGACAGTGTTACGAGTGTTAAAGTATGCGTTTTCATCACAGGCAAGGATATAAGAAAATCCGTTTCTAAAATGGGCGTGGGTACATCTATACTTTTTAATTTACTGTTAGGAATATATATTTTTTTTATATCCTCATTGTTTAAGTTTAATATCTCAACATTTCTACTTGCTAATTTTTTAACCCCACTCTGGACAAGAGCCTTTTCCGTTATATATCGCGAGGAAGTGCATTCTCCGATGGTCACAGATAAACCCCTATCTAAAAGTTTGTTAGTTAATTCTTTTATAACACTAAGGTTTGTAATTGCACATGCACTGTAATTTTTAACAGCAGCAGCTCTCAAATTTGGTTTTATTAAGACGTTTTTTTTATTTTTTAATACCTCAGTCAGGTTTAATTCATCAAATATGGAACTTAAGGCCATATACCCTTTAGCGATTACAACTTTTTGCCTGTTGTTGTTCATGCACCTATCCTAGTATTAGCGAAGGAGCTATACTATTATCAGTCAATTAGATTTTTAAAATTCATTCCTGTTTTATAAGCCCTTACAGACATGAACGCAAAATCTTTCAACAACCTCTTGAATTTCCTCTCGGCATTAGCCAAATTATAATAATGAAGCCAATTCAATTCTTTTAGTCTTGGCTGCCCCAAATCGAATTCCCACGGATGAACATATACAATTGCCGGCTGACCCATTTTGCCAATCTTTTTTAGTGCATGTTTAATAAACCAATATGGAAAAAATCTCAAATAAAACCCGCCTGCAACAGGTATATTCTTATGCACAATTGGCAATTTGTAAACAGATAACGGCAACTCTAAAAAATCCGCTTCGGGATTGTCTACCGTGATATTTGACGACGAAATGTGATACGGATATAATGGCGCATCTGACACGCCATACAAATGCGTCTTTACCGGAAATACACTTGAATCGTATTTCAATCCATTTGTTTTTAATATATCTATTGCCCAAGAAGTTTTCTCGTCAATACTGAACTCGCAAGCCCTATGCCCACTTATCTTGTGTTTAGTGATACCTTCTAATACTTTTAGGGATTTTAACAAATCATTGTCGAACTCTGATGGCGTTTGCTTCCTTATTGACGTATGGCTGTATCCATGCGTGCCAATTTCATGTCCTCTGTCTTTAATATCTTCAATTAATTCTGGAAAATGTTCTGCAACGTATCCAACGACAAAAAAAGTCGCTTTGGTATTTGATTCATCTAATATCTCTAAAATCTTCTGCGTACTTTTGACAATTCGGTCTTCATAAAGCGA
>Ga0114922_10005876_pt1 | contig 11277 bp, 10 predicted proteins | sample AartaG_FD_100975 | JGI IMG/M metagenome (GOLD analysis project Ga0114922, IMG submission 100975) | Deep subsurface microbial communities from Aarhus Bay to uncover new lineages of life (NeLLi) - Aarhus_00045 metaG | ecosystem: Environmental > Aquatic > Marine > Oceanic > Sediment | place...
CAGCAGCGCGCGCCGGCTCTCGTCGGCCCGCAGCAGCGCGTCGAGAGGGGCTTCATCGCCCCCGCGGAGCTTGATCGCCTTGCGAACACCTTCTGGATCGTCGCGGATGAGGCGGATGTCGAGCATGGGGTCTCCAGGCTGGAAGGCGCTTGACGCCCGATTATAGCGAGCGCGCGTGGGGCCGGTCAACCGGTCTTTGACCGGGACACCTCATGCCAGAGGCATGCCAGAGGCGCCTGTTGAGGGCGAACGATAGCGACGTGGGGCAGGGGCCTTACTTGAGCCGCGGCACCATTTTCCCGTGCGCCTCGAAGAGATCGTCCACCAGCGAGTAGATCTCGTCCATGGTCAGCTCGGCGGAAGCGTGCGGATCAAAAAGCGCGGCCTGGTAGATGTGGTCCTTCTTACGCGTGAAGAACCCCTCCACGGTCAGTTCGTGGACGTTGACCGTGTTTCGAATGACGCCCGCCAACTGGGGCGGCAGCTCACCTACATGGCACGGCTGGATGCCGTTGCGGTCCACGAGGCAGGGCACCTCCACGCAGCACCCCTGCGGCAGGTTCGTGATCAGACCCTCGTTGGGGACATTTCCGTAAATGACAAGGGGATCGCCCGTTTGGTGGGCGTGGAGGATGTAGCCGCAGTACTCGTGGCTGCGGTGCACTTCGATGGGCCTGTTGCTGAACATCTCGCGCTTCGTGCGTCTCCAGGTTCGATCGGACTCCTCACACCGTCGGATATACTCATCAATGGGGATGTCGTAGCGGTCGATCAGATCGGGACGGTCGCGCCGAATGAACCACGGCACGTACTCGGAGAAGTGCTCGCTCGACTCGCTGACGAAGTATCCCAGACGGCGGAACACCTCAAAGCGGACCGGATCCTGCTTCCATATCTCCGGCTTCTCCATGGCCCGCCGCAGCCGCGGATAGGCATCTTTCCCCTTGTATTCGAGCTTCAGGTAGAAGTCCATGTGGTTGATGCCCGCCGCGGAGTAGACCAGGTCCTCGAAGGGGATGCCCATATAGCGGGCGAGCTGCATGGCGGTGCCCTGTACGCTGTGGCACAACCCGACAGTTTGGATACCGGTCGCCCGCGTCACAGCCCAGCACACCATCGCCATCGGATTGGCGTAGTTGATGAAGATCGCCCGCGGACACAGCTCCTCCATCTCCTGGGCGATCTTTACCATCACTGGCATCGTCCGAAGCGCTCGGAAGATACCACCTATCCCGTTGGTGTCCGCTATCGTCTGCTTCAGGCCGTACTTCTTGGGGATCTCGAAGTCGATCTTGGTCGCCGGGAAACCTCCGACCTGGATCGTGTTGATCACGTAGTCGGCGCCCTCGAGGGCCGCCTTCCGGGTGCGATGCGCCGTGATCTTCGGCTTCGCTTCAAGGGCATCGGCCTTTTTGTTTGCCGTACCCTCGGCCACCGAGAGCCGGTCTGGGTCTATGTCCATGAGTGCGATATGGGGGCGCTTGAGTTCCGGCCATGACATTATGTCTCCCAGCAGATGCTGTGCGAAGACTACACTTCCCGCGCCGATCATGGCGATCTTCGGACTATTGGCCATTTCGACCTCCTTTACTGCTCGTCATCCGAGCGGTGAGACGCGGGAGCACCAAGCGTCGGTCACCGTTCCCAGAGCTTTCCTCACTGCCGATTCGGTGATGGTGGTGGGGAGTCCTGCTTCCGTCCTAATAGGACATTCGCACGCTGCGGAGAAACAGGCCTGCAGCGATTCCGCGAGGAGAAGCAGCAATCTATGGCCGTACGCCAGCTATCCGAAGAGCAGAACTTGAGCGCTGTTGCCGCGGCGTGGAACACGGCATTGCCCCGCGATTGCCTGACCGAGAAGCGATTTCGCGCGGTTATGCTGGGGGATCCAAACTACGAGCCAGAGGGGATGATGGTCGCCAAGGACGACGACGGTTCCGTGCTGGGCTTCGCCGCCTGCGTGCTCAGGCGCACGGTTGAGGGCAAGGATGGCGGCGGTCGGGACGGGGAGTTCCCCTGGGCATTCCTGAAGGGCTTCTTTGTCGTCGAAGGCGAGGAAGGAGAAGCGGCGGCGGACGGGCTGCTGGCGGCTGTGGAGAGCTACGCCGCGGCAGCCGGCAAAGAGCTCATGCGTGTGACAGAATACTCGGCGGGCTATGTGTACCCCGGGATGGACGTTCACTACGAGCGTCTGTGTGAGGCCCTGTCCGCGCGCGGTTACCGCGACGTCAGGACGATTGAGGACGTAGGCGTGGACCTCCGCCAACCCGAGCTGCCTGCTCTCCTCGAACGGGCGCGCAAGCGTGCCGGACCCGGCGTGGAGATGCTCACCTGGAGGCCGGAGCTCTTGCCCGCTATGCGCGACTTCGTGGCCGAGGGGGATCAGGCGCAGTGGTTTCCGGTGGGCTGGGAGAAGAGATTCTCCCAGCCGCGGGAGAGGGCCCTTGTGTTGAAGAGGGGCAGCGAGATCGTGGGCTGGGCGGAGTATTGGCCAGGCCGGCCACAAGCTGGCTTTGGCCCAACCCTCGTGCTCGAGCGGGAGCGTGGAAAGGGCTACGGGTCCTTCCTCCTGCGGGAGTGCATGCTGCGCGCGCGGGACGGCGGCGCGCAGTACATGGATGCAGGGTGGGCAAACACCGGATTCTACACCCGAAACGGCTGGCGTGTCGTACGGCGCTACGCCGTCTTCACGAAAGAGCTGCACGCGGGCGCAAGATAGAACGGCAGCGAGGCCTGCACCACGGGCCCCGCGGCGATAGGTAGGATGCCATGACAGCGCGCGGTCGGAACAACGGAGGAGACAGAGAGTTCGCGGATCCCTTCGCGGCTTCGGGACACTGGTACAAGGGAAATCTGCACACACATACTACCTGCTCCGACGGTGCCCTCGACCCACCGGACGTCGTGGCACGCTATCAGGAGGCAGGATACGACTTTCTTGCCATAACCGACCATCGAACGGTGACGCCTGTCGAGCCGGCCGACGACGACTTCCTCGTACTGCTCGGAGCCGAGCTCGATGGCGATCGCGGCGAGGTCGCGGAATCCGTGCACGTGGTCACCTTCGGTCTCTCCAAAGTCGCAGTGCCACCCGAAAATCCCAGCGTCGCTGAGGCGATCGTCTGGGCCAAGGAGCACGGCGGCGAGGCGCTGATCGCACATCCTTACTGGTCCGGCCTAGTCGCGTCGGACCTGCTCCGGTGGGAGGGACATCTCGGAGTAGAGGTTTTCAACACGGGGTGTCATTTCGAAATCGCGAAGGGGTATTCCGCGGTGCATTGGGACGATCTTCTTGGCCGCGGCCGGCGCCTCTGGGGGTTTGCGGTCGACGATTCGCACCACCACAGCCGGGCCGATGGGCCCGTGGACACGGCGAAGGCGTGGGTGATGGTGAAGGCCGAGGAGCTGACGCGCGAAGCGATCCTCGCGTCACTGCGCGCCGGTCTCTTCTACTCCTCGTGGGGTCCCACCATTCACGAGATAACCGTGGCGCAGGGCGAGATCAGGGCCCGCACGTCGCCCGTGAAGGAGATCAGCTTCGTCGCGCAGAGATGGGCCGGCGGGAGTGTCTTCGCAGCCGACAACGGAACCCGGACCGAGGCCGCTTACAGGCTCCGCGGCCGCGAGGAGTATGTCCGAGTAGAATGCCGTGACGCCAGCGGCCGCTGGGCTTGGGCCAACCCGATCTTCTTCGGATAGGCTCGCCCACACGAGCGACTCAAGAGTGATGCAAGGCGAGGCGGCCCACGTGCCGCCTCGCCTTGGCTGAGTCGAGAGAGGATTTGGTGCTCAGAGAGGCAGAGATACGGGCTGGCCGGTGTCGGCGGACCGATAAATGGCGAGCACTAGTTCGAGCGCCTTCCGCCCGTCCTCGCCCGTCACCGGCGGTGTCTTCCCCTGGCGCACAGCAGCCGCGAACTGCTCGTAGAACTCGACGTGAACGGAATCCTGAAACTCACGTGTCACCCACTCCTGCGCCAGCATGCCGCGGGCCGCTCCTTTGAGGTACACCTCGCACTTGCCGCTCCACAGCCCGAAGCGGGACTGCCCTTTCTCCCCAACGATCACTACGTCCGGCTCGTTCGAGCCTCCTGCGAAGCACGAAGACCCTTCCACCACGCCTATCGCCTCGTTCTCGTAGCGCAGGCAAGCGGCTCCCGTGTCCTCCACCTCAACATCCGTGACGAACGTGCCGCTCTCGCCAAATACACGCACCACCTCCAGGTCGGTGATCCCGCGAATCAGGTCTAGATGGTGGATCAGGTTCGTAATGATCACCCCACCCCCGCTCTGCTGCTTCGATTTGCGCCAATCGGTGATCGTGCGGCCGGAGAAGCCACCGGTCCAGTACGACTCTTTCTTCTCGCCGAGATTGCGCACTCGTATCGCGATCACTTGGCCCAGCGCGCCCGCCTGGAGGAGCTGCCGCGTCAACTTCGCCGCCCCTAGGTAGCGCAGCGGAAAACAGGTAGAAAGCGCCACGCCGGCCTGCTCGCAGGAGGCGATAATCCGGTCCGCGTCCTCGAGACCGGCCGCGAGGGGCTTCTCGCAGAGCACGGCCTTGCCCGCCTTCGCCGCTTGCTCGACGAGGTCAACATGCGTGAACGCCGGAGTCGCAATCGTCACCGCGTCCACATCGGAGCGCCCGAGCAATTCCGACAACTCGGTCGTGTAGGGCACGCCTTGTTCCTCGGCCAGGCTCTTGGCCGAAGACTCGGCTACATCCATGCACGCGACTAGCTTGACGGTTTCCGCCGCGGCAATCGCCTTCGTGTGCGTGGGCGCAATGTCGCCGCATCCGATCATTCCGATGCCCAACTGCTTTTCTGCCATCTGGCTACCTCGCGATTCCTCTCAGGTAGGCCGCGAACCGCGGCACCTCCACCATGGCATCCTTGCCCGGTTCCTCGTATTCGATGGACAGGAAGCCGCGGTAGTGAACAGCGTCCAGAATGTCGCTCACCCGTCGGTAGTCGATGTAATCTCGCCGCCCCGAGAAGTCAGACGTCGGCTTGGCGTGTGTCATGATGGCATACGGCGCCGTCTGCTCAAACTCCGCGTACGGGTCATTGGAATAGTTCCCGAAGTCGAGGAGCGCGCCGACCCAGTCCGATCCGACCGACTTCAGGATGCGGATCAGGCCCTCCGCGGTCCCGGTCAGGCCGCCGTGGTTCTCCACCCCGATCATGACGCCCACCGCCTCGGCGTGGCGCGAGCAGTCCTTGATGCCCGCGACCGCCCACTCGAACGCATCGTCCTGCGCGTGACCCTCCGGCGCCTCGCCCGCGAATACCCTGAGGCAAGGCGACCCGAGGCGCGCTGAGACGTCCAACCACTCCTTCACGAACTCGATGTGCTGCTCGCGCTCCTCTCGCGTGGGCATGCAGAATGCACCGCCGATTGCGGTTCCCGCAAGATTCAGCCCCCTCCGAAAGAGATGGCGCTTGAGGCCGTTCAGGTAGCCCGCCGTCGTCTCGGGGAAGTAGTACTGTGTAAGCTCGACCCCCTCGAGGCCCATGTCGGCGCACACGTCGGCATACCTCTCGAGGGTAAGGTCCTTCTCCCGGAAGTAGGTGTTGAAGGTGTATCCGGCACAACTAAGCTTCATGTTCCTCCTCTAGTGACAATGAGTTTCTGTTTGCGTTTTCCATCTCGACGGACAGAACACCTCCACCAAGCCGCCAGCGGGGAAGGGACTTCAGGTCTTGTTGCGGGCTCAACCAAGCGCCCGGGAGACCGCGGCGAGGACCTGGTGGGCGAGAACCGGCTTCTGAAGGTATGCGCTTACGCCCAACTCTCGCACCGCCGCCGCCTCTTGGGGTTCCCGCCGCCCCGTAATCACAATGACCGGCAGCCCACTCTGCATCACATTCCGCAGAAAGGTCAACACCGATACACCGCTCTCCAACGGCAGTCCGAGATCCAGAAGAACGACGTGCGGCAGTTCCGGTTCAGGCGCGGTCAGCGCCACCATCGCCTCCACGCCGTTCTGGGCGCGAATAACCTCGTAGTCGTAGTCCCGGTCGCTCAGGACTGCCTCTATGAAGCTGAGAGTGGCCCTGTCATCCTCGACAACAAGCACGCGGCTAGGGCCATGAGGCCCGGTTCCCGACGACTTGCTCACCGTGCTATGTCTCCTCCTCAAACGGACTCCGCAGGCGCACTCGTCCAGGATGGTGCAAAGACTGCGGTCCAGGCCCTTGATACCCGGAATGCAGGGCAAAAGAAACCGTTGGGTGCCATTAGTGCCCCAGGCGACCGTGAACGCACCAAGCTGCTTGCAGGCCACGGCGAGGGGGGAAATTCGAGATCGTCCGGCGGCTTCCTTCTCAGCAAGAAAGGAGGTGCTGGGAATCCGTGCTCCCGGCAGTTGCCCAAAAAGACGATCCGCGCGTTCAGTCGGCAGGTGTGCCCGCGAGGTTCGGAGACTGCTGCACCGCGGCCTCGACCAGTTCGACGAGCTGCCGGGCGGCGACCGGCTTGGCGACAAAGGCGCTGATAGCGAGGCCCCGCTTGTGGATCTCCGCCTCCAAGTCCGGCCGGCCGGTCAACACGACCACCGGTAGGTCGCGGGTGTCTCCGTTCTTACGCAGCACAGTGAGGAACTCAATTCCGCCGTGGACCGGCAGGCCGAGGTCGAGCACGATGGCGGCCGGCGCCGCCACTTCGGTGGCCAGCACCGCGGCGGTCGCCTCCGCCTCGTCCTGCGCGACGCCGACGCGGAATCCCGCGCCTTCGAGAATGTCGGCCACGACGGCCCCCACTTCAGGGTCATCGTCCACCACGAGCACGAGCGCGCGGCCCTCCTCCGGCTTGCCTCGCAGGCGGGCCTGCACCCGGAGAGCGCGCTCGAGTTGGCGGGGCGCGACCGCGCCCATCTCCAGCAGTATCTCTCCCAGGGGCGCCTGGCTGGTGCCCTGGCGCCGCCGGGCTTCCCTCAACTCCTCCGCGGTGATGATCTCGCTAGCCAGCAGAAGCTGTCCCAGCAGGCTGTGCGATGCTCGGTCACTCATCGGGAGTCTCCACAGCGGTTAGTGGTGGCCCGCGCTCCGCGAGACGGCCACACACTACTTTCCATATGTTTCGGCAGATTTGACCAGCACTTGTAGCTCCGCATAGGGCTTTGGGAAAAGGCCACAGACCGTAGCCCGGCGGAAGGAGCGCGCCCGGCAGCACTGAAACCATACCTTCAAGTCAGGAGCAAGGAGGCGAGGCAGATGGCACGTGGCACGCAGGTTTCAGTGACCCTGGAGAACAAGCCTGGACAGCTCGCCAAGGTTGCGGGCGCGCTCGCCCGCGCCAAGGTCAACATCCGGGCGATCTCAGTGGTCGATGCCGCGGAGGTGGGAGTTGTCCGCATGGTGACCTCATCCAATGTGAGGGCGGCCGCGGCACTGAAGAAGGCCGGCATGAGCGTCGTCCGACAGCCGGTGATAATCGCCGAGCTCCCGAACGAAGTAGGGGCCTTGGCCGCGGCGGCGAGGAAGCTGGCGGCCGCCAAGATCAATGTTGAGTACATCTATGGCAGCGCCGCGCGGTCCGGCGAGCCGAGCACCATTGTCATCGGAGTATCTGACATCGCGCGAGCTGCAAGAGTGAAGCTGCCGTAGCATACGGTGGGTTCGCGCCCGGCCGCCCGCGATCCAGAGCAACCTGGACTGTAGGCCCACCTGACGCCCGCGGCCGACGGAAGGAGGATCGCTCCCTCGGCGCGTGCAACTACAATCTGATCATACCTCGATATGCTCGACATCTCTGCGGCAACACCTTCAATTGAGAACCTGCTGACCCGCCGACGACGGTCGGCCCCGGCCCGCTGCATCAAGTCAGAGGGGAACTCGGAACCCGCAAGAACTGAGATGGCCCATGCCTGAGGCAGCGGTCATCGCAGTGCTGCTCCTCGTGTTGGGGGCCGAGTTCGTCAACGGTTTCACCGATGCTCCGAACGCAATAGCCACCGTCATCTCCACCCGAGTCCTCCGGCCCTACTGGGCCATCCTAATGGCAACAATCCTCAACGTACTGGGGGCCCTCTCCGGCACGGCCGTCGCCAGGACAATCGGTAAGGACATCGTCAAGCCTGAGGTGGTGAACACGCTCACGGTCGGGGCGGCCATGATCGCGATCATCGTCTGGGGCATGCTGGCCTGGAGGTACGGCCTGCCGACCAGCCAGAGTCACTCCTTGGTCTCGGGCCTCGCGGGGGCAGCGCTCGCAACGGCCGGGCCTTCTGTGCTCGTCTGGCATGGCTGGCAGAAGGTCCTCATAGGCCTGGGGCTGTCCACCGCGCTCGGATTCGCCGGAGGCGCGGGCCTCATGACGGCGATTGCGCGGCTGCTTTTCCGAACTCCTCGCCATCGCGTCGGCCGTGTGTTCGGCAGGCTGCAGGTGCTGTCTTCCGCCTTCATGGCGTTCAGCCACGGCTGCAACGACGCGCAGAAGTTCATGGGGGTCTTCGTCTTGACGCTCCTGCTCGCCGGCAGCGTCGAGGAGTTTCACATCCCTCTTTGGGTTATTCTGCTGTGTGCCGGGACCATGGGTGTCGGCACCGTCTCTGGAGGCTGGCGCATAATGCGTACGATGGGCTTCAAGATCACAAGGCTGGAGCCCGTGCACGGCTTCGCCGCCGAAACCGCCGCCGGCCTGGTCATCACCGTGGCCTCGGCGTTCGCAATCCCGTTGAGCACCACCCACACGATCAATACCGCAATCATGGGCGTCGGCGCCAGTCGCCGGCTCTCGGCCGTCAGATGGGGCGTCGGGGCTGAGATCGTGTCCGCTTGGGTACTGACGTTTCCCGTCTGCGGCTTGATCGCCTGGGCCATTGCGAGCGCGGCCAAGGTCCTGTTCGGCTCGCCCTAACGCGCGCCACTCCATTGCCCCAAACGGCGATCTCAGCAAACTGGATAGAAAGGAAACCGAGGCCGGCTTCCAGCGGCTCCGCTCCGTGGGACGCAGGCGGCACTGTTCTGCCTGCAACCTCGGCCCGCACCGGCCTTCAGGTGTGCTTGACGATGATGCCCTCGATGATCGATGCCACGTCTTCGCACTTGTCTATCGCGTCCTCCACGTGATCGTAGATCTCCTTCCACTTGAGGGCCCGCATGGCGTCTGATCCCTGGAAGAGCTTGGCGAGAGCGCTCCGGCTCTCCTCATCTCCTACGTTCTCCAAGCGATGGATCTCGATGCAGTAGTCCATAATCCGGCGCGCATTCCTGCCAATGTCGCTGATGCCCCCGATCGCCCGCTGCAGCGCCTTCGTCGTGTCCGCGAGCACCTCGGTCAGGCTCACCATCTCCGGGCTGGCCGCCCCGGCCTCGTACAGGAACATGCGGTCGGCAGTGGCCTCGATGTTGTCGAGGATATCGTCCATGCGGCCGGAAAGCGCATGGATATCTTCGTGATCGAAAGGAGTGATGAACGTACGATTGAGCCGGTCGGCGATCTCGTGGGTCGTGATGTCGCCCTCGTGTTCGACCTCCTCGATCTCGTCACGGAGCTCCGCTGCACGGGTATGATCGGCGACCAGTGCAACCAGAAGCGTGGCGCCCCTTACGACGTTCTCAGCTTGCTCCGCGAAAAGCTCGAAGAAACGCTCTTCCTTGGGGACGAACCTAAGTTTCATCCTTCGCTCCCGGCCCTACGTTGGAATTCGCTGTCGTACTCCTAAATTCTCTGCCCGGAACCCGCAGCCTCCTTGGTCCTCGTCCGCCCTGCAGCGGTCTTTGCAGTGCGCAGCTCATGCGAGGTCCACTCCCTCCGACATCTCCGCGGACCCGCCGACCGACGTGCCGGCCGACGTCGCCACCGCGACTGAGCGGTTGCCTATCTCGACTTGCGTAGCAGCGCTCGCGCTGACCGCGCGGATGCGCTATCGGGCGCGGTACGAACCACCCGCTCCAGTTCTCGGTGCGCCCTCTCATACTGGTGCAGCTTGCCGTAGGAGTACGCCAGGTTCAGGCGCGCTTGCACGAAGTCGGGGGCGATCTCCAGGGCCCGCAGAAATGCATCCTTCGCTTCTTCGTACCTTCGCGTGCTGTAGTAGCAGTCGCCCAGCAAGTAGTAAGCGCGCACCGAGTTCGGGTCGAGCCGGGCCCAGCTGCGGCAGGGCCTGATCGCCTCCGAATACCGCCTCTGCCGAACCAGCAGTTCCGCAAGCTGTCGCCATACGTTTAGGTCATTTGGCGACAGCTTGGCTGCTCGCTGCAGGTGTTTCACAGTCTGCCGAAGGTTGCCGCGGCGGCCTTCGATGTCCGCAAGCAGGAGATAGACTCGGGGTTCCTGCGGCGACAGATCCGCGGCCGCGCGGGCGTAAGACAGCGCCTCCTCGAAGCGGCGCTGCTCGAGCAGCAGCTCTCCCATCGCGGCCTGGTGATGCACGGCCGTGGGCTGGAGCTCTATGGCACGCTGGAAGCTGGCTTCGGCCTCCTCAAATCGCCCGAGCTCCTTATAGGTCACTCCCAGGTTGTAGTAGACGCTTGCGTTCTCCGGCAGGAGTTCGAGGGCTTTCTCGTTTGCCTCGAGCGCCTTCTCGTAGTCGCCTTGCTGCCCCCACGCGTACGCCGAGATGTAGTATGGCTGGAAGGAATACGGCGACAGCTTGATGGCCTCGTCCGCGAGCCGGGCCGCCACCTTGAACTGTCCGATCTTACCCGCCGCTTCCGCCCGCTTCGCCAGCAGGTGCGACTTCACCGGTCGAATCGTGAACCAGGCAATGGCGGCCAGCAGGCATCCCAACACCACGGCGACCAAGCCCAGCCGGCCGGGGTTGAACGGCCTGAATCGCACCTCCCGGACGCGCATCCCCGTCGAGCCGCGACCTGGCGCAGGGAGCTGCGCCGACGCCACTGCGACGAAGCCAAGCCACAGCCAGAAGAGCGTGACGGCCCCTGTCTGCCGGAAAGTCACTCCGAAGAAGTTCTGCACGAGGAAAGCCGTGAGGCCTGCGACAACGCCCAGTCCGATGCGGCGCCACTCGGCCGTCGGGTGGCGCAGCGCGACCCGCAGCGCCCCGACGTAAGCGGTCAGCAGCAGCGCAAGGAACACAGTCCCGCCGACCGCCCCGGTGCCGGCCAACACCTGTAGGTACTCGTTGTGGGCATAGCTCGGCACGAACATCTTGTCGGCCGGCCGCCCGAGGCCCGCATACCACTCCTGGGCCATCTGTTCCAGCGAGTAGATGCGATATGTTCCGTATCCTCTCCCCAGCAGCGGTTGTTCTGTCCAGAGGTCGAGCGCCGCTTTCCACTGAAGCTTGCGCATCTTGCCAAACGGATC
>Ga0114922_10005877_pt1 | contig 11274 bp, 10 predicted proteins | sample AartaG_FD_100975 | JGI IMG/M metagenome (GOLD analysis project Ga0114922, IMG submission 100975) | Deep subsurface microbial communities from Aarhus Bay to uncover new lineages of life (NeLLi) - Aarhus_00045 metaG | ecosystem: Environmental > Aquatic > Marine > Oceanic > Sediment | place...
CTGCGAGTTTCCCGATATAGAATTACCGATCTACAGTATTTACAGGATTACAGTATTTACAGTATTTACAGGAATTACAGGAATAAAAATCGATAACCCTCGAATCCGGAAAAACTTTACGAAACCCACAACCCAGAACTATTTTCCTATCTGCATGCTTCCTATTTGCATGCATTCCTATCGAGCAAATGTATATAAACGATTAAGCGAGTTCGATCAAACATTATTACATTCAAGATGAAGAGATCACACTGCCCATCCATACTGGTTCAACGCAAACGCCGGAGGCCTTCTTTAAACTTCATCACTTTTCCTGTAATGGAATGTTTTGCACCGTCTTGTCTCTGCCACGTGTATTGCAATCTCATAGACCCACTTCACATTGACGAGGATTCGAAATGCTTAGCACTTCGAAACAAGATCAAGTTCCAACAGAAGGGAGAGGTGCACACCATGAAGATGGTGGAAGGAGAGAAAGAAATCTTTGTACCTCTGGCTCATGCCGAGTACTACCAAAAAGTAGATGATCGCGTTGTACAATCTACAGCTTTGCTGAAAGATGTTTCTTCCCGCTGTGATTTTGAAGCAAGGGTATGTTTGTTCAAATTTATTTACTCTGCTAACATCTACACTTACACACCAGTTACAAGTGAAGTTTGCAAGAGGTGTTGAGCTAATTGCAAAAACCTTCGCAGCATTGTTATTATTCGACGATGAGAGTGGCTATAGCAGTGCAAAATGTGTCTTTCAACAACCCTATCTTGCTCAAATCATCTACCAGATGGTGCTTTCTGAACTACATGCTTTTATGTTCACAGAAGCAGTTGGTGTATGTGATCTTTGTGAATACCCCATTAGACCTACTAATGGGATGTATATTCGCCTCAGCAAGGACAAACCGATGTCTACTTACTGGTCTGCTGCCTGTTCGAATTGCTTAATGGATTTGGATGATTATGAGTTTGACCAGATCGACAGTGTGCTGCTCGGGCACTTCTTCATGAAAAGAACACCTGGTGGCATAAGAGCACACTTCAAAAAGTTTCACAATGATGGAATACTCCGAATCGACAATGCCTCATGTATGACAGACATCAAATGCATGCTTGCGAGGGACCGAGTGGGGCATCATCTTGTAAAACACGCAGAGGAATCGCACACAACCCTTGGCGGTGTGCATTGTGATGTTGGCATTGTTCCCTTCTCCCAGCGTTAAACATTTCTCTTTTTTGTACATAGTTTGTAATTTATTAATAATCAAATCTTTTTTCAATTTAATCCCTTTCTTCTTCTTTTTGTTATGACATCTCTATCACACATCATTGAGAGTTGAGCAAAAAAATGCGTTGTTAATGCGCGTTCAAAGGTAGTGATGAAGGCGATGAGGGTATTAGCTCTACAACCTTTTCAGCCGGTTGTTGCACATATAACAACTAATTAATATCACTCTCTCATTTGTGTTAAAACACATAATCATATGTACACAGTGATATTATGGGAAATGCGTCTGTGGTGTAGTGGCAGCACAGGGTTAATCCCAGACCAAGGCTTTGGGTTCGATTCCCAGCAGATGCAAAATTTTTGAACAAAAAAAGAAAGCAGATGGTAAAGTACAAATAAATTTATAAATAAATCAATTGTGAATGTCCTCAAAAGATCCCATTGTAATGGTTGTGGAGCAGTGGAGCACTGTATAAAGACCACTGTGTGCAGAGGCAATGGTTACAGACGTGGCAGCACTTAGATTTGAGTACGTGTTGAGGATGGGTAGGGGTCTTTACGCAAAGTAGATCTTTCAGCTGATAAAATGTCATGCACACGGAACATTGTGCATGCTTCTTCATGTCAAACCACCGGTCACGGAGGATGTTGTGTGACATGACAAACTTGTTAATATGTTTAATTACATATTCATCCAGGTTGTTGAGAGGTGACGCAGTCGAAGAAGCAAAGAACCGAGCTGAGTACATAATATAAGCAGGCCAACTTAAAAGTAAATAAAATATGAGTAATGCAATTAATAACAAATCAACATTTACTTGTATCTTGTTTCACGAAAGTTAAGATCACCAACAGCGGGAAACTTCATGGAAACAGCAGACATGGTGGGTTCAGGTTGAAATAAGAAATGATGATCGAAAGAGGAATACGGATAAACTAATTAATTTTTTTGGAAACTGTACCAAAGGTTCAATTTTTTTGGGAAACTTGTAACAAAGGTTCATTTACGTGTTTTTTCATTTGATAGAGGACCAAATATGACCAGACGAATATGCACTTAATATCAACAACGTTACTTTCTTCTTTGTTGTGTTCTCCAATGTAAACCTATTTATATATGGTGGTGACCCGACACCAAGCTCGCTTACTTGATACAAGAACTCAAACTCCTTTAATTTATAGACGTCTACCCGTAGATGATGAAAGAACATTACGACGTCAAGCACATTTGAGGAGATTACATAGACAACCACCATCTCCTCCAAGGATTAGAAGAAGAAGACCACCACCACCACCTGTTCAACCTGGAAGAAGAACTGCATCTATTCGATCTCGTCGAAGAACACCAGCAGCTGTAGTAGAACAGCGACGACCTATCTCAAGAAGAAGAAGATTACTACGAGAAGAGTTGGAAGAGGAAGAAGATGAAGAATCAATTATTGATGCACCTTTGTCTCCTGAATACGAACCTCTTTCACCTGAAGTAGAATCTTTTATACAACCACCACCTTCACATGGGACTTCAACTTGGTATCTTTACCAATTTGATGGGGAAACAGTGAAAGGACCTTTTGATTCACTGGCTCCTTATTACAACGATCACATTATCCGCGATCTGGACTTGACTCATCGTGTACACGTAGAAGACACTTCTCAACACGGTAACAGACGTTTTACAGTGTCAACTATTATACACACTAACGTGGGTCATTTCATTGGTGATGGTTCTTCTTCTCATAACTACAATGTGGTATTGATGGAGGTTCAACTTAACAACGCGTTTATTGATGAGGAACTTGTTGGGTTGCAAGACGAGGCCATTCTACTAAATACCGAAGAACGACGGAGGTGGTTCAAGCCATGCACCAATTTGTTCCGTCTTAGACTTTACAGGAACATGGGACTTGGTGATCATGCAAGACATTTGGTCGGATTTCATCAAACTGCAGTCTACAGACCATTTGGAAGAACAACACATTCATTAAGACGTGTTACTTATGGTTGGGCTGGTGATGATATACTTCCAGATTCTGGAGATGATATGGCTACCAAATTACAACAGCTATATCATAATTTTACCCGTGAGAGAGCAGCAACAGACGACGATCTATTTCAAGTTGTTTTTAGATTTGTTGCTGCAGAAGATAGATGGGTAGAAGAAGGACACAGAGCCTCCGTATTTCGTACCTATAACCACAGACCTCGCAATAACATTCTTCCCAATTTTGATGAAGTTCTGGATCTTGTCCAATCTTCCCAGTCAGAGACAATTGGGAGAGCGATAGACGTACATGATAAATCAGATCCTGATTACAATGTAGATCATTACATTTTGGACTTATCAATGTTTATCGTTCAAATGATGGGTGAGATCTTAACGGATCGAAGACTTGCTCATCAAAGGGAAGCAGACATGGTCATGGATCCCGAAACATCTTTGGGAACGGGATTGGTTGGAGGTGGAGCAATTAATGAGGGTAAACGCAAGTCTGTCGTTGCAAAGTTTGTGGATGCTTACACATATCACACCAACAAAAAGAACGATTGTTTGGTACAAAACGTGTTGAAGTATCTACGAGAAAAGAATCTTACTCAACTCACTTGGCAACACATAAAAGACTACCGAACCAGAATTTTGGACTTGGAACCCAATGATTATTGTTTCATTACAACGGAACATATTTTAAAGATCGAATTCATGTTCGGAGTGAATATTCATATTCTTGATGATAGATTGGACGTGACTCGTGCGTTGTCAGAGGATAGAAGTGGGAGACCCGTATTCATTTGTTCCACGTGGGAACCTCATTATTGTTATCATTCAGATAGATCTTTTGCAAACGAGATTACTCTTTTACTTTTCAACAATCATTATTATATAGCTACTGGACTTAAAGCTATAATGTTTACAGAGGTTGCTTGTTTGCCATATGCTCATGGGCATACTATCCCTAAAATCACAGACGAATTTTCGTTTCTTCTGGCAACATGTGATTCGGATAGTCGATGCGATCTTATAATCAAAGCACACGAATATATGAGATCACGACATGAAGCAAGATCAAGATCAAATAATGAGGTATCAGTTGACAATGTCAGTGATGAAATTATATATGGACAACCCATTGAATTGGAGGACACTCCAAAAAAATACAAAAATTTTCGTACCACATTACGAGCGAATATGAGGAAAAACAACATTAATACAAACAGCATAGATGATTATATAGCACCCATGGAGGTGTTACAATCTACACACGTTCGTACAATCATCTATGATTTTGAAACGGTGTTCGATCCCATAAATAACAATCAAGCAAGACCCTATTCTCTTTCATGGGTCGAGATCGAGCACGATATGATTACGGGTATTCCGAAATTTGATTACGACAACCCCCCAGAAGACGTAGCATGGCTCACACGTTGCAACTTTGAATTGGGAGATTCATGTTGTGAGAGCTTGATTCAAGAATTGAGCAATTTTGAAAAATTGCCAGTGGTGTTGGTTGGCTTTAACAGTTCCAGATTCGACAACATCATTCTTCTTGATCAAATGCTACGTAGAGATTTGATTCCACAAGTCTTTTGGGCACAAGGATCCATAATGGCGTTCCGTTGGAATGGACATACATCATTCGATGTATCAAATTTCTTAAGGGGTATTAAACTTTCATTCGCCTGTGCATGTTTTAAAACAAACCCTAAGAAAATAGAGGGTTTTGACCACACAATACCCCAGGACATGTTCAACAAAGGTGGAATGCCAGAGTTGTTACGATGGTCTTATTCAAATTTTGATAAGTTACACGAGTACAACTGCATGGATGTCTTGTGCTTGGCGGACTTATATAAGAAGTTGTGCAACGTTTGTGTTGACACTTGTGGACGTAATCGTAGGATTTACGATTACTTAACGGTTGGCTCTTTGGCTTATGATGTTTGGGAAGGCATGACTAGAGCAGGTAAAACTGATCGCTCTATTCCCAAACAGGATCTATGTAGCATCAAACCTGTACCATACGAATGTGACCAATTGATGAGACAAGCTATAACTGGTGGTAGGTGCCAACTATTTACTGAAGGAGGAGAGGCACTTATAGAGCACGGAAGGTATTTTATGGTTGATGTAAAATCACTGTACCCAACAGTGATGAAATTCGAATATCCCAATGGAGAACTTTCTCCCACTTACTTTGAAATACCTTCTAAGTTTGGTGTCTATAGGTGTCAAGTTCTCAGACAACCTGATGTTAGGATTGTGCCTAAAAAATCTACCAAAAGATCTCAACCTTTGGATTGGCACATTTCTGATAATAAACCTTTTGAACGTTGGCTCACCACCATTGATATTGGTTACATTCGAAGATATGGCGGAGAAGTTGTTGTGCATGAGGGATTTGTTTATGATAGCAAAGGTTACATATTTACTGATTATGTAGCCAAGTTTGAACGGTTAAAAAACAAAGAGGACGAGTACAAAAATAACGACAATCCCTCATACAATCCAGCTAAACGAGAATTCTACAAGATTCTTCTCAACAGTTTATCTGGAAAGACTTTACAACGTGTGTATAGTCATGTTTCACAACTCTGCCTCAACGAGTCAAAACTTAAATCGTTCTGTTCTCGTTTGAAAAGTGACACGATACAATTGGGGATGTATTCGAAAGCAGTGTTGGCTTCTGGAGATCTTATCGACCCTCCCAAACTTTCAAGAAAGCCTTGCATATTGGGAATGTTTATTTATTCATATGCAAGAGGATATATGTATGATCACGTCATACATAATAGAAATATTCTTTACATGGACACAGATAGCGGACTTTTCAGAGAAGACGAATATCAACGTTTACTCAACGAGAAAAGCGAGCTATTTCCTAAACAACAAGGACGTCCAGCAAAGTTTGGGGATCTCGAAGAAGAGGTTTGCGACAAAGATGGCAATCCTGCAACAGACATTGTACTTTTAAGACCAAAAGCATATATGGTCTACAACGCTACGACCCCCTACATGTCAAAGATGAAATTGAAAGGGGTGTCTAAGAAGGATCGCTTCATTCGCAACCCTGCTCAAGTTCTCATACTAGCAAAATTAATTCACGCAAAGAACTATGTGGAACTTGACAAAATCTACGACACTGGAAACATTGATGCTAAACATTTTTGTGCGCTTAATGTGGATAGAGTAGAATCTGAAGTTACTGAAGATGAGCGCACTGTTGGTCTTTCGAATACGTTTGCTAGCTTTCAACAAATGGGAGCAGAATTTAATGGATGGTTTTTATGTTCGATGTTTCAAAGAGTGAGAGAGTTTACAGTTGTTCACCCTATTCGACCTGTAAGCTTTGCAGTGAAGAGAGAACTTCGCTTGAAACATCTAACATTTAACAACACAAACGGTGTAATAACAAAAGATTGGACTGAACAAGACGATGAGCTTGTTGATATAATATCAAATATGATTTAATAATAAAATTAGAAATATACATTTCTATTGTTCTTTCTTATAAATGTTCCTCTTCTAGGTCCTTTGTACACTGTTTTACCAAAGCATTCACCAACTTGTTCAGCTCTTCTAGTTCCTCTCCTTGGTGTTGTTGTTGCTGCTTTTGGAACACGTCTTGCCCTTGTAGTTGTAGTTTTCTTAGCTGTAGGTTTTGCATCAAATTCAGGTGTAGTTTTTGGGGTAGTACGTGTTGTCGTAGTAGTAGTAGTAGTACTAGTTGAAGCTCTTGGGGGTAGAGGTGCAATCAATTGAGGTGTGATTCTTCTTCTCTTTGGCGTTTCTTCTGAAGATGGTGTTGTTGTAGTGGTAGAACTTGAAGCTGACAGTGGTGTTAACCCAGGTAATTCAGGAGGAGGTGGTAATTTTTCAAATAAAGTACGAACAGGTGCACGCCTTTCCCTCCCCAATCTTTGTAACTCCAAAGCTTTTCTTTCTTTCTTTTCCCAATCTATGTCTTCTTTTTTTTTCTTAGGCATATTAACAAACAAAAGCAAAGTAACAAATGATGATGTGGGAATGTGATTAACTTTTATTGTACAGTAAAACGAAAAAAATGTTTAGCATTCTTCATAAAAATATTTCTTTATGGGTTTTCTTGTGTTGTGAAAGTAACGCTGAAAACATTTGACTAGCATTGATACTTGTCGTTCAGGGTAATCGGTCTCATTGATGAAATAGATAAACTCTGTAAACAATTTTAGTTGCTGTTGAATGTTAGGCACATCTGTCCGTAGACCAGTTCGATGCTGCAGGTTAACAGTAGAAGGAAAGTACATCAACAGAGGTCCTATGAAGGGTTCGTTATAATTTGGTAAGAATCCAAGACAACTGCACAGTAGATAAGCAGTCATATTTTGCATTGAGGTTGTAACCGGCATATTGGAATCATAGTCGTCTTGATTCATGTCCAGTTCATAGAATTCTACATCTTCAATCTGGAGTAGTTTGGCAAGCTTTTCATTCCAAACATTCGGATCGTGTTGAAGCTTGACAAAATTCAATGTGAGTTCTTTATAGCTATTGATTCCGATTCTCTTAATATCTTTATCTGTCGTATCTTCAAATTTGACGCAACCATCCCTTATAGGTTCAAAATCTCTAGGTCTGAGTAAAAGACATTTGAATTCCCTTCCTGCAACAGCTTCACTCATTGTTTTTGCGGTTGAGAAATTTTTCCGGATTAATACGTCATTACTTAAAGTTTCTCAATTTATACAGCTGAAAACAATGGCCCTCGAACTATTTTTTGTTGCAAGAGAAAACGTTTCCATCTGTTGGCTATCTACAATTTGGATGTGGTTGAGGATACTTATTTTGTGCATTGTTGGATATCAAACTTTAAGAATATTTTTCAACTGGCTGATTCCAGATACAGTTGCTGGGAAAAGCGCACAATATTTACGTCAACAATACTTGAAAAAACCTAAAGCAGAGAAAACAAAGAATGAACCATATTACCCATTCGATGAAGACCTAAACCCAAACAATGAAATAAGTAAACCTCAATGGGATCCCCTAAAAAGTGAACGCTTCTTAAGAATGGACAAGGCTGTAAGAAAAGCCGTAATTCAAGATGCGGAAACAGAACTAGAAAAGAACGACGAATAGTTTTGTAAATAAACTTTATTTTTTATTACAATGTGATTTCTTTTTTGATTGTGTTCTTTTGGGTTTCTTGGATTTTGGTTTGTCGTCGTCTAATGATGGAAGAATAGCCATTCCACCTCCAACTAAATCCATATAACGCATCAAGTTGTTTTCCGAATTTTTCTTTTCTTCAATTAGTTTTAAAAGCAAATCTTTTTTGATTATTCCATATCTAAGTTCGGTTGGGCTGGTTCTCTTCTTCTTCTTCTTTGTAGTCTTTGATCGTTCTTTCCTCCTAGCTTTGAGTATTATTCTGTCTTCGCTTTCGTCTTTCTTTTCGTCTTTTGGTGGTTTAGTAGTATCATCGTCCGCCACCGGTGGTCCGTAGTAATCTACAACATGGTCATCATCTGGGTCGTCATGTTGTGTCGGGCTTGGTTCGTGATTGCAATCTACACATATTTGTGATGGACTTAGATTGTGATTGCAGTATTCCGAGTCGTTACAACCATCACAACAGTTTGGGTCGGTCAAACTTGTTTTTTCAACGGTTTTGTTCAAACTGGATTTTCGTTTTGGCATTGCAAAGTTAAAGCTCTCTGTGATACCAATGTTTCGTATTCAAAAGTTCAATTTAATGATGACATCAGTTGGCGAAATAAAAACAATTGTGTAAAACGCGGGAGAAACATTTTATTAACAACCTTTTTGATTGGTCAAATACCCATTGTAGTTAATTGGAGATTCAAATCAAAATCACCATAAAGAAAGATCATTTCTTCACCTCGATTTGTAAGTAATTTTACATCGAGACCAGTGATAGCACCACTGTTGCGTAATTGTATAAAAGGTGAAATAGCTCCATCATAAGGGTAGAAATATTCATCAGCGTTGTCACCAGCAACGGTTAAAGGAATACTAAGAATTATATCCGTGTTGGTAGAATTCACATAGCTCATTTCCGGATTGAGACTTGTTCGTACATCACACGTAGTTCCTTGTGTATCTAATTTTGGGGGGAAGGCAGCAGCTGTTGATTTAAAAATATAGCCTGGCAATGATCCGTCGTTAGTATCAGTTTGAATCATTTGAAGCGGATAATCTGGATTATAACCCAATGTTTCATACAATGTCCCACCAACATCAAATCGTATTCCCAATCGTCCCGTTTGTCCAGTTGTTTTTGAATTGTCTAATATGATATACACTTTTCCAGTTGACGTATTTCCTTCTATTAAAATTCCTGGCTGTGCATCATTGGTGTACCAATTTTTGCCACTATAGACACCAACAGCGTCAGTTATTGCAAGTGTGAGTTCCAATAATGTGTATACCCCATGTGGAAGATCTATTTGATGCCACGTAGGTGTCCCTGCTGATGCGTTGTTAGTGACAGACAATTTAGTATTATCGAATTGAGCATAGCTATAGATGTTTGGTATCTGTTTAGTCAGCTGAGCTGAAAGTGCTCGGACAAAGATATTTCTATTGGTTGGAAGAGATAGACCTGGAGAATAATCAACTTTGCCAGATAAAGGTCCAAGCTCTATGATCGATTTCCGATATTTGATTAAAGGTCCTGCTGTAGCCATTTGTGCGGGTTGTTAAATGAATTGAATTTAAAGAATGACGCAAACACAACAAATCATTCAAGCATAAAACGCACACTCTATATCGATGGCTAAACGTGGCAACAAATTCACCAAGTGTTGTACAATGCGAAGACGAAGAGGCGGATCCAAATTTGGGGATGTGATGAAAAAAATAGGATCTACAGTAGGACATACAGCTTTAGAAATGGCTCCAATATTAGGACCTATGATTTTGGGATTGGGTGGCAAAAAACGTAAAAGATGTTCCGCCAGAAGAATTGGAAGAGGAGGATTTGCATAAAAGAGACAATAAACTTTTGTAATAAAGTTTTTATTAATAAACAATTTTTTTACACGGTCTTCCATATTTCGAGTTTAGTGTATATTTCATGTCAATTGATTCCAATTCAATTTAAGAAAGTTTCCACAATAACATTTGTGTATAGATTTCTTGATCACCAAATCCTGCAGCATCCCCACATCCATCGCCATTTCTAGTTTCATCAACTCTTTGACGAATCTCAAATGTTTTGTTTGATGCGATTGTAAAAACACCATTCAAAAAGGAGCAAACATTTCCGAAATCTTGTTCACTATCTGTTTTTGCTGCAGTGCCTAAAAGTGTTACTGTGCTGTCGGAATAATTATATAATTGGCATTTATGTTGATCTACGCGATGGGCAGGCACACTTCCTTGAATGCGCCATGTGCCCTCGCCAATAGTGAATCGGTTTGCAGTTAAGCTTACAAGTAATGAAGTATCTCCAGTAGAAGTATTCAAAATTCTTTGAAAATATGAACCGGATACTGCGTCCCCAGCATCATCTCCACTAGATTCTCTTTGTTCTAATATTAATGGTAACCAGCGAGCATCCACGTATGATTTTCGACAGAGATGATTAGCAATTGTAGGAGCAACGGTACTTGTTGGGCAATAGTTAGTAAAACCAACTTGATCTTTACTAGCCCAGGCTGAAGTGCAATTCACACCGCCTGTGCAGGAGAGTTGCCCAGTAGAACCTGTATGACCAAAATACCATTGCGATGTCCCTGCTGTATCTTCTATTTCCAGAGGTTGTTTAAATGTTTTGTTGGCAGCAAAAGTTTGAGCAGCTGTTGTCACAGTGCCTTCTTGTGTTGGTGTAGCTGCAAGAATATCCAAAATAAAATTAAGATTATCGTAGGTTAATGGATCATTAGCCTGGAGATTGTCCAAGTTTTCCCAAAAAGCTCCCTGCCCACTTTCAATGAGATAATTTTGTCGCGTGAAATGAGGTGATGGAGTTGTCATGTTTTCTAAATAAAAATTTAAAGCAAAATGTCATCATTTTGTTAATTTTTTAAATCATCAACCTCATCAATGGCAGA
>Ga0114922_10005878_pt1 | contig 11273 bp, 8 predicted proteins | sample AartaG_FD_100975 | JGI IMG/M metagenome (GOLD analysis project Ga0114922, IMG submission 100975) | Deep subsurface microbial communities from Aarhus Bay to uncover new lineages of life (NeLLi) - Aarhus_00045 metaG | ecosystem: Environmental > Aquatic > Marine > Oceanic > Sediment | place: Aarhus...
ACTCTACCGGCTCTCTTTGTGCCTTTGCGTTCGTACCCGGGAGATTAGAATGAAACGTTTCTTTGAGACGCGCACGCGTCAACAAGTGCTGGAGATAATTGCAGGGTTCGCTCCCGTCGATGCCGAAACTGTTGCTTCGGCAAGAGCCTCCGGGCGCGTGCTCGCCACAGAAGTGAAATCGCCCTGCGATCTGCCCCATTTTGATCGCGCAATGATGGACGGTTTCGCGGTACGGATGCAAGACGTCTCGGGAGCCTCGACCGAAACGCCGGTCACCCTGCGGGTCGCCGGGCGAGTTGAGATGGGGAAGCCCGCCGAATGCCCCGTGGAGACAGGGACGGCGGTCGAGGTCGGAACCGGGGCAGCGCTTCCCGCGGGCGCGGACGCCGTCGTCATGGTCGAATATACCGAACGGTTGGCGGACAACGTCATCGCCGTGACACGCCCCGTGGCGCGTTACGACAACATGATGCGTGCGGGACAGGACTATCGCAAAGGTGATACGGTATCGCGCGCCGGAAAACGGCTGGCACCTAAAGACGTGGCTGCGCTGGCGTCCGTTGGCGTGAGCCGGGTGGACATCTTCAAGAAACCTGCCGCGGCAATCATATCCACCGGCGACGAGCTTGTTCCGCACGAGGAAGAGCCCGCCGTCGGCCAGGTGCGGGAGAGCAACGGCGTGGTCCTCGCGGCGCTTGTCGAACGCGACGGCGGTATCGCCACCGCGATGGGGATAGTGAGAGATGACCTCGACAGGCTTATACAGGCCGTACAGCAAGGCATGGACTGCGCCGACATGGTGCTTATATCAGGCGGTAGCTCCGTTGGGGTCAGGGACTTGACGATGGCGGCATTGGAATCATTCAAGAAGAGCGAGATACTCGTCCACGGCGTGGCGATGCGTCCCGGCAAGCCAACAATAGTAGCCTCTGTCGCAGGAAAACCGGTGATAGGTCTTCCCGGTCATCCCGTCTCGTCGCTGGTCGCCTACGAGGTGGTGGTAAGGCCTCTTCTCGAACGGCTGTCCGGGTGCTCAACGGAGGCAATCCCGGTCAGGAGCGGTTCGGTGGTGAGAGCAGTGCTCGAGCAGAGGGTACCGGCATTGATGGGACGCGACGAGTACGTCCGCGTACGGCTCGAACGGCGCACGCACGAGCTTGTCGCAGTGCCTCTCGGACGCACTTCCGGGGCCACCTCCACGCTGGCCGATGCCGACGGCTGGGTCTTGGTGGATATGAACACCGAGGGACTCGAACCCGGCCAAGAGGTCGAAGTGACCCTCTTCTAGCTGCACAATGGCGGGCAAGACGCACGCCCTACCTTCGTAATTCTCGTCGGGCGCAGCAAGCCGCGCCCCTACAAAAACTCCCATGTAGGGGAGGCCCTTGTGGCCTCCCGTGTATCGCCCAAATGCGTCCTTCTGCCAGGGAGTTCTCGGGAGGGGACGAGACCCTCCCCTACATTGCCGGTGGACGCTCGCAGCCGGCCGGTAAATGGCAGCCAAGAATACCTGCCGCACTACCTTTCCAGGTGACGAACGGTGGGGCAGACATTCCTGTCTGCCAGTGTTGCAGGGATTGCTTTTGAAGGTTACCTGCGTCGCCCGCCCAATCGTCTCAGCGCGTTCCGCGCCACCTTGTTATGCCGGTCGAGGCTCAACGCGCGGCGCCAAGCGTCCGCCGCCTCTTCCAGCTGAGCGTTCGCAAGGTAAGCCAGCGCAAGATTATTGTAGGCGACGGCCGTTTCCCCGCCAACCTCGATCGCTTGCCGTGTTGCCTGTATCGCTTCCGGGAAAAGACCTTTTTGGTACAGCGCGGCACCGAGATACGCGTACCCCTCGACGGAATAAGGCTCGTTTTCGACGACCTTCCTGAACTGTTCGATAGCCCCATCCCAATTCTTCTCTCTGAAATGCTGACGCCCTAGACTCAACGCAAGGTCAGCGACGTTCAGCGCGGCACTGCCGGCAGCGACGCTTGCCCCATCCGGGACTTCCCTCGGCGTTTCGACGGCAGCAGTCGCGTCGCTTTCCTGCAGGAAGATCGGGGCAGGTGCGGTTCCGTGGAGGGAATCGAGCTTCTCCTGCGTTGCCGAGGCCTGCGCGTCATCCGGATGGGCCTTGAGGAACAGCTCGTACGCCTCTATCGCGCGCGGCATATCCGCTCGTTGCTCATACGCCTCCGCGATCTCATGTTGCAGTATCGGTGAAAGCGTTCGCCACGGGAACTTCTTTCGGAATCGTTCGTACCGGTCAATGGCGCGGTCGGCCCTTCCCCTGGCGAAGTAAAGGGCGAGGCTCCGTTCAAGCTCGTCGCGGGGGACTACCCGGTTGAAAACCAGCGCCACGAGCAACCCCGCTCCGAAACCACCCACGTGCGCCCAGTACGCCACGCCGGTCGCCTCACCCGCATGCAAGCTCAAGAAGCTCGTGCCAAGTTGGAGGACGAACCAGAACCCAAGCGCCCACGCGGACGCAATGTAGAACGTCCCAAAGAAGACGAACAATACCCAATAGAAAAACTTGATCTGGTTCCGAGGGAAGAATGCGGCGTACGCCGCCATGATACCTGCAACCGCGCCCGAAGCGCCGATCATCGGGACTTTCCCTCCGCCGGTAATGCTCGCAATCGCTATGTGCAAACCGCACGCTACAAGTCCCGCCATCAGGTAAAATGCGATGTAGCCCAGGTGGCCGACCCTGTCCTCGACGTTCTTGCCCAGAACGCCGAGGAACAGCATGTTCCCCAACAGATGAAACGGGTCACCGTGAAAAAACATGTGCGTCACAAAAGTGTACGGGCGAAAGAGTTCTGGAATCAGCGCGTACGTCTTTACGAACGCCACGTAGTCCAGTCGAAACCCCAGGCAAAGGAACACCAGCATGTTGATGGCGATGATGGCAGTATTAGCGTACGGAGGGCGTTCGACCGGGTTGTCGTCACCGATGGGGATAAGAAAAATCATACCATCGGCCTCTCGTTAATGAGCGGATCGGACGCGCCGGCATCATCGAACGCCCGCGCGCGAATCAGGCAGCTATCGCAACTGCCACACGGTACGTCCTCGCGCGTGTAACACGACCAGGTCAGGTGGAACGGTGCGCCGAGATCGAGCCCCTTGCGCACTATCTCGTGTTTCTTCATCCCGATTAGCGGCGCGACCACCTCGACGTCGGTGTCCGGCCTTGTGCCGACACGCACAAGCTCGTTGAACGCCCTGTAAAATGCCGGACGGCAATCGGGATATCCCGGGCTGTCCTGTTCGACCGCCCCTATGAATATCTTGCGCGCCTCAATCACCTCCGCCCACGACACGGCGGCGCTCAGCAGGTTGGCGTTCCTGAACGGCACGTACGTTAACGGTATTGCTCCAGGCGTTTCGGACGGCGTAACAGGGATATCGTGGTCAGTCAAGCTCGACCCGCCGATCCTGCTCAGGTGACTCAGGTCAACAATAAGCTTACTCTCGGCCCCGTAATGTTCTGCGATCTTGTTGAAACAGGCGAGCTCACGCCTTTCGGTGCGTTGACCGTAGTTCGCGTGAAGACAGGCGAGACTGTACCGCTCCGCAGCCATGGCGGCAACCACGCAACTGTCCATCCCGCCGCTGACGAGCACGACGGCAAGAGCGCGTTCCTTTTGTTCAGACACCCCTTCGCTTCTCCGGCCAGATGATCTTGTGCAGCTGAAGCTGCAATTTGCAGTCGAGATGGTCCTCTATGATCCACTCCGCGAGCTCGCGCATGTCCAACATGCCGTGAGTCGGCGAAAAGAGTACCGTCGTGTGTCCCGGCAAGGCGTGAGTCAACACCATCTCCTGCGCCCACAGATAGTCCCGTCTGCTCGACACCACGAATTTGATCTCGTCGCCCTTGCGCACTTCGTGAAGGTTTGGCAGAAACATCCTGTCCGCCATCCCGCTGTCGGGACATTTCATATCCACGATACGAATCGCCTCATCAGGTAATACACCTATGTCGAGCGATCCATTCGTCTCCACCAGAACGGTGTACCCGGCCTCGATGAGCATCTGTACAAGCTGCGGTGTCTCGTCCTGAACGAGCGGTTCGCCGCCGGTGACCATCGCAAGGCCTACCGGATGCTCGCCGACGTTCCGCATCACCTCGTCCAGGGCCATTGCCGTACCGCCCTCTCGAGCGTACGGCGTGTCACAGTACGCACAGTCAAGGTTGCACCCCGCAAGCCGGACGAACACGCACGGCCTGCCGGCGTACGACGTTTCTCCCTGGATACTGTAAAATATTTCGCTTACCTGCAAGGTTCTAGTCCGGAAAGTATGAGACGCAAGAGTTCTCGTTTTCCTGCACGTCGATTCGGGCAAGTGTCACTGCGCTCGCACTCAGTGTCGGACGAAGCTCATCGCACAGCCAACGCGCGATGTTCTCCGAGGTCGGGTTTATCACGTCAAACGGTGCGACCTCGTTGATGCACGTATGATCAAGGCGGGCGACAACCTCGTTTGTCAGCCGTTTGAGGTCCCTGAAATCTATCGCTATACCGTTCGCGCCGGGCTCTTCCGTGCGCACGGTCACGCGCACCTGCCAGTTATGACCGTGGACTCTGGCGCATTCCCCCTCGTAATCGCGCAACGAATGCGCCGCCGAAAACCCTGTCACGACCGATATTTCGTACATTCGAACACCCCTCACCGGCTCGATTTGGAAACCCCTCCCTACGCGTGCTGTCTCGCCGAGGTCGATTATACGCCCCAAAGCGGAACACGGTCAAGGCGGGTCAGCATGGGAAACTGCCCGGGACGCGACTGCTGAATACGGTGTCTGTGCCTCTAATCACATCTCCCGCACGAGGTCCTGGAACCATCCTGGTCTCTCAGGACACTCGGGAGATGCCAGCATCTCTCGCCACGCTTCGTCGGTAAGCCTGTCGTCCATCGGGTGCTTGAACTCGTAATAGGATAGCACGGGACCTGCGGTGAGGAAGACGCCGCCGTCCGGCGTCGGACACGCTACGATTATGAGATCCACATATCCGACACCTTCCTCGACGACCTTCCCCTCGGCGGAATGCGTGTGCACGTCCGCCACCAGCGTGGTCTTGACACCTTCATCGTCGACCCCGAGTACCACGTCTTCAAGGAGATCGCCGAAGTCCTCTATGAACCTGAGCTCGTTCTCGGAAAGAGCCTCGTTCGTCAGCTCTTTGTTAGATATCTCGATCAACGTCAGGAGAATGTCCTCCAAGTTGAGCAACCTCTCTTCAGCTTCCGGTGACAAGACCTCGAACGCGATCAGACCCTCCCTGGTCATTGCCGTGAGCTCCATCAACCGCGCGTAGAACTCCGGCACCGGCTCCACGTATCCGGGGGGCGGAGGAGGAGGAACACTTGTGAACTCGATTGTGTAGCTCTGTTTGGCGTACAATATGGTGTCGTGCCGCAGCTCCGTCCAGGAAGCCAGCGCGGCGTTCAGCCCCTTGTCCTCCCACGCTTCCGTCCGCATGAACGAGGGGTAACCCTCACCAAAACCGCCTATCAACGAGCGCAGCGAATATAGCCAGCCCCAATACAGGTTCCGGTTCCATTCGAGTTCGTCAAACTCGTCGAATTCAGCCTGCAACTCGTCGAACCTCGCCTGGTAGTCAACGTAATCGGTGTCACCTTCCGCTACGAGTATCTCCGCGGCACGCGAAGAACCAAGCAGAGCCATAACGTCAAGACCGCGCGGGTAGCACCTGGTATACATCGGTCCGTTGCCGCCCGCTGTGAACGGAACCGGGTCAAAATCGCCCGTGTAGTCCAGGACTTCGGGAAAAACCAGATGTTGGAACATGTAGGAATCCGGTATGAACCGTTGTCCCATGAACCGCATACCCTTGGTCTTGTCGAGCACCTCGTTCAACGACTCCGGCGTGATAGGCGGATTCAACATGATTTGGCCGGTGCCACCGTAGATCCGGGGCGAACGCAGCAGCGCAAGTTCAACCTTGAGATCGAAGAACATGTCCTCATCTTCGAGGTCGGCCGGAACGAAGCCGCTGCCAAAAACCTCATTGACCGCGTGAAGGTACTCGTACGGTGTCAGATCGTCCGCCAGCCCGACGTAAAAAGCTGTCACCGCATACATCCGGTCCCATATATCCCGCCCGGTTCGGTCGCCCACCTGGACACTGTCAAGCGAGTCGGCGATAAGAACCGCCTGCATCGTCTGTATCTTCGCGTCGTACTCGCTGATCAGCGCGTCACCCACGGGTCCCCAGTTCTCGGCTCCTTTCAGCAGAAACGCTATGCGACCGTACCACATCAGCGTCTTGAAGTACTTTTCCAGATCCTCACTTCGAGTGTAATGACCGCGCGGTACGTACTGCGAGTAGTCCTCCCGGTAAATGAATATGTCACTCTCATCAAACCCCTCATGCGCATCGATCTTCGCCAGCTCGCTCTGCACAACGTCGCTAACCAGGGCCGGGACTTCCGAGGCCGGGTCTATAAGAGCGTTCGCCACGGCAAGGTACGCGACGTTGCGCCGCGCCGCCTCCTCCAGGTCACCGTCATAGCTCTGGCACTGGGCAAGCGCCTCTACGAGCAAGGCCTCCGTCAGATCTTTGATGTCATAGAAAAACTCGCGTTCCTCGACTTCCTTCAACGTCTCATCAAATTGGACGTGATACAGGTGAAGCAGCGTATCCGCCGTCACAAATATAGGCGCGTCCATCCCCTTCAGGTACTCGTAGACAGGTACAACGTCCTCGTTGGGGTCCGTCTCCTGTACCTGATTGTATGGGAAGTCGTACTCGATGACCGCGAAACCGTACTGTTCGAGAAGCGGATCGACCGTCTGCAGCTGGAACAGCGCGTCCATATCGTCATAGTTCGACACCGCGCTCAACTCCAACGGGAGCGCGTAACCCGGCGCGTTAGGTTGGACCGAACTGACATATGGTGCGTAGTAGGATGATAGGGAAGGCCTTTCCATCGACGGGGTCGTCGGCACCGGTGCAGTTCCGGGTGCGGGTGCGAACGTAAGCGTTCCATCACCTCCGGAGGATCCGCCCGAACACCCCGCCGCAGCGAGCACCGCGCTCACCGCGCAGACGGTGAAGATCAGCTTCGACCGTACAACAGCATCATGGATTCTGGTCGGTACGTTTCTCATTGGAGCCCCCTCCTCTCACGCGCAAAGTAACTGACCATGATGACAACCGCAGCCACTTCCGCCGGGTCGAACTGGCGTCGCCTTCCGACCCCAATGGACGGAGCCTCCCTCCTTGATCGTACACCGAAAAAACTGCCAGATCAACCCCCATGACAACTCCACAATGCCGAAGACTCTCCGTGGCGAAGCAAACGCCAACCAGAACGTCCCCGCCTGTGTCTGCGCGGGATGCTAACCCGGTCGAAGCAGAGCTGCGTAATCTCGTGCCGCAGCTCGAATCCTCAGTTGTCCACGGACAGCCACGCCGAATGGCCAAATATGTCCGGTATAAATAACTCCTGCAACGACAATATCTTACACCCTTATCGGACAAAACTGGTGAAGATTTGGCTAAATCTTTCCCCAAAAATGACGATATATAGGGTGAGGGGGTGGATGATTATGGATTATGTAGTGTCGGGTGTTGAACCCGGAAGGATGGTGACCTCGTTCGGTCGCCCAGGTGTCAAACGCGGCTCGCAGCCACTGAGAGGAGAGATTATCGAAGTGGTTCGCGAAGGCGGGAGCAAGAACGATAGCGCCGGAAACCGCGGCCGCCAGACTTTCTTCGGGTACGCGAACGGGGGACGCGCATTTGCGGACCAAGCGTGGATAACCCTCAAAGTTCGCACTAACCAGGATTTATCGGACCTCGTCGGGAAACGAGTGGTCGTAACGCTCAGCCAGTGAGCCGTATACCGACCTGCTCTCTACTGCAGATTCTCCGAAAGGAATCGCAGCGCTGATTCGAGGCGCTCAAGAGTCATTGTGCGAACGCTCTCCAGACTGCGTTTCGTTTTGACTGGCGGGACGGCGTTATTCACATCGCCCCACGAGAAGAAGTACGTCGTACTGTAACCGGTGAGGACAAGACTGGCCTCGCCGGCGCTCGAGGTGATAACGGGTTGGCCGGTCAGGAGGTCGTGCTTGGGAAAAACCAGCAGGTTGACACGCCTGAACACCATCAGTGCGCCTTTCTGGCCTTTCTCGAGGGTGCCGACGATCACCTGAAGCGGTTCGTACTTGTTGCCGGCGCCGTCCAGTAGAAAGACCTCTGCGTGCCGGAATCCCGTAATGTCGTAAGCGATGCTCGAGTCCGAGAACGCCGACACGACGTGGAATTCCAGTATGATGTACTTCTCATTCAACGTTCTCGCTATCGTCAGCAGCTCCTCGGAATCCTCCGACATCCCGCCTTCTTCCGTGGCCGACTCCTGTTTCAGTTCGGCAACCTCGTCTGTGAACCAGATGCAGTACGAGTCCGGCGAAAGCAGGTCGCGATACTTCGACCCGAGCCCGACGGTTGGCCGCGCTATATAGCTCGAGGGCGTGAACAGCTCCGAGGAGCCTTCCTCCGCTACCGGTCTTCCCGGGAACTCCGGATCTCTGACAGCCGTGCGGCGCGGCAAACATCCGCAAAGAACCATAACAACGCCCGCAATCGTGATCGCCTTGATGAAAGTCCTCATCGTCATTCCCCTCCGCACCAATCATATGCCCGTCTGCCCGCTATCCGAGGCGGCCGTCCATCACACCGCAGTATCAGATAAAGACAGTTCAACGTCCCAGCACCCTATCGTGATGAAGGTGTATGTGAACCCTTTTAGCTAAAGAATCCGGTATCGCAGGCACCGCGGCCAGTTCCTCCACGGAAGCCTCCTTCACGCGGTCAATGCTGCCAAAATGCGTCAGAAGCGCGTTCCTGCGTTTGTCGCCGACGCCCGGTATGTCGGAAAGCGCTGAACGCAACCGCGACTTTTTCCTCAGCTTCTTATGGTAAGTTATCGCGAACCGGTGCGCCTCATCCCGTATCCGCTGGAGCAAATGCAACGCGCCGGAAGATGCCGGGAACACAACCGGATTCTTCCTGCCCGGCAAGAACACCTTGTCCTGCTCCCCTTCCCGTGCCGGTTTGGCCAGCGCGACGACCTTGAGATCGGCCACGCCCAGCCGGCGCAGAACGTCGAGCGCAACGTTCAGCTGCCCTTTTCCCCCGTCAACGACGAGCAGGTCCGGCATGTCTTGCTCCTCCAGCCCCCGCCTGTACCGGCGCGTCAGTACTTCGTCCATCATCGCGTAATCGTCCGCGCGCGAAACCGTCTTGATGCGATACCTCCTGTACCGGGACCTGTTCGGTTTGCCGTCATTGAACGTTACGAGAGAACCTACAGCGTCCGTGCCGCTAATGTTGGAGATATCCACGCACTCGATCCGCGCGGGAGGCTCCTGCAGCCGGAGCTTCTTCTTCAACTCCTCGCCGGCCGAGGACGCGCTCTGAGCGGCGGCGCGTTTGGCCTTGAGGAAGTTCTCGGCGTTCTTCGATGCCATCTCGACCAGGCGCAATTTCTCACCTCGTTTGGGCATTCGGATCGTAACCTTCCGGCCGCGCCGTTCCGTCAGCACCTCCGCAAGCAGTTGTGCATCATCAACTTCCATCGGCATCAGTATCTCCTTCGGCACGAACCGTTCCGAGGAATAGAACTGCTTCATAATCGAGGAAAAGACCTCCGGAACCGGCATCCGTTTGCGACGAAACGTGTGCGATCCGGTGTCTATCAGCTTGCCATCCCTTATGAAGAGGACCTGAATCTGAGTGTCAGCATTATCGCTATAGATGCCGAACACGTCCTGGTCGATTGCAGCAGCGGACACGGCTTGTTGCTTCTCAAGAGTGCGTTCAACGGATTGCAGGCGGTCACGAAGACGCGCCGCCGCCTCAAAGTTGAGCGCATCAGAGGCCTCCTGCATCCGTCCCTCGAGCTGTCGGACGAGATCGTCGTTCCGCCCTTTGAGAAACAGGATGACCTCCTCGATCAGCTTGTGATATTCCTCCTTCGAGATCAGACCGCAGCACGGACCGGCACACCTGCCTATCTGGCAGTTCAGACACGGTCGCTCACGGTTCTTGAACGCCGCGTTTGAACAGCGCCGTATCGGAAACACTTCCTGTATGGACCGCAGAGTGTCTCTCACGGCCGCAGCGCTGCTGTACGGTCCGAAGTATAGCGCGCCGTCCCTCTTGAACCTGCGCACGACCGTGATCCGTGGAAAATCCTCTCGCGGGTCAAGTCGAAGGCTCACATACGTCTTATCGTCCTTGAGCCGGATGTTGTAACGCGGTTTATGCTCCTTGATCAGCGTGTTCTCGAGCAGCAGCGCCTCCTTCTCGGTGTTAGTGACGATAAAATCGATATCGGTCACCCGTTTCATCAGGAACTGCACGGAATAGCGCGAGTCGCCGTCACGGAAGTACGCGCGTAACCTGGCCCGCAGAGCTTTCGCCTTCCCGACGTAGATGACTTCGCCCGATTTGGATTTCATAACGTACACGCCGGGCGACGTTGGGATGTTGTCGAGATCTTTCTCAAGTTCGGTTACGGAACTCATTGTCGGCAGCTCGCTGGTCGGTCCTCTATGTCTCCTTCGCACACCTTCGATTATACAGCCGCGACCTCTATCGTGCAATCATCTTTCGCAGAGCGGCGTCTGTCTTCAGAACGGCCGCCGTCGTTTGAGCTTGACAATAGGTCACCACAAGAGCTAGATTCTAGATAGCGCACAAAAGGTAGGGCGGGCGTCTCGCCCGCCAGAGGGCGTCGGTCGCCGCTATGACCGCGCCCTCAAGTTGCGCCTAGCTTTTCTCTAGTCCACGAACGTCGATGGCTGAGATGGGGAGTTCGAGCCCCAAATGTCAGGCTTTTCGGACGAGTACGGCAAGGTGTCCGGCATACCCCGCGTGAGGGAGAGCGCCGCACGCGACTACAAGCACGGTGTGCCCGAACAGGTGGTGCGCTGCATCTGGTACGACCGGCTGTTTCGCGCCGACGACCTCCGAACATTCGACGGCAGCACACTCGAAGTCCTCTCGCCCGGCAGATGGAATTTCGAGGAAGGTCCGGATTTCCGTGACGCGGTAGTCTCCTTCGCTGGACAAGAGATCGTCGCGGGCGACGTCGAGATCGATATGACGGTCTCCGATTGGCACGCGCACGGTCACGACCGCGATCCCAACCACGCCGGCACTATACTTCTCGTCGTGCTCGAGACTCCGACAGGTCGGGTGGTGCCCACGAAGATCCAGGGCGTGAAAGTCCCCGTGCTC
>Ga0114922_10005880_pt1 | contig 11272 bp, 11 predicted proteins | sample AartaG_FD_100975 | JGI IMG/M metagenome (GOLD analysis project Ga0114922, IMG submission 100975) | Deep subsurface microbial communities from Aarhus Bay to uncover new lineages of life (NeLLi) - Aarhus_00045 metaG | ecosystem: Environmental > Aquatic > Marine > Oceanic > Sediment | place...
ATTGATTTTCTATGCGGGACATGGATATTGGGATGAAAGAACACTTAAAGGTTACTGGTTCCCATCAAATGCAAAATTAAACAATACTGCCTGCTGGATTAGAAACAGCACAATTACCGGATATATCAGCGGTATAAAGGCAAGGCATACATTATTGATATCAGATGCCTGTTTTAGCGGAGGTATATTTAAGACGCGCGCCGCTTTTTCTAACGCATCAAAAGCAATGTCACGTTTATATAAACTGCCCAGCAAAAAAGCCATGACCAGCGGAACTCTTAAGGAAGTTCCGGATGAAAGTATCTTTCTTCATTACTTAACTAAAAATCTTATGGAAAATCAGGATGAATTTCTTCCTGCTGAAAAGCTTTTCTTTAGCTTCAAACCTGCCGTACTTAATAACAGTGAAAATATCCCGCAATTCGGAGTAATTAAAAATGCAGGGGATGAAGGCGGAGATTTTATATTTATTAAGAATTGAACAGCTGGTAGCACTATTATGTAACAATTATTTTAATTGAGAAAAAAATGTGAGAGTTAAACATTCATTATAGTCTATATGTCTCATTTTAAATAGTTTAGCATAACATACATGAATAATCTTTTTTTTTTGTAATTCTAAGTTCAATTAAGTAAATTAGACAATGAATAATTGAGTAAATTATTGGCTTGCATATAACATAAAACTAACTAAAAAATAATATAAAGGCTAGCAAATTTTTTTATAGAATACTAACGTTTAAAGTATATTTTTATCCTAAATTTTAAAATTTAAAAAATTATAAATAATCCTAAAATTCGTAACTATGAAAAAAATTAACATTCTGTTTTCACTGATTTTAGTTTTTGCTTTGTTGTCAGGTTGTTCTGTATCAACATTGTCAAGAAAGAGTCCTGCCAATTACATAGAGTTTAATAAAGATGATTTTGAAATTTCGAATCAGCTTACTGGTGAAGCAACAGTAGAAAAAATTCTGATGATCGACTGGGCAAGATTATTCAATAAAAAGTATGGTGTAGTTGAAGGTCCGCCTACCCAAGCTATATATACTATTATTGGGAATCAGGCAGCTTTCTATCCACAACTCTATGCTATTTACAATATTTTAAAAGAGAATCCCGGGTATGATATTATTTTATATCCTCAATATGAGACAGAGAAGACAGGATTCCCTATTTTTTATTCTGTTACGAAAGTTAAAGTAACAACTAAATTAGGTAAACTGAAAAATTAGAATATACTTATCTTTCTTTAAGCTGAAACAAGTTCCCATAATTGGTCCTTTAGCTCAGGTCCTTTTATGGGAATTATTATTATAGCCGGATAATGATTTTACTGGTATTTTTGATAACTTGCAGAATTTGATACGCTATTATTTACAACTAAAATGATAAGAGTAATTATCTCATTTTTAGCACTGTTAATTACATTAGATGCTTACGATCTAAAAGAACCGTCAGGTAATGAAAATTCCGTGAATTACGCGGTTATCTATATTCATCGACTGGCAAAATCAACTAATGCGGGCGTAAAATATTCAATATTATTTGATAATGAAGCAGTTGGTTTATTTAAAGGAATAAATACCGCATTTTCTGCAGAACCCAGAGAAGAATGGATTATTACAAAAAGGTTTGTGGAAGGTAAGTTTTTCCTTAAAGTAAAAGAAAATATAAAGATTAAAGATATACTGGTCTTGAATGTTAAGGCAGGCAGATCATATTTCATTGAGTTTGATCCGTCGGCTGCTTATGGAATAAACTCCCTTAAACTGTTAACTTTCAGGGAAGGCCAGGATCAATTGATTCTTAGCAGAACAAAAAATATACAAATTCAATACAATGATTTAACCGCAAGAATTGAAGCTGATAAGTTCAGGTCATTAGAAGATTTTGAAACAGCTACTATTAAGACCGATGAAGACAATACTCAATCTGAAAAGCCACAGGCCCTGGTCTCGGAAACATCTGACAGAATTTACTCGGAAGTAAATATTAATATTCCCACAATTTCCAGGAAATGTGAATACTGCTTTGCGATGATTGTTGGAAACGAAGATTACAGTTCATTTCAAACTGATTTGCATAGTGAAGTTGATGTTGATTTTGCTAAATCGGATGCAAATATTTTCCGTGAATATTCTATAAAAACGTTAGGGATACCTGACGATAATATTATTTACATGGAAAATGCACGTGCCATTGAAATGCAAAGGGCTTTAAACAAATTAAGTTTAATTATAAAAAATTCAGATAGTAAAGCCAAAGTATATTTTTACTATGCAGGACATGGTTTTCCTGATGAATTAACCCGGGAACCTTATATTATTCCCGTAGATGTTAACGCTACAGATTTACAGTTTGCAATTAAACTGAAAGATGTTTATGCAAAGCTGGCTGAATATCCTTCGGAAAAAATTACTGTTTTTTTAGACGCATGTTTCAGCGGAGGAGCCAGAAACCAGGGTTTGCTGGCAGTCAGGGGCGTTAAAGTAAAACCAAAAGAAAATCCATTACCTGGAAATATTGTTATTTTCTCAGCAAGTAGTGGGGAACAATCCTCTCTGCCTTATAAAGAAAAAGGACATGGTATGTTCACTTACTACCTGCTTAAGAAACTGCAGGAAAGTGAGGGTAAAGTATCGTACGGAGAACTATCAAAATACCTGAAAGAAAATGTCGGGATAAAATCAGTGATGATAAATAATAAAGAACAAAATCCACAAACAATTTATAGTGTTGATGGGAATGAAGCATGGAAAAACTGGAGATTTGATAAATAATAAATACTACCATGACTTAGGCTGAGTTAATCATAACAATGACAGACAGGGAATTTGTATCGGAAATAAGCCGCGGGAATCAGCAGGCATTTAAATTGTTTGTAGAAAAACATCAGTTATCAGTAATTAAAATTTGTACAGGATTTCTTCATAATCCGGAAGATGCCGAAGATGTTGCCCAGGAAGTGTTTATTGAGGTATATCAGTCAATTAAAAAATTCCGCGGAGATGCAAAACTATCAACCTGGCTACATAGGATTGCCGTGAATAAATCCCTTAATTACATGCGCAAGAACAAAATATGGAAATATCTTGATAACATTGAATCGTTAATTATAACTGATAAGCACTCTGTGGGGGAAATTGAAGATAATAATAATCTTCATCCGGAGAAAAATATTGAACAGACTGAAAAAGCAAGGATATTACATCAGGCTGTTAACTCACTCTCAGCAAATCAACGCATCTCTTTTATACTAAACAAATATGATGATTTATCTTATAAGGAAATTGCCGAAATCATGAACACAACTTTATCGGCTGTTGAATCACTTATACACAGAGCAAAAATTAACCTCCAGAAAAAATTATATTACTATTATAAAAAAAATAATTAGTAAACCGCTAGTTTTAATATTTATGAGTGTCAAACAAATAATAACAGTTTAAAATGAAATGTAATAATATACATAGAAATCTGATATTTTATCTTGAAGGAGATCTTACCCGGGAAAAAAGAGAAGAAATTAAGTCTCATTTACACGAATGTGAAGTTTGTAGAAATTTTGCTGCTAATTTAACATCTGCTTTAGAAATAATTGAAAAGGAAAAAAGGCCGCAAATGAATTCATTTTTATACACAAGAATCCAGGAAAAGATCAACAATTACGATTATAACTCAAATGCTGTTATCACTTCTGCTGCAAAATTATTGCGCCCTGTATTAATATTGATTGTGGTAGTTTTCGGGATTTTTGCAGGTATTAAGCTTGGTACTTATTTTGACAGTAAATACGTTAGTAATGTTCCGGAACTTCAAATTGAAGCTTATTATTTAAATGATTTGCAGCATGAATCGGTAGAAACAGCATTATTATCTGAAGATTTTGAAACTGAAAATATTAATTAAATGAAAACCTATTTTACTCAACACAGAATACTAATCTGGCTGATTATTATTCTTCTCATTGTAAATATTTCTGCGATAATTACAATTTTATACAGCATAAATGCAAGAAATGAATACAGAGATCTGAAACAATTTCCGTCAGGAAAAGAATACACTGGATCCCACGGAGTAAGATCTTTTATTGACAGCATGAAACTTGATGAAAGTCAACATCAGCATTTCAGAACTACAAAACATAAATTTTACCGTGAAGCTAAGAAAATTACAGGTCAGATGCATGATAAAAGAGTAGCCTTCATAAATGAACTGGCATCTGAAAAGCCTGATACTTTGAGGATACAGGAAATCGCGCAGGAAATAGGATCACTGCATGCAGAACTTAAATATCAGACATATAAGCACTTTATTGAAATGAAAAGTGTTTGTAAAAAAGAACAGAAAAAAATATTGACGCAGCATTTCAAATCCATGCTTTTTGATGATCCATTTCTGCCTGAAAAGAAAAGACATGGTAAAGTTAAAAAAATGCCGCATCATCCTAGATGAGGCGTATTCAAGTAAATGTTTAATTTAAAATAAATAAAAATGAAAAAGTTATTTTTAATGAGATCCGGATTATTAATTGGCTTGGTATTGCTAAGCATCAATCCGGCAGCAATTGCACAAAAGGGAGATAAACAGAAATACAAAATGGACAACCCTAAGCATAATGGTACAAGTATTCACATGTCGATGCCTGATCTTACTGAAGAGCAGGTTGTAAAAATTAAAGAGTTAAAAACAACTCATATGAAAGCCATGCTTAAATCTAAAAATGAATTGAATGAAAAACATGCCAGGCTTAAAACATTACAAACTGCTGAGACTGTTGAAATGAACAAAATAAATAAGGTTATTGAAGAGATAGGCTCAATAAAAACCGAGATGGCAAAGAAAAGGGCAGCATTACATCAGGAAATCAGAGAACTCCTGAGTGAAGAACAAAGAGTACATTTCGATGCAAAAGCCCTGAATAACAAGATGTATCGCAAAAGTAAAAATTCTGCTCATCACAAAGGACGCAAAATGAAATGGTAAATAATTCAGTTTAGTTAAGTTTACAGGTATTATGACGGGTAGTATATAGTATGTTACTTAAACACTTCCCGTCATAATTATAAAACAGCAATAAATTATCCAGGTAGTAATATTATAATCAATTGAAATTTTTATTTCGTATCAGGTAAAAATAATCTGTGTTCCTTCACCACTAGCCAGTTCATAAAATTCACCAACAGTTATAATATCTTTTACATGTTCTGTTAAGTCTTCTTTTTTGACTTTAAACATATCAGTTGCCAGCTTACATGCATATACTTCTCCTCCACCTGCAGTAATCATATCCAAAAATTCATCAACCGGTGGAATATCAAGTTTTTCCATTTGTTTCTTCATCATTACAGATACACCAGCCTCCACTCCGGGCAGCATCCCGAGAAATGTAGGAAATGCCAGTCCGCCGGGCATTGACAAAGAAGGATTACCAACTGTAGAAGTATGGAGATGATTCATTTTCTTTTTTGTTATAGCATCAAGGCCGAAAAAAGTAAAAAACATCTTTGTTTCAATTCCCTCCATTGCAGCTCCATTTGCTAAAACCAATGATGCATAAATATCTTCAAGTGCCCCTTTAGCACAAATAATAAGAACTTTTTTTAATGGATGATTATTTTTTGTATTCATTTTAATTAAATTTTAATATTTAATATTCTTAGACACAGCTTTCAGGCTTCGGAATCCCTGCAATTCTCGAAGCTTTCTTGAGAGGAGCACCAGGAAACAGTTGATAAAACTCTTTTATATCTACTATTCCTGATTTTCCAACTTTTCTGAGAGATAAAGATTCACCATTCATACTTCTCTCCCTTAAATAAGAGATGAGTTTAAAGTGTTTATCAGAAAGATCGATACCTTCTTCTTTAGCAATTTCTAATGCAATCTGCTCAGTCCATTGATCCGAGTTGAGCAAATAGCCCTCATCATTTATTTCAACTTGATTACCATTAATACTTTTAGTTGCCATATTAAATAATTTTAGAATTAATATTTTAAGTTTTTTGTTCTGTGTTGTTTGTCAGATTCATTAAAAATGTCATTATAAATCCCAAAGCCCGTTTTCCGTCTTTTGAGTTCATTATTCGAAAAGCCTTCCATAACGAAATTTCTTCTATATTATCCGTATCCAGATTTTTGTATATTTCAATACCGTTATTTGCTGCTTTAAGAATATCCGGCTGAGTAAGATTCTTTAACGTTTCAAGTATAGTTACTATATTAGCTGCAAGTAATCTTAAATCATCAGCTGAAAAATGAGATACAATTTTATCCAGGATATTCCGGAGTTCATTAATAAATACAAAATATCCCTTTTGATCGAGGTTATGAAGTTTTTTAATTAAATCCAGTCCCATTTGTCTGATCACAGGTGATATATCTTTAATGAAATCATTTGAGCTCTCAAGAAAATCAAGCAGGGTATTAAATGTGTTTATGTTCCTGATTACTTTAAGGACCAGCTTTTCAAGATCATGACCGTTAATTTCAATGCCTGCTTTATCTAACCTGTTAACAGTTGTTTCAAATATATCTTTTCCTATAATTGAAACGTCTTTCATCAAATCCTCAACCTTCTGTCTTTCCTTCCTTAGAGAATCCAGTTCACCAATTACACTATCAAGCTTGCTGTTTATAACCGTTAGCTTATCTTCTAAATCTGTTTCCTGCCTTACTATTGTATCCATAATTATAAATATTTACCGGCCATAGACATTTCCGTACTTATCGGTAATTCTTTTCCTTTTAATAATATGTGCCAATAAATCCACCTGAAAAGTAATTTGCCATAATGATTAATTCTCGATTCCCTAAGTAGTCCAAAAGGGCCTATGCCGGGAAAAGGAAAATGACCTGGTAATGGTTCGGTATCATAATTAAAATCTATTAATGCACCTTTGCCATGTCCTGTTTCAATATAACAATTTGAATGACCATCATATTTAGCAGTAAAAGGTCTCCCTTCAATCGCACATAAAAGATTTTCATTCAGTACTTCAGCAGAAAAGTGTACTACTGAACCTGCTTTTGAGGTTGGAATATCAGAGGCATCACCAAGAACAAATATGTTTTTGAATTTCTTTGATTGCAGAGTATGTTTGTCTGTTGGTATAAAGCCCAACTCATCACCCAGCCCGCTCTTAATGACCATCTCGGCACCCATATGCACGGGTATTGTAATAAGACAATCAAAACTTACTTCTTTATCAGCAAAATCCCTGATTACCTTTTTACCATTATCAACCTCTGCAATACTAAAATCCGGAATTATCTCAATATTCTTTTCCTTGAGCAGGTTACCCAGCATAGCTGAAGCTCTTGGCCTTGTAAATGCTCCGGAAAGTGGAGTAACAAACTTGATATTCACTTTATCACGTACCCCCCTTTGGGTGAAAAAGGCATCAGCATACATCACAAATTCAAGAGGTGCTACAGGGCACTTAATAGGCATCTCAGCTATATTCACAACTAAATCACCACCTTCACATGTTTTAAAAAAACCGGCCAGAGCCAGGGAACCTTCAATAGTATAAAAATCAAAAATGTTTTTATGCCATAATTCCCCTTTTAATCCCGGTGTTTCCTCCGGTACTATCCTTGATCCGGTAGCAACAACTAAATAATCGTATTTTAAAACTACTCCATCTTTAAAACTCACCTCATTTTTCTCTCCATCTATCCTGTCCACCTCAGAAAAGATAATATTTACTCCCGGAGGGATAAAATCATATTTAGGCTTAATTACATCTTCCTTTTTATACACGCCGAAAGGAATAAAAAGGAATCCGGGCTGATAGTAATGGACTTTGTCCTTCTCAATAACAGTAATATCCCACTCATCTGTCTCCAAAGCTTTCCGCATCTTATTAGCTATTATTGTACCACCAGTACCGGATCCCAGGATTATAAGTTTCTTCATTTTTATTTTTATATTTTCAATGAAATTTATTTTAAATAAACATCATACTTGTAAATCTGTTTTTATATTAATGTTTATAAATAAACGCTTTTAAATACTAATTGTTTAAATTATTTTTATGATAAATATCATATAGTGATATATATCATAAAAATAAATGGAAAGATCATTGAAATAACGGATTATAAAGGTTTGAAACAGATTTGTGAATTCGGATAAATCACATAAGTATAAAGCTTACAATTTTTGTTTTTGTTTAAGCAAATTCTCTACCGAAGGAAATAACTTCATATTTGTATGAGGCAGGAATAATGAAGCAGAATATTCATTCATATAACCGGGTTCAATATTCAGCTCAATATATGTCATTTTCTCTGAAGCCATATCTACCATATTTTTATTTTTATCAGACATAAGTATAAGATATGCACCATAGAATGAAGTATTACCTATATAATGGTATTTGCCTCTTTCAACATCCGGGAACAGGCCAATTTTAATTGCATTTTCAATGTTAATATTTTTCCCGAATCCTCCGGCTATATAAAATGAATCAATATTATCAAATGTAATTCCTAAATTTTTCAGTAACAAAGAACAGGCAGAATAAATAGCGGCTTTAGATCGAATAAGATTTGCAATATCATTTTCATAAATCACCAAATCCCTGTCCCAGAAACAATCTTTGGTATTAACAATGATGATTCCCTTACCTGTTTCGTCCTGAACGTATTTATCTTTTACAGTATTTTTATTAATAACTCCGTTACGCTCCACATAACCATGAATGAATGATTCGGCTAGAAAATCAATTAGCCCTGAACCGCATATTCCTTTAGGTCTGGATTCTCCAATTACATTATATTTAATATTTAAGCCATTTGTAAACTTAAAACTCTCAATTGCACCTGCTGCTGCAGGCATACCAAACTTAATCTGTCCTCCTTCAAATGCAGTACCGGCAGAACAGGCACATGTCACCATCCAGTCTTTATTTCCAATAACTAACTCACCATTTGTACCAATATCAATAAATAGTGATATTTTTTCTTTACTTGTTAATATCGGCGTGCATAGTAATCCTGAGGTTATATCTCCACCTACATAACTACCTACTAAAGGGGCAATATGTATTCTTCCTGCATTATTTATTCCTAATCCCAGGTTTCCTGATAAAATAAACGGCACCTTATTCATAGCAGGGACGTAAGGTTCTTCCCTTATATACCGTGGTTCAACATTCATAAAAAGATGAATCATAGTTGTATTTCCTGAAAAGCTTGCTACGTAAATGTCAGTATAAGAAATATCCAGTGATTCTATTGCTTTTTCAATAAGGTCATTGATTGTTTTAATTAATAGCTTGTTTAATTCCAGGAGCCGTTCAGGTTTTTCTGCATAGTTTATTCTTGAGATAACATCTTCGCCACACTTTATTTGCTGGTTAAATCCGCTTGCAGTATTAATCAATTTTCCATCTTCGAGGTCAACAAGACCTACAACCAAGGTTGTAGTACCTATATCACAAGCTATACCATAAATCTTCTTTTTTCTTTTTCCGGGAAATATATCTATTATATTCCATGATTTATCTGACTTGAATAATATAAGTGTAATTTGTCCGTCATTCTTACGTAAGATATCAGGTAATGATTTCAATACATGATAATCACAATCTAATGTCTTAATATCAAATTCATTGCTTAATTTTTGCTGCAAACGTTTTAAATCACTGTAGTTATTTTCCAGTGTCGGCAGAGGTATTTTTATCTCAACTTTCCTTATACGCGGTGCAAAATCATGTACTCCTGAGATATATTTTTTGTTCTTTTCAGATATTCCTATATCGATAACTGTTTTAATTGATAACTGCTGAAATTTAGGCAGGCTGATAACAAGATCATCAATAATTCCGGTTTTACAAGCTAACACATATCCTTTTTTGAAAAGACTTTCTGATAGAGCAGCAGAAACATTTGCTTTATATTTTCCTTTTAAAATCTGAACAATACAATGGCCACATGTTCCTTTACCCCCACATGATGCTGCTACAGGAAGGTTAGCATCCTTTATTGCATCTAAAATGCTTGTTCCGGCACAAATCTTCAAAGTAACATTAAACGGAAGAAATGTCACTTTTTTATATTCATTTTTTGTTAAAGGAGTGTCCGCTAAAAGGTTCATTCAATATTTATATTTTTCACAAATGATGCAATATCTGATGCTTCCTGGCAACCAACAATTACTTCCCATCCAGGCAGGTTTTCCTCAAGATCACCGCTTATTTGTGAAACAAATCCGGGTATTACAATTTTTCGTGTCTTTACTTTTTCCCCGAGCTTTGTTTCATTAATAAACTTCGCAATTCCCTTGCCTGTAAATTTCCCTGCAGCCCAGGCTGTAAGAACAGATTGCCCTTCACAGTCACATACAACCAGGTGAGCTGAAATACCGGAATTTTCAATTTCTCCTGAAACTATAAAATATGTTAAAGAGAAATTAGTAGTAACAAAGATCGGTGATTTTTCAACAGGCTCCCCTATAGGGTATACTTTAGGCTCAACCTGTATAGGTTTCTGAGGATCGGTATAAATATTTTGCCGTAAAGTCAACAAGGTATATAACATTGCCTTATCATAAACAGGCAGTACAATTATTGAACTATACTTACAAATACATATTGAGGCTTTTGCCAGCAAATCGTAACTATTATCAGAATCAATATAAGTTAAAACAGGATAGCCAAAAGGCTTGTAATTTTTCTTCAAAGCGCTGCGGCGGAGTATTGTATTAGTCTGATATATATCACCAATATTACCGGAAGTAAAATTTAGTATAATATTATTAACACCTGCGCTTTTAGCTTTTTCGGCCTGCTCAGACAAGCCGTCCAGAGTATCGTCAGTTAAAATAATATTAGCGTTAAATGATTTGGCTAAATCAATATATTTATCAGTAAGCTTTTCTTTTAAAAATATTGCCGGATTATCATCTTTAATAATCTCAAGACTTTTTTTCAAAACTTCCATATCAGCACAATCCAGAATAATTCCTTTTGATGATGATTGTTTTATTGCAGAGACTATTGAGAGAAATCTGTTGTTATCGGATGTATCATTTGTTATGAAAAATAAATCAGGCATCAACTGTTCACCAACTCTTTCAACTGAATAGCCTGAAATTTCCTTTATTTTGTCATCTGCTATCTTTTCATTTTCCGATGTTTTTATTTGAATTGCTATTGCTGTTTGATGGAAGAAAGTCTTTTCATGGCGGAACATTACGGTTTCATTGCCCATATCTACTTGTTTTGTTCCCCCAATCTTTATTAACCTTATAGGCGGTTCA
>Ga0114922_10005881_pt1 | contig 11272 bp, 7 predicted proteins | sample AartaG_FD_100975 | JGI IMG/M metagenome (GOLD analysis project Ga0114922, IMG submission 100975) | Deep subsurface microbial communities from Aarhus Bay to uncover new lineages of life (NeLLi) - Aarhus_00045 metaG | ecosystem: Environmental > Aquatic > Marine > Oceanic > Sediment | place: Aarhus...
TCGACATCCCGAGCAATTCTCTTCGTGGATCGTCGCAACAATGGGTTCGATTTCTACTTCGCCCTGTGTGATCATCCCTTGAATGCGAGCTGAAGCCGCTGCTCCTTGAGCTACTGTGGCGGGGATGTCTTTTGGACCCTGACAGGTGCCAGCGATAAAAATGCCGTCGGTCATTGTCGCGACCGGGTCGAGTTTGGGGTGGCGCTCTGTAAACCAGCCTGACATGCTGCACGAGATGCCGAATTTCAATCCTACATCCTTGGCATCATGACGCGGCTCAAGCGCTGACATCAAGATGACCATGTCAACCGGGATACGTCGTTGTTTACCGAGCAGGGTGTCTTCCACCTGGATGATGAGTTTTCCTTCTTCACCGGGAAAACGTGCTGCATCTGTCACTTCCGCAACCCTGCCACGCACAAAGTGCATCCCCTCTTCAAGGAGACGGTCGTAAAACTCCTCATAATCCTTGAAGGCAGGGCGCATATCTATGTAGAAGGAATAAACCTCGGCACCTGTCTTCTCCATCGCCAGGTGCCCAAACTTGAGGGCACTCATGCAGCAGACCGCGGAGCAGTGCGAGTTGTATCTCACATCGCGGCTTCCAACGCAATGGATCACAGCAACTGACTCGGGTACTGAAACGCCATCGCGCATTACGATTTTCCCGTCCGTCGGGCCAGCGGCGTTGCATAGCCGTTCGAACTCAAGGCTCGTGAAGACATTTGCTAGACGACCATAGCCATACTGCGGGATCTGCTGTGCGTCGAAAAGATCGTAGCCGGTAGCAAGGATGATGTTCCCGACGTCGAGATCAATGTACGTATCTTTCTGCTCGAAGTCGATGGCATTTGTCGGGCAGAATTTCTCACACGCCTTGCACGTTCCTTTTTCGAAGTAAATGCACGACTCCGTATCGATGACAGGATACTTCGGAACAGCCTGGGGGAAGGGGCGGTAGACTGACTTGCGATATCCAACGCCAGCTTCGAATACATCGTCCACAACCTTCTTGGGGCACTTCTCGATGCAGATGCCGCAGCCAGTGCAATCTTCCTCGATAACGTAGCGTGCCTTCTTGCGAATGCGTGTCTGGAAGTTTCCTACAAATCCGCTAACTTCCTCGACTTCACTATAGGTTAGCAAGGTAATATTTGGGTGACTGCCGACATCCGACATCTTAGGTGTCAGGATACAAGCTGCGCAATCGAGGGTGGGGAATGTCTTGTCGAATTGTGCCATGTGTCCACCGATCGATGGTTCACGCTCGACAAGGAATACGGGGTGTCCTGCATCGGCAATTTCGAGGGCGGCTTGGATCCCAGCGATGCCGCCACCAACGACCAATGTATTGGGGTTCACGGGGACGTTCGTGGGCTCAAGTTCTTCGTGAAGCTGAACACGACGCACTGCGCCGGAGATCATCGCTTTCGATTTCGCCGTTGCGATGTGCTCGTCCTCGGTGACCCAAGAGACCTGCTCGCGCAGACTGGCCATCTGGCAAAGGTAGGGGTTAAGACCGGCATTGCTGCAGGCTTTCCGAAAAGTTTTCTCGTGAAGATGGGGGGAGCATGCGCCCACAACAACGCGGGTAAGACCTTCGTTCTTGATGTCATCCTCGATGAGTTCTTGGCCCAAGGATGAACACATGAATTTGTAATCGCGGGAAATTACGACGTTCTCGAGCTCCTCGCCTGCCCACTTTGAAACCTCCTCAACGTCAACTTTCCCAGCGATGTTACTGCCACAGTGGCAGATGTAAACGCCAATACGTTCGCTCATGCTAACCCTCCACTCTTCTGCCTGGCATCGGTAGTGACGTATTATCCTTCTTCCGCCGAGGCGTTGGTACAGGCTCCTTCTCGATCTCTTTGCCGATCTTCTTTAGTGCAGGGGATGCTGCGACAATCTCTTTTCCGATCCCAAGTTCCTTAGCAGGAATCCCCAGGGCGAGGCCGATCATCTGGGTGAAATAGAGTACCGGCAACCTATAATTTGTGCCGAAGTGTCGGTTCACTTGTGATTGATAAGCATCCAGGTTCAATTGACACATAGGACAAACGGTCGTAATGACATCCGCTTCATACTCGTTAGCGCTATCCAATAGTTGGCGGATCAGCTCGAAAGCGGTATCGGAGCTGATCTGGGTCATATGCCCGCCGCAGCAATGTGCTTTGAGTGGAAAGTCGACAACCGTAGCCCCAAGCGCATCCATAAGGTGGTCAAGGCTCATCGGATATTCGGGGTTGTGCTGCTTGTCACCATTAAACGCAGGTCGTGAGATTAAGCAACCATAGTAGGGCGCGACTCGCAAGTTCGTTAAGGGTGCCGTGACTTTCTCGCGCAGGACTTCAAACCCGATGTCTTCGACGACAACGTCGAGCAGATGCCGAACACGGAGTGAGCCGGGTTCGTAGGAAAGGCCTCCAGCGGCAAGAGCTTCATTGGTCGATTCTCCAACCTGGGGATACTTCCCCATGTAGTTGTCCGTCTTCCTTAGATTCAGGTAGCATGCGCTGCAGGGTGCAACGAGTTCTTTAAAGCTATCCTGATTCGCAGCTAGAGCGAGGTTGCGGGCGACGAGAGCATAGGCGGCGGTTTTATTGAGTGAAAAATATTCCGTTGCTCCGCAGCAATTCCAATCCTCGATCTCTTCGAATGCCAGACCAAGATGATCGGCTATTGCCTTCGTCGAGTCATCGTAGGGTTTTGATGACTTACTTAATGAACAACCAGGGTAGTATCCATATTTCATAGCTCGGCCTCCAGTTGTTTGGCTCGCTCCAAGATAACCTGGAGCTGGTTTATGTTTTCAATTTTCTCGGGTCGGAATGCTAGTCGATTTTTCGCCACCATGCCCAGGGCGAAAGGTCCCAGGCTGAACTTTTTAAGCGGGCTGTGCGTCAGGTGGTAGCGGGTTGCTAAGCCCAGTTCAAAGCTCCTGCCATAGGTCTCAACAAGCCCGATGAAACTTTCCGACCACTCGGGCGCGTCGCTTTCGTCATACAGACGCTCTTTCACCGCCATCTGTTTTAAGGCGTACATGATGTTGGTGATGGGGATTTCCTTGGGGCAGCGGACGGTGCAGTAATAGCAGGAGACACAATACCAGGGCGTATTACTCTTGAGCACCTCATCCCTGAGACCGGCGTCAATCATGGCAAAGAGCTGCCTTGGTGTGTTGTCCATATCCGGTCCGGAGGGGCATGAGCCGCTGCAAGTACCACACTGGAGGCATAGATTTAGATGTTCACCGCCTGGCGTGGCGTTAATCACTTCTGTGCGGAAATTATTATTAGATCCGTTCGTGGGCACTTCTGGCATGCTATTACCTCCCGGTTTCTTGGGCATCAATCAGCCCATTAACTCACCTAATTAAATGTGTTGGGCATCGGGGTTAAAGACCCGCGCATCCCCGACAAAGAAGGTGTGATTTTCAGTTAATTAAGTATGTGATTTTTCTCACAAGTTATATAAGTGACAGAATACCAGCGCTAATTGGATGAAAGTCAAGCAAAGAAGAATGAACCACAAAGTTAGTTACAAAACAGAATGAAGCGCGCAATAAATGGGACGCTCAAAAATTATAGATGTGTATCAGATGATCCATTGATCACTCGACATATATCCACAATTTGCTCAATGTGTCCCCAGTAAAAGGTAATCAGGTTATCGTGAAAACAAGGACAAGATATCTAAAGAAAGAGTAATAGTTATTGTTGACAGTCCGGATTGTGAAAAATGTCGCTTGCCTTAAATCTAAAAGCAAAGCACACTTAGGGTCTAATCCGTCTGCATGCAATTTTTAACGCAGCTCATCTAATAGGAGGTTGATTCCATGGTCCTGAAACCAAAGCGCCCCGTCCCTACGGACATCGAGATCGCACAGGAGGCTGACCTTCGTCCGATCCTCGAGATCGCAGAAAAGATCGGGTTAGAGATGGACGACCTCGATCTCTACGGCAAATATAAGGCGAAAGTCCATCTTGACGTCCTCAAGAAGCTTGCAGATCGTCCCCAGGGGAAATATATCGACGTCACTGCCATCACACCGACTCCTCTGGGGGAGGGGAAGTCCACATCTATGGTCGGTCTTACTCAAGCCATGGGCACGCATCTCGGGAAGAATGTGATGTGCTGCATTCGCCAACCGAGCATGGGGCCAACCTTTAACATCAAGGGTGGAGCGGCGGGAGGGGGCTACAGCCAAGTCATCCCAATGGAGGATTTCAACCTCCACCTCACCGGCGATATCCATGCGATCACCGTTGCCCATAATCTCGTCGCCGCGGCGCTCGATACTCGCATGTATCACGAGAGCCGGCAGACGGATGAAGCGCTCAAACGCCGAGGGGTGACACGCCTCGATATCGATCCTGATACGATCACCTGGAATCGTGTTGTAGATGTATGCGATCGGACCTTGCGAGATATCAAAGTGGGATTCAACGACGACAAGCTGCGGGATGGTTCGCCCAGCCCGGTTTTCCCGCGCGCAACTGGCTACGATATCACGGTCGCCTCGGAGTTAATGGCGATCCTTGCCCTAGCATCGAGTTTGCGGGACCTACGAGAGCGAGTGAGCCGAGTCGTGGTTGGGTTGAATAAGAAAGGCGATCCGGTCACACTTGAGGATCTTGGTGTTGCCGGTGCGGTGACAGTCCTGCTGAAGGACGCACTCATGCCTAACCTCATGCAAACGCTCGAGGGTCAGCCGGCGTTAGTGCACGCGGGACCCTTCGCCAATATCGCACATGGCAATTCGTCGATCATCGCTGATCAGATCGCGCTTAAGGTTGCCGACTACGTCGTCACCGAGAGCGGTTTCGGCGCCGATATCGGCATGGAGAAATTCTTCGATATCAAGTGCCGCTATTCGGGCTTGATCCCCAATGCTGTTGTGCTGGTAGCGACAGTGCGCGCTCTGAAGATGCATGGCGGCGGACCTAAAGTCTCCCCCGGTGCACCTCTTGATGAGGCGTATACCTCGGAGAACCTTGAACTGCTGGAAGCCGGTCTACCGAATCTCGGAGTCCACATCAAGAACGCCTTACGCTTCGGCATCCCGGTTGTTGTCTGCGTCAATGGGTTCAAGGATGACACGGATGCCGAAATGGAAATGGTGCGAAAGTATTCGGAGGAACAGGGGGCATTCGCAGCCGTAAAGAGCACCCATTGGGCTGATGGCGGTACTGGCGCTAAGGAATTGGCGCAAGCAGTTGTTGAAGCGTGCGAACAGCCAAGTAACTTCGAATTCCTCTACCCGCTGGATTGGTCGATCAAGAAGAAGATCGAATATATATGCAAAGAGATCTATGGCGCGGATGGGGTAACCTATGAGCCGTTAGCCGAAGAGCAGATTGCGACCTACGAGAAAGCGGGTTTCGGGAATCTACCCATGTGCATGGCGAAAACGCATCTCAGCCTGAGCCACGACCCGACATTGAAGGGCGTTCCTACGGGCTTCACGGTACCAATCCGTGAAGTGCGTGCGAGCGTAGGCGCGGGATTCATCTATCCGCTTCTGGGAAAGATGAGCACAATGCCCGGTCTCGCCACGCATGCCGCGTTCATGGATATCGACTTGGATCTGGAGACAGGCAAAATCACCGGTTTGTTCTAGATATTCATACCTATAGCAAGTAAGGGGCTGCCGGTTTTAGGCAGCCCCTTGTTTTTATTATTTTTGGGGGCGCTCTCATGGGTGCGCACCCACAATCCCCAAGGAGCGAAGGGGCCGACCCGTTTGTCGGCCCATCACTTCCTTTGGTCGGGGACTTCGCCTATGAAAGAACCAGGGGGCTGCTTCTTACTGTAAACGTGAGCGAAGCGAGGAGTCTGTGGGGAAACCCGAATAGGAGTAGATGGGATTACATGGATGGGACACGACCAGCGGCGTAGAATGTCGGCACGAATAAGACTCTCGTCCCCATTTCCCAGGCTTTGCGGTCGATCCGTCTAAATCGTTCGATTTCATCAGCGGGGAGCAAATAGCTCAGATCTTGAGCCAGGGTCTCCCATTCTGACTCAAGTTGATCCTCATCCGGACTTCCCTGCCATTCTCCACCAAGCAAGCCGGTTCGAATTTCGGAAAGCTGCGCCGAGTGAAAAAGCGCACGCAGTGTCCGTCCCAGGTATGGGCTGGCGCCTTGGTCGAGTAACGCTTGGATCTGCCCTTGACCAACAGTTTCAAGCTCACGCGGGAAATCTATCCGACCGCCATAATCAGGCTCTGCCAGTGCCAGGATCCAACCGCCCGGTTTTGTGACCCTGAACATCTCCTCAAGGATCTTCCCCGGATCTTCAACCCAGAGCAGGAGAAAATGACAGACAGCTATATCGAATGCAGCGGTCTGGAAAGGTAGATCGCTGCCGTCTCCTGCGAGATACGAGGACGCAGGATCAAAGTCTTTAGCAAAACCTACAGCGGGACGGTCGATGTCAACGCCAATACTCTTCAACGAAAACCGCTGGCTAATTTCTGCACTGATTACTCCCGTGCCGGACCCAACTTCCAGCATCTTGTGCGTTCCTTGAATCTGAAGGGAAGCAAACAACTGCTCTCGAATCGAAGCAGTCCAGGTTGCTTGAACGAGGTAGCGCGAGTGCAAACGCTCTAGGGTTTCTTGATGCATGAGGATTCGCTAAGGGAACAACATTGATGAGTTCTTTTACGATTTCGCTGGGCTATCTAGGAGCGATTAATCTGCGGTGTGATAGCTTGAGACAGCCTGGTTCCAGAGCTGATCCCAGGGATCGCGTAAGATGTTCCCAAAGACCTGGTTCACACCCTGCGTTGGCAGGACGTCACCATCTGGTTCAACATACAACCAGGCGCGTCCCGCGCCTTGAGGTACATTCTCAAGCTCAACGGCGATTGGGTTTGTCTCTGAATAGGGTGCCGGGAGATCCCAAATGAGATCCAAACCAAGGTTTGCGGCCTTCTCCCTGGCTTGTTCTAATTCGCTGACGTTTTGATCCGATTTTTCAATCGCGGATAGAGAGACAGCCTTTACCCCCATCCGCGAAAGTTCTTCCAGCGTATCCATCATGTTGACGGGTGTTGAAGGATCCAGCGTTAAATGGACGGCAACGAAGATATCGGTCTCAAGTGCCCTTTCTAGGCCATCTCTTGAAGCAGCGTTATCAGGGGCGAAGGATAGAAGTATGTGGTCTAATCCGGCTTTGTCGAGACGATCGAGGTAAGCTGTATCAGAAAACCGAATTCCATCTGTGATGATCCCCGTGACCAGGCCAAGGGTCTCTGCGGATTGGATTAGATCGGGTAGGTCTTCTCGCAGCGTGGGTTCCCCACCAGTGAACGTTACATGCGGAATGTTGGCGTCCCACGCTTTTGAGAGGATCTGCGTCCATTCGGACTTTGAAAGCTCTCGATCTACACGCTCTCTCGCGAGTGGATCATGAGTGCCCTGTTCATCCAGATTGTAGGTGAGCGCGCAATCCAGGCGATAGGGAGCGGAAGGGACGATGCTGTAGGGCTCAACACGAGACATCCCCAGGAACATAACAGGGTCTAGATCTGGCTCAGTTGCCAGGGTGAGGATCTCTTCCCGCAGCTCGCGTTGGTCCCGCAAAGCATCTTTTCGGCTCAACTTGTATCTCGCGGCCATGGTCCCTGCGGCATCTTCTTCGCCCTTGCCCTGGATCCATAACGCAACGTGCTCGGCCGCGGTTTGGTTCAGGTGAAGCACAGTCGTCGCATTGACTAAAAGGACACCCGTCCCATCGCTCTCCACTCGCAAATGTAATCGGTTTGGGGCTTCTGCATTCTCAGGGAACATATAATGGTAAATCCCGGGATCCGGGGCAGGGGGTAGCTCTTTTGGTGTGAAGAAACGAGAAATTATTGAGTCCATTATTTCGTCCTTCTGGCTAGGTACTGTGCGGCACGAGATTCTGATAAGGGATGGGCTCGTGGTCTGATCGATTCATCAGGGTAAGTGGGCATCCGCCGCCGCACTCAGAAAGCACAGCGCAATCCTCGCAAGCAGCAGGAATATATTTCCGTTCGCGGAGCCAGATCGCGCGTTCGTGATTCCAGATACTGTCCCAAGAATCGCGAAGGATATGACCCAATGGTTCATAAAAAGACTGACATGGGATCACATCCCCATTTGGCTCGACGCACATGTTGTATAACGCTGCTGTACACGCCTTTACACCCAGTTCCAACTGAACCGGATCGAAATGACAGTACTGGGTTGGGGTGTACCAAATTAATCGTTGTCCGTATTGGTCTGTTTTCTCTCGTACGTGCTCGAGGAGCGGCTCAAGGTCTGCTTCCAGCATGCCTGTTCCCACGGTCGCGCCCTTACCGGCGTAGATCAACGCATTAAGACCTACAGTCTTAACCCCCAGATCTGCGAGAAAATCAACGGTCTCTCCGATTCCAGGACCGTTCTCGGCGAGCATCGTCGTGTTGGTCATCAAGTAGACACCCGCATCGACGCAATTACGAATGCCTTCGACAGTCTGGCGGAATGCGCCGCTGGTTGCGACCATTCGGTCGTGGACAACCTCCTGGTGAGATTCTAGCGTTATCTGTATGTGATCCAGGCCTGCCGCAAGCAGGCGATCTAAATAATTGCGATCAGCGAGACGGCGGCCATTGCTGAGAAGTCCTGTGATTTGCCCCTTCGATTGTGCATGGGCGATCAAGTCCGGCAGATCAGAACGCAGCGTCGCTTCACCGCCCGTGAAGCAAATATGCGGGATTCCCAAATCCCATAGGATGTCAATGATGTCAATCCAATCGTCCGTTTCCAGCTCGGGATAGTCGCGCGATCTGGCGTTGTAGCAGTGAGGGCAGTTGTCGTTGCAGCGGTAGGTGAGCGCCAGGTCCATCCGGTAGGGTGCGCTGGGTTTCGCGGCGAAAGGGGGCAGGATGTCGATCGCCAAATCATGGATGGGGCAAGCCCCGTTAGGCTGGATCAACTCTTCAATTTGCGTTCGTATCGCGCTGAAATCTCTTCGGGCTTGATCGGCTGAGACCTTGAAAGATTTGCGGATCTCGCGGTGAGCTTTTGTATCCGGCAGGTCCTCGAGTATCAACCATGCCATCCTGGCTGCCGTGGGATTCAGATGAAGTGCTCGGTTGGCATTAATCAGAAGCAGACCAGTTCCATCCTGATCGATCCGCAGATGGATCTGGGTCCGCTCATGCTCAGATTCCTGCATATAGGCGTACAAACCTGGTTCGAAGCGATTAGTGCTCCGATTGCCAGGAAAGGGGAGGCGCAATCTCACCGACCGCCTCCCGCGCAAGCACAAGCACATCCCGCACATGCGCAAGCACAGGCACATCCACCGCCGCTCCTCGATGAGCCGGAGCTGATGGAACGGGGGGGAGGGGGCGGATTGGTTGTCTTGGTCACGCCTTGCGTGAAGCCGGTCAGGTTTCCGACCAGACCTGCGGCGGTATCTTGGACACTATTAACGACGGAGGCTGCGAAGTCAGCGCCGGGGAGCGTTGGCAGCGATATGCCTCTCCCGCTTGGCATGGGCACGGCTGTTTTAGTGCTTGTTGGAATGCTGGGCGATGAGCTAGGACGGTACGAACCCCACCACATCGGTATATAAACCGGACCTGTTCTGAACACTTGTTTGGTTTTATCATCAAAGTTGTCATCGAGCATCGTCCACTCGATATCCTCGGCGAAGCGTTCAGATTTAATTTCCGGAGTCTCAGCTAATTCAACCTGCTGCCATGCTTTCTTGGTGATCGACTTGTAATAGGCTTGGGTCTCCTTAAGGCTGAAGCCTTTCATCTTCTTCTGTACGGATTTCACAAGGCTAATTGTGACACTCTGCAGATTTGAACGTCTCTTCTTCTTAGGTTTATCAATCAGAACTTCGAGAAATTCACGTTCATAATCGCGTACGTTTACCTCGGTATCGAGGCGCTCTAGTGTTAGCGGGTCCTCTTTCACAACCTTGGCCGCGCCTTTCTTCACCACGGCAAAGAGGATCATTGTAAGCACCCGGTCGAGCGGTGTTTCGGAGAGAACGGCTGCTTCCACCGCGGTTAATCCGCGTTTGATGCCGTGCCCTTCAATCGAGATCTTCGGTGGTAAGTAGTCTAACTTTCGTTTATTGCCTGCGTAAACCGAGAGAATGATGATCCCAAGGATCAATAAAAAGATACCACCGACACAACAGATCGGTATCAACGCATCAAAGTCAAACCGTAGAGATGACGATGCGATACTATCGGCCGGGACGTATTCGAGTGGGAAGGAGGCGCCAAACTCGTATTCTGTGTAGGCGTTCGCGGCGGGGTTGTGCCATTGGTAAACAACACGGCCTTCTTTGTCTAAATAAGTCTCAGGTTCGCTGGACCAGCCGCTTGGCGATCCATGCCAGCGGGGTTCATCAGGTTGGACTCCAGGCGGCAGATGAAATATCACGGTGATGTCAGTGCTTCCATGAGCAGAGTTTTTATCAAAGAAATTAGGTTCGAAGCGCGCGCTGGCGTAATCGTCACCTTGGGAGTCTTTATTAAGAAGCCCGCTTATGGGACCCAGATCGACAACTACCGTACCCTGCTGGCCAGGAGGAATGGAGTTGCTGCCCAAGCCTAATTCGATGCCGGTGGATATGTACTCGGAGTCGGCGATATGAGAGATGGTGCGATTGTCGATCGTCGCTGACATGTCTCCAAGATTGTAATTATTACTAGGCGTCCCTATGTCGACGAATTCGATCGTAGGACCGGAGGCGTCATTGGTGAAGACGATCATGTAAAGGATTCGGGCGCTTCCATCCGACTCCCAGTACACCTCTGCGATCTCCTGGTCAACGGTAAATGAGTAGGATTGTCCGAAAACAGGGGCCGAGAAAACAAGAAGCAGTGAGGTGAGGATCGCCGTGATCCATATAAATTTCCAGATTCGGCTGCGGTTCGTGGGCTGTTTTAAATTGTTCACCGTTGATCCCTCAAATCGAGATGGAAAAGGCAAAGAAGTCATCAGTTGCTCCCCGTGATGCTACACATAAGAATATTGCTTCGGGTCACCACTTCGGTTCTTCAGAAAGCTGGTAGGTAGAGTCGCAATATGGACATTTGACTACAGGCGCACCCGCGACCATCTTGATGTTGTCGGGGGATAACGCACCGCCGCAGCTCTGACAGGATAATGTTTCAAGATTAACATCGCCAGAGAGCTCAATCTTCTGGATCAACTCGGTCGATTCCGATTTTGCTTGCCGCCCAATAAGCCAGATCATCCCGAGGCCAAGTGCGATTAGGAAA
>Ga0114922_10005882_pt1 | contig 11270 bp, 8 predicted proteins | sample AartaG_FD_100975 | JGI IMG/M metagenome (GOLD analysis project Ga0114922, IMG submission 100975) | Deep subsurface microbial communities from Aarhus Bay to uncover new lineages of life (NeLLi) - Aarhus_00045 metaG | ecosystem: Environmental > Aquatic > Marine > Oceanic > Sediment | place: Aarhus...
GTCAACGGTCGTGAGTACGGCAGTGTGGATGAGATGCCGCCGGATGTGCGTCGCTCGTTTGAACGCGCGAGCGGGGCGGCCGGTGCCGGCCATGCTCGTATGCCGGGAGATCCGGGCACAGGTGGTCGCAGTCGAGTACGCGTCGTCGCGTCGTCCACGACTGCAACCATGCGAGGAGTTGAGGGCGACGCAGTGCGTGAGTCAAAGCGGACCATGTGGGGACTGGTCGTCGCGGGTTTGCTGTTGATGATCGCGGTGTTGCTGGTCATTGTCGGCCTGCTCATGTCCCGGCAGTGAGGAATTCGCCCGCGTGGCCATTTCGCGGGAGCGGCGGTGCGGTTTCGAGTGTAATTCTCAATCACATATCTTAAAGGAGGTCTCACGTGAACGCTGGTGATGTTACAGAAAAAGACAAAGAGATGGCGAAGAAGTGTCTGGAGTGTCCTGTTTGCCGCCGAGCCAGAACCAAGCAGAGAGGTTTCGCTTTCTGGTTTGTCAAGGTTATCGAGGGCGGAATCTGTCCATATTGTAGAGCTTACGAGAGAGTATACGGGCGAAAAGCCCACGAGCCGACCGCACGGCCTGAAGGTGACAGCTAACGTGCGTGAGGTCTGATGATGACGTTCGACGAGATCCTGAAGAAGCGGCGGTCGGTGCGGGCGTACGACAGCCGGCCTGTCAGGGATGAAGACATCGTAGCCATGTGCGAAGCGGCACGGTTGGCGCCCTCCGCATGCAACTCTCAGACATGGCGCTTCGTCGCAGTGACGGAACGCGATACTATCGACCGGCTGTGCGGTGAAGCGCTGCGTCCGGTGATTCGCAACAAGTGGTTACGGGAAGCCCCGCTGATCATTGTCGGATGCTCGCACCTGGATATCGTGGCGAACAAGATTGGTAGCGCTGTTACCGGGATCGAGTATTACCAGATCGACCTCGGTATCGCCATGGAACATATGGTGCTGAAAGCTACGGAGCTTGGACTTGGCACATGCTGGATTGGCTGGTTCAAGGAGGAAAAGGTCAAAGAGATCCTCGGCATCCCTGAACGTGTTCGCGTCTCGGCGCTGCTGGCCGTTGGCTACCCGAAAGACGAACCGCCTCGAAAACGTTCACGCAAACCCCTCCACAAGATCCTCTTCTCGGAAAGATGGGGAGAATCCTTTCAATCAGAAGATCGCGGTAACCCCGACTCCGGGGAGTAACCCTCACACGACGTAGGGGCAGGTCTCAGCCCTGTCCGCCAAGAGCGGGCGCGTGTTCCTGCCTCGGCGGCCCCGCCCGCCACGGTGGAGATCCGCCGGGAGCGGTGCCCTCCCCCAAGTAGCAGGTGGTGGGGCAGACATTCCTGTCTGCCCTGGGAGGGCCGACCTCCGTGTCGGCCGGGATGTTGCCTGCGATCATACTGTAGGGGCGAGGCATGCCTCGCCCCTACTACTAAGTCGCTGACCGGGCGTCATTTCCATCCAGAATAACGATTTTGTAATCGGAAACTGCACGCGTGGCACAATATCGTGTGTGAAAAGTGCGAGACGACTGCCGCATTCTCTCCGTGGATACCCGCCTAACATCCTGTATATCAATGGTTTACCAGTCCAGCGCCTCATAGTGTCGTGCGTGTGACCCAATTGGCATTGATGTTGCACCTTAAATAGGCCGATGTGCGGCTTTTGCGGAAGGAAGTCGCCGCCGCAAGGTCGGGTAGAATCTTTGCTGAAAAAGGCAACGCGCAGGTGACTGTGCGACGCAAAGCCATGGAGCTGCCGGTAAGGCAGTCCGCCAGGCTACCACAGAGATTCAGTCACTGATTCTCCCGAACCTGAAAAGGGAATCTGGAGAGAAGAGGTGACACCCGATGAGAAACAACTGTCTCAGGTCGGTATTTCACGTATTGCTGGCATCCTTTATCAGTCTCGCGGTCGCAGGCAACGTCTCTGCGCTAACCTATGACGCCGATGGCAGCGTGACCTTACAGTGGCAGGCGAACGCCGAGCCGGATCTTGCCGGTTACAACCTGTACAGATCGACCCAGTCCGGCGGTCCTTACACCATACTGAATTCCTCGCCGATTCCGGGGACCAGCTTTTCTGATACGCAGACCGCCAACGGCGCGACATATTACTACGCTATCAGCGCCGTCGATCAGGTCGGCAACGAGAGCGGTCACTCGCCGGAGAGCGACGGTTGCCGCGTTGACACGAGCGCGCCGACGATCTGGGCGTCGCCGAACGGCGGCTACTTCTACGAAACTCAATCGGTTGATCTTCGCTCGTCCGAGCAGGCAATTATATACTATACAACCGACGGTTCGACCCCCACGACATCGTCCCCGGTATACAGTTCGGCTCTTAGCATATCGGACGATATTGTTGTGAAGTTCATGGCGGTTGATCCCGCCGGGCACGCAAGCAGCGTCCGGACGGAGACGTACAACTTTGTGGAGCCCGGCGCCGACTCGGACGAGGACGGGATGCCAGACGAGTATGAGATGGAGCACGGGCTCGACCCGTTCGACGGTTCGGACGCTTCTAGCGACGCCGACAATGACGGTTATTCCAACCTTGAGGAGTTCGAGCAGGGCACCGATCCTCAGGATGAAGATGATTACCCGACCCCGCCTTGGGTGGGCGAGGACATGTTGCGACCGCACGCCGGTCAGGGGTTGACGGCGGGTACGTTGCGAGTACCTGTTGACTCCTCCGTAATGATCATGTTGGAGGACGAGGAGGGTGTTAACCCGGACAGCATCACTGTGGGTATCAACGGCGAGATCGTCGCTCATACGGCCCACTACCTGATAACGGGTGACCTGACGCAAGTCTGGGCGGTATACGATTCGCTCGGCGAGTTCGACTATGACGAAGTGCTGACGGTTACGGTCGAGGCCAACGACATCAACGGGTATGAGATGACTCCGTACGCCTACAGCTTCAAGACCGAGACCAGCCAGCAACACGATGCCGCCGCCAACATGGCGCCTGAGATGGCCTACGTGGTTGAACAGGATTGGACGACCCTGTACGGCGAGCAAGGCACCGAGCTTGACGGCGTGACCATAATCTATCCAAACGACGAGACGGTACCGCCGAGCGTCGGGCCATCCAACGAGATTCTCCCGATGGACGACCCGAGAATGCTCGACATGCTGGTGAACATGGAGCCGACAAGTTACTATGAGACCGCGGTTACGGTCATAATGTCGGCGTTCGAGGTGTTCGACATCAGCAGCCTAAGAGTGTACTACTACAATCCGACCGTGGGTTGGGTCAGGGCCGTTGAAGGAGACGGTTGGCTCGTACCCGGTAGTCGCATCGAGTACGTTGACGAAAACGATGTAAGAACTCTTGAGTTCCAGATACGGTACGCGGCGCCGATACAGTTCCTTGACGCATCGCCTCCGCGTGACCCGTACGATGTGAACAGAGATATGGTGCTCGACAGCGAGGATCTCTACAGTCTGCTCAGCCTCACGGGCTACAGCGGCATGCTTACAGATGAACAGATCGAGATCGGCGACCTCAACGGCGACGGTACCGTGGACATGAGAGACGTCGTTGAGATGCTGCGAGAGTTGCGCAGCCAATAGAGACACTCAGCGCCGCTGAGAACCGATTGTCCATCGCGGTACTAGTCCTGCGCTTGTCATCAAGTTTCCCCCTGGCGTGAACACCGTCGGATCTTGCTCTCCACGCGACCTTTCTCACCGTGCGAAAAGCGTGTTGACTTCGGTTTTCGTGATATTACAAGTTTTCACACCACTTATCGCCGTAACATGGCTGCTCTCATGATTTTTTGTCTTTTTTTTCGTTGACATACGCGCACGGTATGCTGTATACTTTTGAGCGAGAGGATAGGGAGCCGTGGCGAAGACCGAACACCGCCTATTTGGACAGACGCTTGTCGAGCAGGCAGTAATAACACAGCCGCAGCTTGACGAAGCTATTCACAAGCAGCAGACAACCATGTCGAACCGGAGGTTGGGCGAGGTTCTGCTGCGTCTCGGATATATAACCAAACGTCACATATCGCTCGGGCTGGCGGATCAGCTGGGCATCTCCACCGTAAACCTTACCGAGATCGAGATACCGAGAAAAATCGTCGACATGGTCCCGCTTAACGTTGCGCTGATATATCGCATCGTGCCTGTCCGGAAAGAGGGCGAGGCGTTGTGCGTGGCGATGGAGGACCCGACGGATGTCGAGCGGCTCGACAATCTGGAGAGGCTGCTGGACGGTCTCATAAGACCTCTGCTTTGCACGGCGGACGATATACGCGAGGGGTTGTCGAAGTACTACGGCGCGACCGAGAGCACGGTCGAGAGCATGCTTTCCACGATATCGAGCGCCAGCACGATGAGCACGATGAGTTCGCTGAGCTCGCTGAGTTCTGTCAGTTCGGCCGCCGCCGACTCGTCGCTGAGCGGGTTCGGCAGCTTGAGCAGCGTGAGCGACGCGAGCCTTGACTTTCACGAGAGTCTTACCGGTGACGACGCGGACGAAGGGCCTGTCATTCAGTATGTGCACAACCTTATTCTGGAGGCGTTCCGCGAGCGTGCCAGCGATATCCACGTCGAACCTCAGAAAGAGGATCTTAAAGTCAGGTATCGCGTCGACGGTGTCATGCGCTATGTGCCGTCGCCGCCCAAGAAAGCGCAAGGTTCGATCATTTCACGCATAAAGATCATGTCCGGTATGGACATTTCCGAGAGACGCGTGCCTCAGGACGGCCGCATCAAGCTGAACTTGCTGGGGAAGAATGTCGACCTGCGCGTATCCGCGTTGCCGGGAATACATGGTGAGAGCGTGGTGATGAGGATACTCGACAAGAGCGGGTTGATGCTCGGCCTGGCCGAACTCGGGTTCGCCTCGGAGGGCGAAGCGACCTGGGAGAGGACCGTAAGCGGCGGTACGGGAATAGTCCTTGTCACGGGACCTACAGGTTCCGGAAAGACCACGACGCTGTATGCGACTTTGCACAAACTCAACACGGCCGAGCGAAACATTATCACCGTAGAAGACCCCGTTGAGTACCAGTTGAGGGGAATCAATCAGGTTCAAGTTCATGCCGAAATAGGCCGCACGTTCGCGCACGTCCTGCGATCCATGTTCCGTCAGGACCCCGACGTGTTGATGGTAGGTGAGATTCGAGACCTCGAAACGGCCGAGATAGCCACACGCGCCGCGCTAACGGGACAGCTCGTGTTTTCCACCGTACACACGAACGACGCGCCGAGCGCGATCGTTCGTCTGGTGGATATTGGTGTGAAACCGTATATGGTGGCGGCGACTATCCGCGCGATCCTGGCGCAGCGGCTCGTGCGCTGCATATGCTCCACCTGCAGCGAGGTATACGAAGCGTCGGACGAGGAACGGGAGGTGGTCGAGAGCGTCCTGGACGAGTGCGATGCGAGAGAGCTTCATAGAGGCGCCGGGTGCGAGAACTGCAACAGCACTGGGTACCAGGGCCGAGTCGGCATTTTTGAATTGCTCTTGATGAACGAGGATATCAGAGATATGGTTCTCCGCAACATCTCCTCGACCCAACTTAGAGTGAGCGCCCGCGAGATGGGGATGAGGACTCTCCGGGAGGACGGGATGTTGAAAGTGATCAACGGCGTGACGACGTTGTCGGAGGTGTTGCGCGTGTCACAGGCGGACGAGGCGTTGCCGACGTCGATGATGGTGGAGGCACTGTAGTAATGGCGTATGATATGGTGAGTCTGTTGAAGATGCTCATTGACAGGGACGGTTCTGACCTGCACCTGGGAGTGGGCAACCCGCCGATAGGCCGCGTACACGGGAGCCTCCAGTTCTTCGGAGAGGAACCGCTCGTTCCCGAAGATACTGAGAGACTCATGAAGAGCATCGCGTCCGTTGACCACCAGCAGGAGCTGGGCGAAGTCGGCGGCGCAGACTTCGGGTTCGCTTTTGAGGATGTCGCCCGGTTCCGTGTGTCGATATTCAAACAGAAAGGGTACGTCGGCTGCGTGTTGAGGCTGTTGCCCAAGCGGATCATGAGCTTTGAGGAGATCGGGTTGCCGGATAGTGTGAAGGAGCTTATGCTCCAGCCGCGCGGACTCGTATTGGTTACGGGGCCGACGGGCAGCGGTAAGACGACGACGCTCGCCACGATGTTGGACTTTATCAACATCAACGTGGATTGCCATATTATTACTATCGAGGATCCAATAGAGTATTTTCACGAACACAAGAAATCTATAATCACGCAAAGGGAGGTTGGCGTCGACGTGCCGGCTTTCTCCGAGGCGATACGCAGGGCCCTGCGTATGGACCCCGACGTCATCCTCGTCGGCGAGATGAGAGACCTCGATACGATCGAGTCCGCCATCACCGCAGCAGAGACAGGTCACCTTGTGTTCGCCACATTGCATACTACCGGAGCGGTCCGTACGATAGACCGACTTATTGACGCGTTCCCCACTAACCAGCAGGAACAGGTTCGGACGCAGCTTGCCGGCAACCTGAGGTCGGTCATTTCGCAGGCGCTGCTTCCCTTGAAGTCCGGGTTCGGTCGAGTAGCGGCTTTTGAGATCATGATCACCACTCCTGCCATCCAGAACCTTATACGTGAGAACAAGTCGTTCCGCATCACTTCAGCCATACAGACAGGACACAAGTTCGGGATGGTTCTCCTGGATGAGCATCTGGCGGATCTCTGTAAACAAAAGAAGATCACCGAGGAGGCCGCCGTGGCGAAGGTCCAGGATCGCGAGCAGTTTGCCAGGTACCTGGCAAGTATTGAGTTTGGGGAAGAAACGGAATAGACAATGGCATCACGAGTGTCCAGACCGGTCGGAGAGGTACTGATTGAGATCGGCGTGATCAGTCCGCTCGACCTTGAACGAGCGCTGCTTCAGCAGCGCATATCCGGCGAGTTCCTCGGCCGAACGCTCGTGAAGATGGGCCTTGCCCGTGAGCAGGACGTTATTGACGCGCTCGGCATGCAGGCCGGCATGGACAAGGTCGACCTCAACAAGATGACCGTCAAGGAGGAGATAATAAGGCTCCTCACGCCGGATATCGCCAGGTTCTACAACGTTATTCCCATCCGCAGGACGGATGGCGTGCTTACCGTGGCCATGGCTTACCCGCTCAACGTCCACGTGTTGGACGAACTGGCCGCGCTGCTCGGGTGTCAGGTGAAAGGAGCCATCAGCACTATTGAGGATGTGGATCACGCGCTTGAACAGAACTACTCGTACAAGGCAAGCGCTGTAAGTGAGATTCTCGATACGCTTATCGAGGAGGTCGGCAAACAGGATAAAGAGGAGCTGATACCGGATAATGTGCTTTACGACATTGATAACCTTGCTCAGCTTGCCAATGAGCCGGAGATCATCAAGCTCGTGAACCTGGTGCTGATGCGCTCTCTGCAGACGGGCTCTTCCGATATACATTTTGAACCTTATGAGGATGAAATGCGGATCAGGCTCCGCATTGACGGCGTACTTTACGAGATAACCTATCCGCCGGCCCATCTTGCGGTCGCCATAGCAAGCCGGATCAAGGTCATTTCCGGATTGGATATAGGTGAGCGTCGAATGCCGCAGGACGGCAGGGTGGAACTGCAGGTAGGCGGGACCGAAATAGACCTGCGCGTTTCCACCATGCCGACGCTGTTCGGCGAGACCGTCGTGATGCGAATTCTTGACCGGACCGCCGTTAAGCTCTCGCTGGAGGCGCTGGGTTTCTGTGATGACGACTTGGTCCGAATTCGCGATATTATCCAGAGACCCAACGGGATCCTCCTTAGCACGGGACCCACCGGGTGCGGCAAAACGACCACGCTGTACGCCTGCATCAGCGAGTTGAACAGTCCGGAAGTGAAGATAATCACCACCGAGGATCCGGTTGAGTTTCCCGTCGACGGAGTCATCCAGGTGGCGATCAGGGAGGAGATAGGGTTGACGTTCGCGGGGTGTCTCAGGTCGATCCTGCGTCAGGACCCCGACATAGTCATGGTGGGTGAAATAAGAGACCTTGAAACGTGCCAGATCGCGGTAGAGGCCTCTCTTACCGGTCATATTGTGTTGAGCACGCTGCATACGAATGACGCTCCCGAGACGATGACTCGACTGCTCGATATGGGAGTCGAACCGTTCTTGATCACGTCGTCGGTCGAGGGTATCATCGCCCAGAGACTGGTGCGGGTGTTGTGCCGGTTCTGCCGCGAACCTTATGAGCCGGACGAGGAGGAGATGGAGCTGGCCGGCATAACCAGAGAGGGGCTCGAAGGACATACCGTGTACCGGGAGAAGGGTTGTCCTCTGTGCGAGTTTCGCGGATTCCGTGGTAGAACCGGTATATTCGAAATACTGGCTATGGACGATTACCTGCGCGAGATGGTCAACAAGCATTGCACTGCAATTGAGCTGCGACAGGAAGCGAGAAAACGCGGTTTGATAACTCTCAGAGAGCGCGGAATCGAGAGAGTTCTTCAAGGGATGACGACGTTCAATGAGATCGTTGCTTGCACGGACAAGTTTCATTAATGTGTTCTTTGTCAGCGTGTTTGCTGTGAAGGGCAACGCGGGTGATATGAGTCGACCGTCAGTAGTGGAGGGTAAGATATAATGCCTGCTTTCGCGTATAAGGCAATTGACAAGAAGGGCAACGAGATGTCGGGCGTCGTGGACGCCGAGAACGAAACGCTTGCTATTGCTGAAGTGAAAAACCTGGGGTACTTCCCGCTAAAGATCTTCGAGTCCACCAAGCGGTCCGAGCGACGCGCGAAGAAGAAGAAGAGAGGAATATCGGAGTTTTACATTGGCGGTGTGAAGAACAAGGAACTCGTTGTTTTCACGCGCCAGCTTTCCACATTGATTGACGCCGGGCTGCCGCTCCTGCGCAGCATGAACATCCTTCACGCACAGCTCAAACCCTCCAAGCTGCGCGACACCATCGAGGAGATGACCGAGGACATCCAGGCTGGTACGACCTTCTCGGAGGCGCTGGCAAAACATCCGAAAATCTTTGACAGGCTTTACGTGAACATGGTCAGGGCCGGTGAGATTGGCGGTATGTTGGAGGTGGTGCTGAACAGGTTGGCCGACTACGCCGAGAAACGCCAGGCGTTGAAACGGCGCGTTCGCGGGGCGATGATCTACCCGATCGCGGTCATAATCATAGCTGCCGGAGTGGTCGGTTTTCTCATGGTAAGAGTCGTACCGGTCTTCGCGGAGATCTATGCGGATTTCGGGGGCACGTTGCCGGGTCCGACGCAGTTGCTCGTGAACGCGTCGAACTTCATGGTTACCAGTTGGTGGTTGATCCTGGTGTATATCAGCGGCACATTGATTTTCTTCAAGATCCTTTTCAAGATTCCTGCTGTCCAGCGGATCAGAGACAGAGTCGTGCTCAAAGTACCGTTGATCTCGGGTCTTGTGGTGAAGGTCGCCGTGGCAAGGTTCTCGCGCACGCTCGGCACGCTCATAGCGAGCGGCGTGCCGATACTGCAGGCGCTCAAGATAGTGAAGGAGACCATCGGCAACGTCGTCATCCAGCGAGCGATCGATCAGGTTCACGATAGCATTAGAGAGGGTGAGACGATAGCCGCTCCCCTCGAAGAGTCGGGCGTATTTCCGCCGATGGTCGTGAACATGATCGACGTCGGTGAGGAGACCGGAAGTCTGGACGCGATGTTGATGAAGGTGGCGGACACGTACGACGCGGAAGTCGAGGCTGCCGTCAACGCGCTGCTGACGATGATGGAACCGGTGATAATCGTGTTCCTTGGTTTCGTTGTTGGGTATATCGTGGTTGCGCTCTATCTGCCCATATTCATGCTCGGAGACGCCATAAGCGGATTGCAGTAGTAGACAGGTTGTCATAACAATAAAGGAAGTACGATTGTGATGGGCATCGGCGTTCTGAGAGACGGTGTTATGAGAGGGCCGAGAGGGCGAGTTTGTGAGGGTTAGACTCCAGGACGTGTGTGGCGAGAAGGCCGTAGTGCGCAGGAGAGGTCCTGCCATCCTGGAGCCAATCCACCCTGTCGTTGCAGCATATCCTCTTGATTCACCGTCATCCACGCGAAATGCCGCGACGCTGAGGTGCATCCGGCATGCAGTATACGGTAACGGTGTTGGTAAACGAGTGTAATGTGCGAGTTTTGACTAGGAAAGGGGGAAAGGAACAATGTTGAAGAAAAAGGGGTTCACGCTGATTGAGTTGCTGGTTGTGGTGGCGATCATCAGTCTGCTGGCTGCTATCGCCGTGCCGAGGCTTGCGGACAGGATCAGAAGAGCGCGCATGGTCAGGGCGGAGGCCGATATCAAGGGGATCGAGAACGCGCTCGCCATGCTCACGACGGACGCCGGCGCGTCGCTGTTGATGCTGTTGAATGAAGCTCACTGGGTCTACGGTGACGTTGCGCCGCCCATTCGGATTTCCACTAGCAGCCATTCGCCCGGAGCAGGGTGGGGCGGAGGTCGCGGTCTGAGCGCTACCGAGCTCGTGAGAGGGCTTTTCATGAGCACGCTCGAGTACGCGCCGGGCAGACTCTGGGGAGATGTGCTCAAGGCGGGCGTGTACCAGAACCTTTCCAGTGCGTACATGGATAAGGGCGTCCCGAAAGATCCGTGGACTACCCCGTACCAGATATACCTCGCACCGCCGGGGCGCGAGACCCGCTACGACTGGGCACGCGGTTTCGGTGTGTATGATGATGGTTTGCACGGTTTCAGAAGTTATCGCGGAGAGGGCGTTCCATTTGAGTTCGTCCCGCCGTCGCTCGACTACTACATATTCAGCGCCGGCGAGAACCGGTTCGACGATAACTTAGGCGGGTCTCGGGTCGGTTATGACGACATAAACAACTGGGACGGGGACCGAGGTTGGGCACTCGTCTACAGATAACAGACAGCGCAGCGTAGCGTGATCCGTAGGAACGTGGTGATACTATGCGAGCGATCAGGAAAAGGCCCAGCGAAGGTTTCACGCTGATCGAGCTTGTGGCGGTTCTCGCGATCATAGCTCTGTTCGGCGCAGTGGCGGTGCCGACGATTTTGCACTACCGCTCGCGCCGCAGCAGGGACCTCGACAACGGCGCGCTCGTCCTGAGAGCCACGCTCAGGGCCGCTCGCGCGTACGCCATACGGAACCGCGTCCGAGCAGGGGTCGTTTTCGATTGGGACGTTTTCGATCCGAGTTTGATAAGGCGTTATCACATTGAGTACGAACTTGACGACGGCAGTTGGGAGGTGCCGATGGGCATCGCCGGTAAGGATACGGTCCTGGAGCGGAACCTGA
>Ga0114922_10005883_pt1 | contig 11270 bp, 7 predicted proteins | sample AartaG_FD_100975 | JGI IMG/M metagenome (GOLD analysis project Ga0114922, IMG submission 100975) | Deep subsurface microbial communities from Aarhus Bay to uncover new lineages of life (NeLLi) - Aarhus_00045 metaG | ecosystem: Environmental > Aquatic > Marine > Oceanic > Sediment | place: Aarhus...
ATATATAAGTGGTATTACTGATACAAAATTAGATAAGGTCGATTTTGATACATATAGTGCTCAAACAACAGCAGATTTAGCATATATTTCAGGTGTAACTGATGGTCAAACTGCCGATATTAGTTATTTAAGTGGAGTAACCGATAGTCAAACACAAGATATAAATTACATAAGTGGTGAAACAGCATCAAACGATGCTGACATAGCATATATAAGTGGTATAACAGATACCAAACTTGATAAAGTAGAATTTACGGGTTATACTGCTCAAACAGCAAGCGATTTAGCATACATTTCAGGTGTTACAGACGGTCAAACAGCCGATATTAGTTACATAAGTGGTGTTACAGACGGTCAAACAGCCGATATTAGTTACATAAGTGGTGAAACAGCATCAAATGATGCCGATATAGATTATATTTCAGGAATTACTGACACAAAAATAGATAAAGTAACAGGTGCAACCGATAATATCGCAATTTTTTTACCTGATGGTAATGTTAAAGATAGTGGGGTATCAATTGATTCACTAACAGGTGGTACTGGATATTATTATTATACTGAAAGAATAGAAACCGTAACAAATACAACAGATACTGATGTTGCATATATATCAGGTACATCTTCATCATTACAAGCGGGTACTTGGTCTATTGATTTTACCTCTATTGGTGGTAATAATTCAAGAAATAAATCAATTAATATTGGATATTATATTGACGGTAATTTACAAGCGGTAAGAATATTATATGAAACAGTCGCATCAGATAATAGGATAACATACCCAATATCACAAGATTTGATTTTAACTGAGGGTTCACACATATTTGAAATTAGGTTTCACACACCTAATGGTGGAACAGCAGTATTGGATTTTGGGTCAATTAGAGCAAGACAAGTAATGTAAATAAAAATATGAAATTATTAGCGTATCAAATATCGGGACAAACAATAGGAATTGATATTACTACATGGTCAGAAACCATGTTAAGTGGTAATACTGCTTTTCTTGCTATTGCCGATACTGGAAGTACACCTACAGATTATGTTGACATATCTTCAACCGCCAATTGGGACAATTTTGGTGGTAGCACAACATTAACTGATGCTGAGATAAAAAGTGAAATCGCTAAGTTAATACCTGATGTACCAACAACAGAAGAATACCTGATACTTGAAAATTATGCAACGGTTGGTCTGAATGCCATGACTAACATTAATGAGGGAGTAACTTTAGGTAGTATATTAGGAAATGGTGCATATCTTACAGGTGTTACAGATACTAAATTAGCAACAAGTGGTGATACTGCCAGCACTTTACGTGTTTGGGAAGTAACGGGTGATACTGGTAAATTTGAAACAACTTTACGTATTAATGGAAAGTTTTATGCTGAATGGATTAAAAATATTCGTACTGCTGCAAGAGCAGTTGTTACTCGATACGATGATACTGATCCTCTTGTAAACGAGAATCTTGGTGGTATTGTCATACTTAACCCAAGTGGTGGTACTCCATTTACAGGTGGTAGTGCGACAGAATATTGGATAGGTGTGGATAAATCTGGTATAACAAGATCAGGTTTTGATGGTGATTTTAAGGCACTTCTAAAAGGTGCTGTGAATATAGGGGCAGGAGAAGGTCTTGCTTCTGGTGTAACGGGAAGCGACTTACAGGTTAAATCATTGGTTGCTGGTACAAATATTACATTAACACCTGCTGCTGATAGTATTACAATAGATGCAAGTGGTGGTGGTTCTGGTGGAACACTTACAACATATAATACTACAGATGGTGGTGCAACTACAACAACATCAGCGACAGATGTTTTATTACAAGGTATGGAAATTACAAGTGTGCCAGCAGGTAATTATTTTCTTAGTTTCGGTACATCATTTAATCATTCATCAAACGGGTCACAAATTATAACATCAATTTATGTTGGTGGTACTCAAGTCACTAATAGTTCACAAACATGGGCAAGAGGTAATGCTCAAGGTGATGTTTATGGAACTCATAATTATGCAGGTTTCCCAATAACGGTGGCAACAACAGCAACAGTTGACATTAGATGGCAAACAGATAGTCCAACTGCAACATCAACTAATAGATATATCTCATTAATAAAAGTATAATAAAATGAAACAACAATTATTAGCATATCAGATTAGCGGTCAAACCATAGGGATTGATATCGAGACATGGAATGATGTGGATTTAAATGGAAATAAAGCATTTTTAGCCATAGATGATGGTGCATCAATACCAACTGGATATACCGATATTTCAAGCATAATTAATTGGGGTTTTTTTGGTAGTAGTACGTGTTGTCCAACAACAGGGAATGATTTAGAATTATCTGAAATGTATATCAGACAACAAATAAAAGAACTTTTAACACATGCTCAATTAACAGGTAATACTTCGGGATTAACTGCACAAGAAATAGAAATAGTAAAGGACTATAAACTAGATAGTTTTTATCAATTGTATGAATATTTTGAGCACCTACCCGAAGGAACTGACGTTCAAGCAACACCAGTTGATTTGGAATATAATATACTTGGTTTACATAAGAAACGATATTTTACGAAGGGTGAATTAAATAAAGTTGAATATTATGGTAACTATGATTTTGCAACAGATACTTATTCAATGCTTGTTTTACATGAAGATAGAATATATCACCGTATGAATGAAATGGTATATAAACGTGAATTAGATATTTGTTGGCATTTAAACGATGCTTCATCTGGTGCAACAAAACATACCGAAAAATTCTATACACAATCAGAATCATTTGCTGTTGGTGAAAGACGTAGAAGAAACTGTATAACAAACTTGAAGATTGAAACAGTTGGACTTATAATGATGGCATCGGGTATTACTCAACAGGAAGCAGAACAAATTGGATGGTCATTCTTGGAAGAATTTAATACAGAAATTACTGTTTACATTGAAGGTGCGGAAGAACAATTAAAAACAGGTATTATGACAACAACTAATCATGATTGGTTAGATTGGGACATACCGGGAGCAGGTGCAACAGTACGACAGTATTTATATAATGGAATTAATATTGACTATACCGAAAATAACACTTATGTTTAATAATAATTAAATGCACAATCATAGCACATATAGCAACAGAACCTTTTTTATAAAAAAAGATAGTACATTACCAGAACTTAAACTTCCTGTTAATCAACGTATAATGGAAAAATATGACATAACAGCAGATATGTTGGATAATTGTGCAGTAACTTTCTCTATGATCGAAAGTCAAAGTGGATTATATCGTGTTGCCAATGTTGAAGGAAAACTTATCATTACTAATGATAGACCATTGTTTCCCGATGAAGTAACTTACACATTGGCATACCATTTTAAGCGTCACGATACTCGTAGAGCAGGAAGATTTTTAGGAGAATTCAAAGTAGACTTCTTGGGTGATAATTGTGGCAAAATTACATTACCAATAGATACTCAAATACCTATCGTTGTTGCAGATTCAGTAACAAAAACTGACGTAGTTTAATTGATTTTAACCATTTTTTTATTATCTTTGTGTCTATGCAAAATTTTGTGTTCAAGGTATATTGTGAGCGTATCAGAAAAACTGGGAAATATAACGTATATTTCCAACCAAATGATCAATTAACAAATAGAATCAAAGGACTTCCTAGTGGTAGTAAGAAATACATCATGGATGGATTTTATTGGGAAATCACAACCAAAAGTTTATATGAGATTATAAAAATTTATAAAGGGTCACCAAAAATCCTTTTTGAGTTTGATGATAAGAAATCATTCGTTGATCAACTTCGTAAGATTGATACTGATAGAAAAGAAACAGCACGATTAATTACTGAATTAAACGAAAAGAAAGAAGTCTGGATTGAATTTAAACAACGGCTTGAAGAAGAATATAAGCAATATTCAGATCAGGTACATTCAGTCTTAAAAGAAGGAGTTGAACTATATCCTCACCAAATAACAGGATCAATATTTCTTGATAAAGTAATAAATGCTTTAATTTCACATGAAATGGGATTGGGTAAATGTAATCCTATTGATTCTAAGTTACTTACAGCAGATGGTTGGATTAGAATGGGTGATGTTAAAATAGGTGATTATGTAATAGGTAGTGATGGTAAACCAACAAAAGTATTGGGTGTTTTTCCACAAGGTAAAAAAGATATTTATGAGTTAAAATTTAGTGATGGTACGACAGCACAATCATGTGATGAACATCTTTGGAATGTAAATACACAAATAAGAAATCATAGGGGTAGTCCATATCAAACAAAAACACTTCATAAAATAATAGACAATGGTTTACAATATAAAAATGGTAATAATAAAAATTACATACCGATAGTTAAACCAATCGAATTTAAAGAAAAAGAATTTAAAATTGATCCATATTTATTGGGTTGTATTTTAGGTGATGGTGGTATCACCACAAAAAATTCTGTTGGTTTTTCATCAATAGATGAACAAATAATAAATGAAATGGTATGTAAGTTACCTAAAAACCATAATATTGTATCTAACGGTAAAAGTAAAAAAGACTATTATATAGTTGGAGACGGTAAAAATAATTTGATTAATCAAGAATTAAAACATTATAAATTAAAAGGGTGTAATTCATATTATAAATTTATACCACACGATTATAAATTTAGTTCTATTGAACAAAGACTTGAAATATTGAGGGGTATTTTAGATACTGATGGTCATTCAAGAAAAGATGGTATTGTTGAATTAACTTTAGCATCTAAAGAGTTAATAGATGATGTCCAATTCATAGTTCAAAGTTTAGGTGGTATTGGTAGATTAAAGGATAAATGGATAACATATAAAGGTGAGAGAAGATTATATTATAGACTAAACATTAAATTACCACCACAATTCATACCTTTTAAATTGCAGCGTAAAATAGACACATTTGTTCCACCAACAAAATATTTACCTAATAGAGCAATAAAAGAAGTAAATTATGTTGGTAAAAAAGAAGCACAATGTATTTTAGTTGATGCTGACGATCATCTATATCTAACAGATAATTGTATTGTTACACATAATACACTGACTTCCATTGCATATGCTGAAATGAAAAATTATAACAAGGTTTTTGTTATAACACCAAATTCGTTGAAATTTAACTTCCATGATGAAGTAGAAAAATTTACTGATTCAAAAGCACATATTGTTAATAAAAGAAAAAACAAATATACTATTGAAGAAGCAAAATATATTATAGTAAATTATGAATTTTTCAACACAACGTTAAAGAAGTCAAAAGTAATGGACAAAAAATTCAAAGACCTTAGTGTTGGAGAAATAGATTGCTTGATTTGTGATGAATCTCATAGGTTAAAGAATACTGATTCTAACACATATAAAAATTTTAAAAGAATTTTCAAAAAAGGTATTAAGAGTAAAGTATTCTTATCTGGTACACCCGCACCTAATAGAGCAAACGAATTATATACTGTTCTTAATCAAATATCTCCATTGGAATTTCCAACCAAAAGTTTTTTCTTCAAACATTATTTGGGTATGGAATATGATCCTGATGCTTATGGTGGATGGACAAAAAATCCTACAATGGAAAACTTAGAGGAACTTTATCATAACATTGCACCATATACACATAGAAAGAAAAAAGCAGAAGTTCTTACTGATCTTCCTGATAAAATTTATCAAAAGATTATGGTTGAACTTTCTCCAAAAGAAAAAGTGTTGTATGAGGTAATTGAGGAAGGTGTTGCTAATGAGTTTATCAATAAAACAAATTTTAATCCATTGACAATAATGTTGAGATTACGTCAATACACATCGTCATTGAAAACTAAGGTTGCAATCGAATTCATTGATAGATTATTGGATGAAGATCAAAAGGTTGTAATTGTAGATTATTTTACTGAATCGTTAAATCAACTTAAAGAGCATTATAAAGATAAAGCAGTGCTCCATACAGGTGATTATAGTGTAGACGACAGAAATTATATGGTGAAACAATTTCAAGACCCTGATAGTGACGTAAAAATACTTTTGGGAACTGTTCCAACTACTAAGGAAGGATTGACATTAACACAAGCAAGTAGAATATTTTTAATTAGCAACCCATACGTACCGGGTGAGTTTGATCAGGTAGTTGATAGACTTCATAGAATAGGTCAAAAAGACGTGGTAAACGCATATTCACTTACATTTAGCGATACAATAGATGAATATGTATTTAATGCTGTTGAAAGAAAGAGAAGAGAAATAGCCAAAGTAATTGATAATGAAGATTATGAATCGGATGTTTCGGAATCAATAATAAGTGAAATAATGGCAAAAATAGTAAAAAAACATGGAAACGGTGTGGTTTAATGTTAATTATTATGAGAGTTTGGGAGACATATATACAAAATACAGTTTTTTAAATTTACAAAATAATCAAGTAACAAATTTAATTGATGCAGAATGTATAAAATTTTTACAGAGTAAAATTTTTAGCACAGATGAATTAAATTATTTCTCTTATGATCTAAAATACGATAAATCTGGTGATATGATCACCATTATTGCAGACAATATTGTATGTGCATTATGGTTTATTGGAATATTCCCACTAAATACTTCTCAAGTTTTACATGAAAATCGCTTTGAAAATAAAGAATTTATTTATACCTTTGACAAAAAAACCTGCAAACTCAAACGCAGAGTTCAAAAAGGTAATAAATATCTTCATATATGAGTCAAACAAATACTAAAGAAAAAACCATCAAAGAAATTCAAAGTTTCTTAGAGGGTAGAAACGAAAAAATAAAATATCTTGTCAATGTTGAAGTAAACAGAGATAGCAACATGGCAAGTTGTATTATTCACGAACCAAATCATAACCCTAGAATTGAATTACATGAATACACTCCTTTTTTATATACAAAGGATTTAAGAAAAAACGGACATAAACTTTACAATGGAGATCAAGGTTTGTTAAAAGCAAAAATGATTCAATTTGGTATTTCATTTAAGAAAATGAAAACAGGTGGTCAACCAAGACTTAAAAATGGATTTGATGTTAAAGTAACCAGTAAAAAATCTTATAATCATTTAATAAAATTCTTTCAAGATGGTGGTTTAGACCCATATGATAAGGTTCGAGATCAAAACGGAAAAATATTAAGAGACAAAAAAGGTAAAATACAATACCTATCTCGTCATTTATTTTATACTCCAAGATTGGAAGATCAATTCTTTATTTCAACGGGTGCACGTCTATTCAAAGGAATTGAAGAATACAAAGATTTACATAAACTAACATTTGATATTGAAACCACTGGATTAAGATGGGAAATTTCTCGTATCTTTTCCATTGGTGTTCGTGATAATCGTGGTTTTGAGACGGTATTGGAAGTAGACAAACCCAACGATGATGATTCAGAACGTAGGTTAATTCAAGATTTTTTCAACACTATTGATTTTGTGAAACCTGCCGTAATTATGGGTTTTAACTCGGAAATGTTTGATTTTGAATTTATTCTAAAAAGTGCTGTTGAAAGATTGGGTATGGATTTAAGTGCACTTAAAACATCTTTGAGCGAAACAGAAAAATTGAAAAGATATGATCGTGCAACAGTAAAATTTGGTAACCAAACAGAAGACTATACCTCAACCACAATGTGGGGTTTCACAGTATTAGATATTTTACATGCGGTGAAACGAACTGCTGCCGTTAATAGTGATTTGAAAAACAACAAATTAAAGTATGTTTGTAAATATGAAGGAATTGCCAGAGAAAATCGTACCTATATTGATGGTGAAGATGGTGGTATCGGTAAAATGTGGCACGATAATAAAATTCATATCATAAGACCAAGTGATAACAGATATTTAGAAATTCCTGATGAATTTCAGGAAATAGGAAAAAATATATTAATTCTCCAAGAAAAAAAGGATTCTCTTAGTGAAGCAGAATATACAAAATATAGAAAAATCTTTTTAAATGAAAACAAAAACTTTGTTAAGTGGTTAAGAGAAGAAGCATCTGAATTAGGTAAATATATTTTCATTACTGGTAAGAAAATATTACGACAATATTTATTAGATGATTTGTGGGAAACAGAACAGGTAGATAACCTCTATAATCAATCATCATTCTTACTTGGTAAGATCGTTCCTACAACATACCATCGTGTCTCAACAATGGGTAATGCTGCTGTTTGGAACTTATTAATGACAGCATGGAGTTACGAAAATGACTTAGCAATACCTCAACCTGATGAAGTTGAACGCTTTTCAGGTGGATTGGCACGTTGTTATAAGAAAGGATATACAAAACGATTGGTAAAGATTGACTTTGCATCACTTTATCCAATGATCCAACTTACTTGGGATGTGTTCCCATTATTTGACATTACAGGTGTTATTAAGAAGATGCTTAGTTACATGACAACTACACGTAACATCTATAAAAAACTTGCAAATGGTAGTGAATTACAATCAGATGAAATTATGCTTCTTAAACATACTGATGAAGAAACATATATGAAGATTGTGGATGGTGTAGAATTCACAAAAGAAGAACGTAACTTATTTAAGGTTAAGCAGTTACCTATTAAGATTCTTAACAACTCATTGTTTGGTGCGTTGGGTTCTGCTTTTGCATTTAACTGGTCAGATAACACTTGTGCTGCAAGAATTACTTGTAGTGGTCGAATTTATTTACGTCAGGTTATTGATTGGTTTAAGGATTATGGTTGTGATGCATTGTTAGCAGTAACAGACGGTGTGAACTTCCAAATCCCTGATCTTACTAACATTAAGGTAACTGATGAAGGTGTAGAAAAAATGCGTGGTATGATGAAAAATGAAGAAGCGTGGCAATATAAAGGTGAAGTTGGAATTGGAGCATTGATCAAGAAGTTCAATGAGGAAACAATGCCAGCACCTTATATGTCAGTTGATAACGATGGTGAGTTCAAGAGTTGTTTGAACCTTTCACGTATTAATTATGCATTACTAACCAATAAGGACAAGGTAAAACTTACTGGTAACACTATCAAGAGTAAGACAATGCCTGAATTCATTGAAGATTTCATTGATAACGGTATTAGAATGATTTTGGAAGGTAGAGGTAAAGATTTTGTTGATGCATATCAAAGCTATGCCGAAGATATTTATTACAAACAAATACCTTTGAAGAAGATCGCATCAAAGTCTAAATTCAAGCATACTATCAAAGATTATTTGGGTCGTGGTAAAGACAAGAATGGTAAACCAAAAGCGTCTCAAGCACACATGGAATTAATTCTTGCTGAACGTGGTAGAATTGCCAAAGAATTATTTGTTGAAAAATATGATGAACTTGTAAAAGAAGGTAGATTTAAGAAATCAAAGAAAACAGATACATTTACTGTTAAAGAAATATTAGAATTTGTTGATGTGTGGATGCCACCAGAACCTGAATTAGATTCAATGATTTACTATGTTAATACAGGTGAACGTAAGTCGCATGGTGACGTTAAAACTGATCCTAAAACAGGTGAGAAGAAGTTGAACTGCAAATTGATCAATTCTAAAGACATGGAAGAAAATCCTGATATGACAGGAGAATATAATGTTGAAAAATATCTTGATGCTTTCAATAAACGTGTAGAAGTTCTTCTTGATGGATTTGATGAAGAAATTCGAACAGATATTCTTGTAAAAGTAGTACAAGAAAAGAAAAAAGATGAAAATAACAAACCATATAGTGAACGTATACTAAAGAAAAATATGTTTACTAAAGATCAGCTTGAATTGAAAAATCATAATCATGATGATTATGACGAATCAATGTTCTTGGAGGCAAAAGAAGTTGAATTTTGGAATAGAACTGGGTATGATCCAAATGCGATTTGGGATGGTTATAATACCAGTAAAGAACATCCATTACTTGCCGATATTTACAAATTTAAAGTAAAACATGTTTCGGATTTAATGGTTAAAGCAGGTAAATCTGCCGTTAAATCGGTTAATGACCAAATAAATAAGGGTGATTATGTGTTATTAAAGAATTTTGATGTTTATAACTTAGGTTATAATAATGGTGATTTCATTGAGGTACTTCGAGAAAATATGGATATTCCTAAATCTCCAACAGAATTGGAATTTGATAGACTTGCTGCCGAAGAAGAAGCAAAACTTGAAAAACTTCGTGTTGAAGAACAAAAAATTATTGACGAAGAACAAAAGAAAGCTAGTGAAGCGATTTTTGAAACAATAGAGGTTTTCAAAGAATTTAAACGAAAATTTGAAATACCTTTGGATTGGACTAAGGATTATACTTTTAGTTACATTCCGAATAGTGAGGATGCATTTAAACAATTTGCAGCCGAGTATCAACAAGACCAAGATGGATTACCTGAATATTTTGATTATGAAGAAGGGGATTATTAATAATCCCTTTTTTTTTAGTATTTATAAAAAAAGTATTCTATGGATAAGGTAATTACAAAACAAGACATAAAAGAAATTATTGACGATACCAATAATTTAATTGGAGTTAGCGATACACCTACAACGGGGTCTAACAAAGAAACTGATGCTTCACATACAACTGACTATAATGCAAAAGTTCATGGTCAAAATTTTAAAAATGATTTTCTTGGTAGATTTGGATTTTATTTTTATGAATCAGAAGGTGCTGAAAAACCTGAAATGGTTGAAGAATTAGAATTTGTGGTGGGTGAAGCCAAAGCAAAGGAAGTTATGGGTACAATCAAACCTTTTGTAGAGGAAGCATTGGATTCAATGGGTGGTTATCTATCAGAAGCAAATGTTGTGGAAGATAAACTAACCAAAAAGAAAGAAGGAGAATTTGTAAAAAAAGAGAAAAAGGAAATTGGTGATAAAGTAGAACTTGTTGCCGATCTTTTAGCTAAATTACCAAAGAATGATTTAGATAAATTGATGAACTTACTTGAAGCAAAGAGAAAGAAGTAATGAACTCAGAATTATATGATAAGAAATATCCTATACCTCTCCCAATTGTTGCAAAACTGAAAACACAATTAATGGGAAACGATCCTACTGGTGAAGGGGTGAAGAGAGCAAAATTTTTGATTAAAAATGGGTACGCAACATACCAAATGTTGAAACGTATTAAAAACTTTTTTGACAATTTTGATCAAACCTCAGATTCTTTACAAGAATATGAACTTTCGGGTGGTAACGATATGAGAAACTATATTGAACACACTTTAGAAGCTGATAGAAGCAGTTATAACACATCAAA
>Ga0114922_10005884_pt1 | contig 11270 bp, 9 predicted proteins | sample AartaG_FD_100975 | JGI IMG/M metagenome (GOLD analysis project Ga0114922, IMG submission 100975) | Deep subsurface microbial communities from Aarhus Bay to uncover new lineages of life (NeLLi) - Aarhus_00045 metaG | ecosystem: Environmental > Aquatic > Marine > Oceanic > Sediment | place: Aarhus...
ATCTCGTGTTATCAATCGGGATTACATCTGGGTGCGTTTATATCAAAGCAAAATTAAGGCTCAGGAGATAATCTTTCAGGGAGCTAAAGAAGTAAAGCTCACTGCTTTATCTAATAGCATTGAAGAAGAACAGGTGTTGAGAGCAATAGAGGATAGCCTCTCTACTTTCCTAAAAGAAGAGGAAAGGGAAGGGATGGAAGTGGAGATAGGAAGAATGGCTTTTTCCTTTCCTCTCGTGGTTCCAGTAGGCGAATTAAAATTGCAAGGAAAAATTTCCTCCTCTTCTTTTAATTCTTCTCGTCTCACTATCCTTATGGAAATATACATAAATGAAAACCTCTACCGTACTCTTTCTATTCCTTTGAAAATTAAGATATTCAAAGAAGTTGTGGTTGCCACCGGAAATTTTCATACTGACCACACATTTACTAGAGAGGATATAAGAAAAGAGAAAATATTGATAAATGTGAATAAACAGGGTGAGGAGTGGCTCTGTAGCCTGCAAGAAGTGCTGGGCAAAAGATTGCTCAGGAATATTTCTGCTGGGACACCTTTGAAAAAAGAAATTCTGGGGTCTCCTCTTCTAGTAAGTCGAGGAAGTCTGATTACTCTTTCTATAGAGGGAAGAAATATTAGAATCCATGCTCAGGGAAAAGCTCTGGAGAAAGGAGGCAAAGGGGAGACAATTAAGGTTCTCAATATTGACTCTAAGAAGAGACTTGAAGGCATAATAGTAGATGTAAATAGTGTAAGGATTTATATATAGGGAGGATAAAAAGGGAGGATAAAATGAAAAATAAAGTGCTCAAATCAGGTATCTTAGCTCTGACAATAATTTGGGTATTAATTGGTTTGGCTAAAGCAGGGGCTGTTGATTCCTTATTCACTACCTACCGGGCCAGCAAAATTGGTGATGTAGTCCTGGTCAACATTTATGAGTCCTCTATCGCCTCGCAAAGCAGCAGTACCAGCATGGGCAAGCAAACCCAAACTGGGGGTGAGGTAACCACTTTCTTCGGCCAATCTGGAGTTTCTCTTCCTACCTGGGGATGGACGCATGGAGGTAATTATAGTGGTTCCGGCACTACTGAACAGAAAGGGACTATAATTGCTACAATCACCGCTTCCGTGGTGGAGCTTTTTCCTAACAACAGTTTATATATCCGGGGGAGAAGAGTTATCCAGATTAACCAGGAGGAACAGATGATATCTATAGAGGGAATCATTGCTTCTCACGACATAAATGAGGACAATACCATTCTTTCCACTCAAATTGCCGAAGCTCAAATAAGATATGAGGGTAAAGGTCCCTTAAAAGAAAATCAGCGACCGGGAATTCTCTCACGCGTACTAAGTTTTCTTTTCTAGGACTAATTTAAACATAGAGGAGGGACTTTGATGAGAAAAGCCATTGCAATAATATTGAGCTTGATTATGCTACTCCTCATCTCTGCCCACGCTATAGCTGAGACAGAGATAAGAATAAAGGAGATGGTAAGTTTCGAGAAATGGCAGGAAGTCGAATTGTTTGGCTATGGCTTAATTGTTGGTCTAAATGGGACAGGAGACAAAGGTGGAGCTACCTTCACTGTCCAGTCTGTAAGCAACATGCTGCAGAACATGGGTATTGCTGTGGATCCTGACAACCTGCGCATAAAAAATGTAGCGGCGGTGATGGTAACGGCTATTCTTTGTCCCTTTACCAGGGAAGGAAGTCATATAGATGTAATAGTATCTTCCCTGGGAGATTCTACCAGTCTGGAAGGAGGAACCTTACTTCCCACTCCTCTGCAAGAAATGGGGGGAACACTTTATGTTTTAGCCCAGGGACCTGTTTCTATAGGTGGTTTCAACGTTAGTGCCGGAGGAGGAAGTGTGCAGAAGAATCATCCTACGGTGGGGCGAATTCCTGGCGGAGGCGTAGTAAAAAAGGAAATTCCTCTGGCTATGCCTGAAGAAGAGCTATCCTTGATTCTTTCCCGGCCTGATTTCACTACCGCCGGTCGTATGAGTGAGATAATAAATGAAGATTTCTCTCAGAGTCTGGCTAAAGCTGTGGATCCCAGCACAGTGAAAGTAGAAATCCCCCAGGAATATCAGAAAGAAGGTCTTCTCATTAGTTTTATCTCCCGCATAGAGAATCTTTCCCTGGTTCCGGACAGAATAGCCAGAGTGGTTATAAATGAAAGAACAGGAACTGTAGTGGTCGGTGAAGATGTGAAGATTCTTCCCACCGCGGTTGCTCACGGTGGTCTCTTTATCACTATCAGCCAAACTCCTATCATTTCTCAGCCGCCTGCTTTTTCTGAAAAAGGTGAAACCGTGGTAACGGAAAAAACAGAAATAGAAGTCAGCGAAGAAGAAGGGAGGATGGTGCTTTTGCAGGGAACTACTGTACAGGAATTGGTTAATGCTCTCAACGCTCTGGGGGTAACTCCCCGCGATCTGATTGCTATTTTTCAAGCATTGAAAGAAGCAGAAGCTTTGCAAGCAGAGCTAGTAATAATGTAAAAGGAGGCTTACTTCTATGTCTTATTCTTCCATCTATTCTTTCTCTCTTTTTAATCAATCTGGAACATCTTCTACTTCAGATATTCTTCCAACAAAGGGAAAAGACCTGAAGAAGGTTTGTTCTCAGTTCGAGAGCATATTCATTGCTTATCTTCTACGCCAGATGAGAAAAGCTCTGCCAAAATCTGATTTCTTAGGAGGAGGAATAGTGGGGGACATTTTCCGGGACCAATGGGATGAGATAATGGCAGAAAAGATTGCCCAGGGAGGAGGTATTGGCCTGGCCAATGTTCTCTATGAAAAAGTCAGTCATCAGGAAAAAGGTAAATACGAAGTGGACCACGTCCCTGCGAGCAAGGTCCCTCGCTTGTCATTGCGAACGAAGTGAAGCAATCTCTGTTACGACGCTCGCGGCAACGGCGAGATTGCTTCGTCACCCTAAAGGCTTTCGGGACTCCTCGCAATGACAAGAAGGAACATACTTCACTGCTATATTTACTGAACTTTTGTCTTGAACCTGCTATCAACTATGAACTATCAACTATGAACTATGAACTAACATAGGAGGTGAAAAGGAATGAAAACTAAGCTGGAGGAATTGATTCAAATTCTGGAGAAAGAAGCAAGTCTATACGAGGAATTGCGTCGACTCTCCCAGGAAGAAGAGGAAGTAGTAATAGAAGGAAATCTAAAAAAGCTGGATAACATTGTCAGGCAGCAGGAAGGTTTATTGTTATACCTGAGAAACTACGAAAAGGCAAGACATCGTCTGGTAGAGTCTTTGAGGCAAATTCTTTCCCTTCCCGAAAAAGTCACTCTCTCAGAGCTAGCTAAGGCGATAGACGAACCCTATGGGTCGCAACTTGAGAATCTTCAGAAGACAATAACTGGCCGGCTGAGTAAGATAAGTAAATCTAATAAGAATAACGTATCTCTTCTTGAATACTCGGTGAAAATCATTGACGAATATTTCCGTTTCCTGGCCGGAGTAGAGAAACTGCCCATCTATACCTCTCGCGGCTGGACCAAGAAAAAAACTCAGAAGAGGAAATTAGTGGACCAGAGAACATGAACTAGTGAATAGTCGTTGGTGAATAGTGAATCGCAAGCAAACAAGAAGCCAAACGGTTGTAGGGTTTGACTGACGATTCACGAATTTCGATTCACCATTCACCATTCACCATTTATGAGGGAGTCTTTCTATGGAAGGATTAAGATCACTAGAAATAGGCATACGGGCAATCAGAGCCCAGCGTGAGGCACTTCACACTATCGGACATAACATTGCCAATGTGAATACCCCTGGATTCTCAAGGCAGAGAGCCATCCTGACCACTACGCTTCCCCAGGGGTCTATGGGAACCGGGGTGAAAGTGCAGATGGTTCAAAGGATCAGGCACGAGGTGACTGACTTTTATATAAGAAAGGAAACCCCCACTTTCAACCAATGGAAAGCAAAATTTGAAATTATGCAGCAGGTAGAGGTCCTTTTTAATGAACCCTCGGAGGCAGGAATCAGCAATACACTGGGCGAGTTCTGGGATGCCTGGGCTGATTTAGGCAACAATCCGGAGAGCGGAGCCGCCAGAGCTAATCTAAGAGAACAGGCAAGAACCTTATGTGAGGGTTTGAGTAGTCTCTACGGGACATTAAAGGACCTTCAGGCCAACATTGACCAACAGGTAAAATCGGAAGTGGAATTTTTAAATAGCCTTACCCAGCAGATAGGAAATCTCAACCAGGAAATTGAAAAAACCGAACTGGGAGGAAAGGAGATAGCTAACGACCTCAGGGATAGACGTGATTATCTCATTGATGGGCTGTCAGAATCGATAAACTTTACTTACAGGGAGATGGACGACAACACCATCAGGATTAGTATATTTGGACAACTGCTGGTCAGTAAATCGAAAATCGCTGAACTTATGACTGAAGGCGGTGAGAGCGGATATCTGGATGTGAGGTGGAAAGACAGCGGCGAAAATGTGATTATGACTGATGGAAAGTTAAAGGGATTGATTGATGCCCGGGACCAGATTATCCCGGAATTCCTTGACTCTCTCGACAACCTTGCCTCTTCACTGATAGAGGAAGTAAATTATCTGCACCGGCGGGGAATGGGACTGGACGGCGTAAGGGAAATAGTGGGATGGAAAGATTTTGCCGGGGTGCTAGATCCTGATGTTGATCCAGGTGAGGTCTATGGAAGTTTTGCGATTAACGGAGTTGAAATTGAGCTAGCGGCGGGAGACGATCTGGATGCGATTATCATCAAGATAAATGCTGAAGAGAGTAATACCGGTGTCACGGCAAGTAAAGAAGGAGACCGGCTAGTACTTCAGCCTTATTTTGATAATCCTAAAACCATTAGTATCACTGATGACCCTGATGGAATTATGCGGGAAGACCTGGGAATCTTAGCTGATTTTTTTCAAGGGTCAGGAGCAGACGACATCAGCCTAAACGATGCCATTATCAATGACCTTAACAAAATTGCTGCTTCCCAATCCGGTGCTCCGGGAGATAATAGCAATGCCCTGGCTATAAATCAGCTAAAGGGAAAGCTAACTGTGGATGAAGGAACGAGCACCTTCGGTGATTATTATAGCGGGATAATAGGGAAGCTGGGTGTTGAAACCAGACAGAGCTCCCATCTAAAGAGCAACAAGGAGCTTCTCCTGACAACACTGGAAGATCGAAGACAGAGCATCTGCGGAGTTTCTTTGGATGAAGAAACAACCAATATAATCCTCTTTCAACAGGCCTATCGAGTAGCAGTCGCTTTTCTGAAAACCGTCAATGACATGCTGGATATTCTCACTACCAGTATGGGAGTGTAAAAGATGCGTATTACTGATTCAATGCTGGCCCAAAGGGTGATTGATAGTATAAATGAGAGTAAAAGTCGTCTGGGTGAACTGCAAAACATTCTTTCCACCACTAAACGGGTGAACAAACCTTCCGATGACCCTCTCCGCATATCCCATATTCTCAATTTGAGAAGAGAAATTAAGGATATCGAGCAATACCTTGAAAACGGTGAAATTGCCAGTACATGGATTGATATGGCTACTCATATTCTGACTCAGAGTGGGGAGGTACTCAATAGCGCTAAAGTTATTGCCCTGCGTGAAGCCAGTGCCACCGCCAGTCCCGAGACTCGAGCATCTTCCGCAGAGGAAATAAGAAATCTGAAGATACAACTTCTAAATTTAGTCAATACAGTCTATGGAGGTCGATATATTTTTGCCGGAACCAAAACTCTTACCCAGCCCTTTGATGAAAATGGAGAATACCAGGGAGATCAAGGGGAAATAGAGCTTCAGGTGGGAGAGAAGAGAATCATAAGCATAAATTCTCCCGGGGACAAAGTATTTCAGGAAGCAGAGGATGTATTTGCCGTTTTATTAGACCTGGAGACCGCTTTAGAAAATGATGACTTGCCGGGAATAAGTGATAAACTGGAAAAGTTAGATAACTGTCTTGCTCAAATACGCCACTGGGAAGGAGATTTTGGAGGTAGGAGCCGAAGAGTAGAGATTAACAGGAATCATCTTCAGGATCAAACGGTGCAAATTAGCAAGATTCTCTCCTCTACCGAGGATGCCGATGTGGTCAAGATTGTGGTGCAGCTCCAGGCTGCCGGGATAGCCTATCAGGCAGCTCTTTCTGCCGGCAGACAGATTCTGGAATATACCCTTATCAGCTTCTGGGGATAAAAGAATGCAAATAGCCAGCTCACGTTTTGGAAAAATCGAGGTCCACCAAGAGGAGATTATCACCTTCCCTGAGGGCCTGGTCGGTTTTTGCAGCTTCAAACGGTACCTTATTATAGAGCGGGAGATAGATAGACCTTTCCAATGGCTTCAATCAATAGACAACCCAGAACTTGCCTTCCTTATGACCGACCCCCTCTTATTTTATCCCGGCTATAAAGTTGAGCTTAATCCTCAGGAAAACGCAATTTTAAAACTGAAAAAGGTAAAGCAAGGTCAGGTTTTTGTTCTGGTGGCCATTCCTGAGGACCCCAGCCGGATAAGGGCAAATTTACTTGCTCCTCTGGTAATTAATGTCTTAAGAAGATTGGGAAAGCAAGTGATTTTAGAGCAGAGTGGTTATCCCCTGCAGTACCAATTAGTAAAATGAGGATTTTTTTATGTTAGTTCTTACTCGAAAGATAGGAGAAAGCATTATGATTGGAGATGACATCGAAATAAGCGTAACCGAGGTAAGGGGTAAAAAAATAAGACTGGGTATCAAGGCTCCTGCCTTTATCCCTGTTAATCGAAAAGAAATCTACCAACTTATTCAAAGGGAGAACCTGGCCTCCACCAGAGCTCCCGGCGAAGTGGATGAGTTAGTTTCTCTACTGAAAAAGTAGTCTCTTTAAATAGGGACAGCGACCATTTATTTTAAATAGTATTAAATAGAGACGTCGCCCATTCTAACGGGAGGATTCTGAGAGGAAATAAATGAACAGAAACTCCTCCTATTTCCCCTGAGGAATAATTTGCGTTTCAAAGACCTCAAGCAGTAGCCTAAATAAATGGTCGCTGTCCCTATTTAATTCCCACCTATAATATCAAACCACTAAAGTTTCTCTTTCTTGTGTCGATAATAAGATTAAAGACCAAAAAGAAAGAAAGAGGGGGTGGAAAAGCAGATATTAGATGAGGTCTTTGCCGATTTTGCTTTATAAAGGGAATTCTTCCACTAAGGATGGTGGAAGAGAAAATCAAGGAGGAAAAAATGAGAGTTGCACATAACGTCACGGCAATGGCTGCCTGGCGACAATTGACTAACATAAGTGGTAAGTTGGGCAAGAGTGTGGAAAGGATCTCCAGTGGTTATCGCATCAACCGTGCTGGCGATGACCCAGCAGGTCTGGTTATATCTGAAAACTTGAGAGCTCAGATTGTGGGATTGGACCAGGCACTGGCCAATACCCAGGATGGAGTCTCCATGATCCAGACCGCCGAAGGAGCTTTAACCGAGATACACAGCCTGCTCGACTCTATGCGAAGTCTGGCTTTACATGCCGCTAACACAGCTACCATTACCGCGGATGCTATCGCGGCTGACCAGGAACAGCTTGATTCTGCTGTCGAGTCCATTCAAAGAATTGCTGAGAGCACTGCTTATGCCGGGAAAATGCTTCTGGATGGGAGCGTGGGAAAAAAGGCTGAAATAAAAAATACCGTTATCGTGGGCGCTGTAGATGTGGGTAAGGCCAGTGCCCCTGGGACTACCTATGTTCAAGTATATGTTACCACCGCAGCTACCAAGGCAAATTTAGGACTGGCTGGGGGGCATAACCTGAACGACGCTAGTACTGGTGGTGTTGGTCATGAGACTTTAATGAGTGGTATGGCAGCTTTTACCGGAGGAACCACTCTGAACATCAATGGAGTAAAGGTGACCCTAACCGGAGGTATGACTTTCAGCCAGGCGATGATTGAAATAAATGCTCGACTGACGTCGGCTGGGATAGGGATAGAGGCCAGGTTCTTCGCAGACGGGAAGGCAACAGTTGCTAGTGCTCATACTACAATTAGCGGTGGCGGTGACAGCGGTTATATCGGTCTGGTTCATACCCAGTGGGGAAGTAACTATCTAATCGACCTCTATGATGAGGAAGGTTTGATATTTGTTAGCGGGAGTGCTATAACATACCACGATCGCGGAAGTGACATCGGAGGGGAACTTGGCTACAAAAGAATCGATAATAGTGGGACAACTTATAAGTGGACTCCGGCGACGGGCAAAGATGGACTTACCTTGGTGGCTGATGCTCAAGGTATACTAAATGGACTGGAAATTACCTTGCTATCCGGTTCCAATACTACATCAGGGGCATATACAGATGTGGTAAGACTCTACGGGGATACTACCCAGTTTCAGATTGGGGCAAATGCAGGAGAAAACTACGCGTTCACTATCAATAGCATGATAATGACAGAGTTAGGCATAACAGCTAACGCGGCAAACGGCTTACAGGACCTCATAGCGGGTAATAGCTTTGATTTAGACAGTGATCCTGATGAAGCTATAAGCGTGATAGATCAAGCTATTCGTGATGTTTCCGGTGAGAGGTCCAAATTAGGAGCTCTCCAGGTAAACGTTCTGGAAAGTAATGAGCGCAATCTATCAGTTGCCAGGGAGAACCTGACGGTCTCTGAAGCTCGAATCCGCGATGTGGATATGGCTTTCGAGATGATGGAGTTTACCAAAAACCAGATCATGACTCAGGCTGCTACAGCCATGCTGGCTCAGGCAAATACTTTACCTCAGATGGTACTGACGCTGATAAGGTAAAAACGCGAAAAAGTCAGCTGGCTTTAAGCCGGCTGACTTTTTTTTATATTAGACTTAGAGTGCACAAAATATGATAGTTGGCAGGTAAATCTATGGCTGGACCCACACAGTATGTTAGCGGAATCATCTCCACTTTGAACTGGGATCAGGTGATAGAAGCTCTACTCAGCCGGGAGCGGGCCTACATTTATTCGCTTGAGGATAGAATAAGTGAAAATCTCACCAAATTAACTGCCTGGAGCTCCATCGATGCAGGATTGGTTACCCTGCAAAATTATCTTACCATTTTATCTCAATCCTCAACTTTTCAGGCAACCAGTGCCACATCAGACAAGCAGGACATTCTTACTGCCACCGTTAGCGGAGCTGGCCAGCCAGGTTTATATCCCCTGAAGGTATATCAACTCAGTCAAACCCACCAGCTCATTTCCAGGGGCTTTGAGGATACTGAAAGTGAAATAGCATCGACAAATGATACTATAACCATGGAGGTGGGGGGAGGATGGATAGACAAGAAGACCCCTCTTTCCTGGCTTAACGGGCAGAGCGGAATCTACCGGGGCTCTATCAAAATGACCGATAGAAGTGGAAGCTCGGCCACCATTGATTTAAATGGTGCTTTAACTATTGAGGATGTCCTTGATACCATCAATGAAAACACCACCATAAAGGTAACTGCCAGTGTCTTCAGTGATGCTTTAAAGATTGTTGATAACACCGGAGAGACAACCTCTTCCCTCAAAGTGGAGGAAGTAGAAAATGGGGTAACGGCAGCCTCTTTAGGAATCTTGAAAGATATCGCCGGCGACAGTTTTATCGGGACCAGCATCAATACCATCGAGGAAGATACCTATCTGAGCCTTTTAAATGATGGCCGGGGCATCCAGTTCGGCATTTGCACCACCCTTGCCTCGGACCTGGAGGCCAGCGCAACTTCTGCCATTCTAAGCTCCGTCGAGGGACTAACGGTTGGTGATACCATTAGATTCTCCAAGGGCAGTAGCGGAGCAGGAAATAATGAATTCATTACCATCGACACTATTAGTAAAGCCACCGGGGCTATCACCTGGACCGGAGGTATCGGGGAAGGCTATACGGCAGCCGAAACCACCGTTTCTCGCATCGATCTGAAGATCACTGATTCCAGTACAACCGACTTCTATATAGACCTTTCCGCTGCTCAAACTGTTGCAGATGTCCTGGCCGCTATTGATAACAGTATTGACAGCAGCGGCAACCTGAACACTCTGGTTAGCGCCGGGATAAATGGGGAAGGAACCGGAATTATCTTAGAGGACAGTGCTGGCGGTGCATCTTTTGCCATTACTGCTCTCAACGGGCGAAGCACTAAATCGGATTTAGGATTTGAAGGCGTCTCTCTGGAAAATACTAATAAACTTCTTTACGGAAAAAGAGTAATTTCCACTCTTAATAGCACTCTTCTTTCCACTCTCAATGGAGGAGATGGTATCAGCGACGGCTCTATCACCATCACTGACCGGAACAATGACTCCTCCAGCATAGATTTATCTTCCCGCATTGCCACCACCCTCTCCGCCAATTATATAGCAGACAATACTTATATTGAGGTAACGGACATCACCGGATTTGTCATCGGGAATGATATCAGGATTACCAATGGAACCAACAGCGAGTATCGAACCATTACTAATATTAGTGGCACTGAAGTCCACTTTCAGGACGCCCTCACCTCTGGCTATACTACGGTGAATGCCAGTGTCTATACTGGTCACGAGAGCGTATCCAATGTTCTGAATGCCATAAGTAATGACGCCAGCATCAACGTTACCGCCGAGGTTGACAAGGAGGGAAATGCAATCCTTATTCTGGATGATACCAGCCAAACCATTTCTAATTTGATTGTTGAAGAATCAGGAGGCGCCGTAGCTGGGGAGCTGGGAATCCTGAAGAGCGTAGCTGCCTCCAGTTTTGAGGGAGAAGACCTTAGCCCTCAATACATCAGCTACTCTACCCAACTGGAGGACCTTAACGGAGGTCAGGGGGTCAATGCCAATAAAATTAAAATAACCGACCGCTCCGAAGCAAGTGCTGAAATAGACCTCTCTAACGCTGAGACTATAGCAGAGGTTATCAATGCCATCAATGCCGCGTCGGGTATCAATGTCACCGCCAGCATTAACTCCCAGGGAAATGGCATCTTAATAACCGACAATACCGGCCAGAGCGACGGTCCTCTCAAGGTAGAGGAAGCAGGAGGCACCACTGCCAGGGACCTTAACATCCTCGAGAGCACCAACAGTACTACTATTGATGGCAGTTTTGAAGTCACCGTACAGCTTAGCTCGGAAGATACTACCCTGGCGGGGATAAGGGATGCTATAAATGCTGCCGATGCTGAAGTGAGTGCCGCTATTATTAATGATGGCTCCAGCTTTAATCCCTATCGTCTTCTTATTACCAGC
>Ga0114922_10005885_pt1 | contig 11269 bp, 14 predicted proteins | sample AartaG_FD_100975 | JGI IMG/M metagenome (GOLD analysis project Ga0114922, IMG submission 100975) | Deep subsurface microbial communities from Aarhus Bay to uncover new lineages of life (NeLLi) - Aarhus_00045 metaG | ecosystem: Environmental > Aquatic > Marine > Oceanic > Sediment | place...
GATGATATATCCAAGATTTCATCTGACCTCCAACTCACAAGAAAAATTCGTAAACAAAGTAAAGAAAGTAGTATCATTGATGCTATTAATGATTTGAGGGGTAAGGCGAGAAAATTTTATCGTGAAAGAATGCTGTATGTATTTTGTCCCGAATGTAAAATGTTACTCGCAACACTCTGGTTGAATTACTCCAGTGAGGAGTACAATCAGTTACAACTTAAGTGTAAAAGATGTAATAACAAATTTACTCAAGACCTTACCCCTCTTTATAAAACAGATAATAAGAACTTAGAGGATGTGGTGTTACCATGATAGTAACCGACATAAATGGAAAGGAACGAAATGTAGAATCTATAAAAAAGATTTCACATGCTGCAACCGATAGTATTACGGGTGAAGCCGTTGAAGAGACTTTTGTTGAAGTTAAGATACTTGGTAATACTCGTAATTGGGTTGAGTGGTGGCCCTTTGCTGACTTCAAAAGATTAAATCCTGAGCGTAGACCTAGATGGAAGGAATAAATCCAAAACCTATTCCACATCCAATAGTTATTAAAAGTGCAAAGATTAAAGAAACGCATGAATATGCACAGCTAGAGAGACTAAAGAAACTATGGACTCTATTCTTTTGTTCAGAGTGCAAATATAAGTGGAATTGTTGTGATACCTGTAAAGAAAGTGACGGATACCTTAGATATAAAATTGAAGGGGAACATTATCCTGAATATTTTTTAGAAGATGGCAAGGGGTGTAAATTACCCCTTGAACTTAAATCTGTAACCTGCATCACTTATATATGTAAAGAAAAAAGAGCAACAATGGATAAGACTTACTTAGATGGACTGGATGCATTAATAGAAGTGATGAGAAAGCTAGAGTTTGATTTGTATTTGATGGAGATTAAGTAATGGCGATCAATGTAGACGGCACCACCAACATGACCGACGTTTCCATGTGTGACTCTACTACAGGTTGGGCTGGTGGTATGTCACAGTTTGCTCTTGATACTGGAGTTTATGTTCAAGGCACTGGTTCACTTTCTGGCTGGATAAACGCAACCACTAGTGCGACCGAATATTATGCTATTACTTCTGTAGATATGTCTGGTGGCGACCATATTTATGTATGGATGTTTTGCTCTGGCGTAGTAGACACACAAGCTCTTGGTGGATATAGAGTTGTTTTGTACAGTGGTGCAGATTATATTAACAATTTTGCGACTTTCTACGTTGGTGGAAACGATACTCATGGTACTGGTTGGCAATTGATGTGTGTTGATGCAAGTGCTTCTCCAGACTTGGAAACAGGAACATTTGACAATACTGATGTTATAGCTGTCGGAGTAGCTTTCAAAACACTAACTGCCGCTATCAGTAAGGGTAAAGAGTACATCAACAACTGTTATTGGGATGCAGTTCGTTATGGAACTGGATTGATAATTACTTCTGGTGCAACGGATGATATTGACTACGAACAAATTTATGCGGTGGATAATAACAATACCTATAAGTATGGAGTTATCCAAAAAGCCTACAGTGCTTATGTGCAAACAGGAGAGCTTACGCTTGGTGGAACTGGCACAGAAACAATAGACTTTATAATGGAAAACGATGTTATTCTTTTCCCTTCAAATGAATATGTTGATGCTGATTTCTATTCTATTTTGCCTTTGGGAAATACTACTAATCCAACGTATATTGACCTCTCTGGCTCATACCTAAAGTCAGCTGGTGCAGAAAAGTTTGTATTTGATATGTCAGGTGCAAATATTAACACTTTTGTCATGGATGGATGTACTCTAGATAACGCAGGAGTTTGTACGTTTACTACTGGACAGACAATAACAAATAATGTTTTTGCTACTTGTGGATTAGTTACTCCAGCAGCTGCTACATTTACTGGAAACAAGATAGTAAATTCAAATGTTTCATCGGCTATGCTTTATCCAACAACGGATAACACTGCCGAATTAGAATTTATTTCTGATGGGACAGGACATGCTATTCTTATTAGTAGCACAGGAACATATACCTTTGATGAGCATACCTTCGATGGGTATGCTTCTACAGACGGTTCAACAGGAAATGAGTGTGTCTATAATAACTCAGGTGGTTCGGTAACTATAAATATTATTAATGGTGGAGATACTCCAACCATTATGAATGGTACGAGTGCTTCAACTACAGTAAATAATGCTGTTGACATTACCATTCACGTTATAGATGAGGATGGAAATAATATCGAGGATGCTCAAGTAGCGGTTTATCAAACATCAGGTGATACTGAATTGATGAATGAAGATACATTATCAACAGGAATAGCTACGGAGACATTCAACTTTGTAAGTGATACAGCAATTTACTGGAGAGTTAGAAAGTCTAGTACAGGTTCGACAAGGTATTTTCCAAGGAATGGTACCGGAACAATAACATCTGCCGGATTTTCAGCTACAATTACTTTGGCAGAAGATACAATAATTCAATAATTTTGGAGATAAATTATGGCGGCTATAGACGTAAATGATTATACGATTGATTATATAAATAAAGTAATAAGATATGACGGTGTAGAGACTCCGCCACATCCGTTAGCAGATATGCTTTCGGTAAATGCTCTGTATTCTGAAGTAATGGATACATTTGATGAACTTGGTCAAATGGATGATACCATGCCTATGAGTGCTCAGACTCCTACAGACTATTCTCTAATCAATGGTTGGTTCATTGATGAAATGACTATTCAAACTTTGAAGGGTGGAGCAATCACAACTATTGGTTGGACTAATATAATTCAGATCATGGCTGTGGACGGTATTACTACTCAAGCAACTATGCCAACCGATGTTGGTAAAGTGGTTAATGATGACGCATCACCAACGGGCACACTGTTATATGCAGAAGAGATTGACGCTGATGAAGCCAAATGGTGGGTCAGAGGTACAACTCTTATTGGCGACGGGTCTACTATGACCGTTGACGGTAGCTCTGCTGATGGCGATGCTAATGGTGATTCAGAAACCGGTAATAACCTTTGGACTAACCTATATACTCTTGGTACCCTGTATGGTACACCAACTCTCTATGGTACTAGAGATGATACTAGATTATCACAGTCTGGAACTGGAACACCAGCATGGTGGGACACTGGACATATTGATATTCTAATTTTGATTAAAGAAGCTGGAGTAGAGCTTGGTGATGACCTAGAAGGTGTCCTTACCGGTTACGTACAAATCTTTGAACGTGACTGGACAGATGCTGATGGAACACTTTGGGACTGGTTCGAGGTTGACCTTGGACCTGGTGGACGACAGGCTGTGCCTTTGGCTACGTTCTCTGACTTGAACAACACTACTGCCGAAGCTACTGTAGCTACATGGACTGATGTTGTAGTTAGTGTTGCTGGACCTTATACCGAAGATATCGGTGATGGTGCTGGCGACCAGAACTATGACTACAGTATTAACTGTGGTGGTAGAGTTCTAAGCCAAGTATATGAAAGACTAAAGTATATTACTAGAGATGGTGAAACATCCCTAATTGATGCTGTTGAAGGTCAGCAATATACCGTTGTTGTGGGAGAAGAGGGAACATACGCCCCTGTAAAGTCGGCTCCGTTTGGAAGCTTTGCTGGTGGTAAACTCTTCGGTGCCCGTGGTATTTGGGTTTACAACATGGCCGGTGCTGATGCTGAAAACTATCAGCTAATTGACAGTGCTGGTACAACTAGACAGCCACCAACACAGGCTCCTATTACAGTAGGGTCTGTTGTTGCTGGAGATAGAGTGCTTGTTGCTCTATCAATTGGCGCTGCATCAACTGTAATTGATAAGGAACAATATACTGTGTCAGGTACTATTTCAACTGGTGCAAATTACATTGATGTGACCATTCCAATTCCAAATGACACGCCTTCATCTGGTTTCATTAGAGTTCTTGACACTGGAGTAAGTGAAGAAAGATACACATACTCTGGTTATGCAAACCATACTTTTGGTCTAAATACAGTTACATCGAAGGAATATGTTGGACCAACAGATACAGCTTATGTGCCCTATGTTGATAACGAAGCTATTTCAACATCAATTGTTCAATCACTGATTTATGTGGCAGATAAGAACTTGGTAGCAAGAGTAAGAAAATATGGTATTTTACCATTTGAAACTACAGCTACATTAGTAACAGGTGGGGTAACTATTACTGCTATTAGAACTGAAGATACAATTGTAACATAATAATCTGAGGAGGTCGGAATGGGTTTATTATTTGACGAAATCAATCAGATTATTACAGTTGAGAGTCCTGATACAGAAATAACAATGCAGAATTTAATAAATGGTGTTCGTGATTACGAGGATAATGTTGAAGGTATGGACATCCCTAAAATTGCAAATGCGTCAGGTAAGGAAGCTTTAGGTGGTGGGACTCTTGTAGGAATAACAGTGACTTTGATTGACTGGAAACTGAAATTTGAAGATCGGGCTGGGCCCGATTATATTATCTGTAATGCTACCGGTGGAAACTTGGTAACATATGATACAGGTACGTCTTCATATATCAACCCAATCGAACCAGCCACTTACGTAACAGTGGTTATTACTGCGTCCTCATCTGCTACCTTGCAAGAGTTGAGTACGCTTCAGTATAGCTCATTTAGTGGTGGAGTTACTGTTGATGTTACCAGTATATATACTGGTACAGATTTTCCTGTTGGAACACCACAGGAACCGGTGAATAATTTAGCAGACGCTATGACTATCGCCACTGAAAGGGGTTTTACTCTTCTTTACATCATTGGTGATATTACTGTTGATGCATCTGGTGATTATGAAAATATGGTGTTCATCGGAGAATCACAAACAAAGAGTGTTTTAACAATATCCGATGGAGCTAATGTAACTGGATGTGAATTTAAAGACGCAACTATACTAGGAGTGCTTGATGGAAACAGTTTAATTCAAAACTGTGTATTAAGTGACCTAGAGTATGTTTATGGGATAATAGTTGAATGTATATTAGAACCAGGCACTATAATACTAGGCGGAACAAACCCCGCTCATTTTCTGGACTGCTGGTGCGGAGACCCCGACGACGCATGGCCAACTATAGATTGCGGTGGAAGCGGGCAGGCTTTGGCCCTTCAAAATTACAATGGAAGAATCAAGATAATCAACAAGACGGGAACCGAGCAAGTTCAGATAGCTCTGAATGCGGGCCACGTTTGGCTTGATTCAACAGTAACTAATGGAGATATTTATATTAAGGGTGTTGGAGAATTAACAGATGATAGCTCCGCTACTGTGGATGCCACCGCTCTAATATCAAATGAATCTGTAGCAAATGCAGTTTGGAATGAAGCATATGCAGATCACCAAGTAGCCGGAACCTTTGGTGCATTCTTATTGGCTACATTAGGTCTGTCTGGAGAGAATACCAAATGGTCAAGTTTGTCCCATGATGCTTACAACAACTTGACTGGTGCAACCATTACTTCGTATACAGATGATACCTTGGTAACACCGATTAAATCATGGACGCTGACAGCTACTTACAATGATAACAGTGAGTTGACAGCATATCAAATGGTAGAAAACTAATGAGTGGAATGAGTATAGCTTCACACGGTAGAGCAGGTAAAGCATCTGGAATGTCTATAGGTTCTTTTGGTAGATTATATAGACGAATAGCCGGTGTAATACCTCCCATCGTTATAGAAGGCTTACGAGAAGTATGGAATCTTCTATCTAGAATTAATACAGTTGTTAATATTGAATCAAGGATTAACGAATGAATCTTGATATCACATCACCTATAAATACACAGCTGGACCTTGAGTCAAAGCTTAATTTCGAATTATATCTGATGTCAACTATATATCAGAAGATACTCGATTTATTTAGCGATTTGACACTCACTTTGAATCTAACGTCTGAGTTAGAACTGGAAGAAGTATAATGAGCGTGATAGAATATAAAGTTTATATAGGAGATACCCCACTCATACGAGTAGATTGTGTGACAGATATCACAACAATTTCGGGTGCTCAAATAAATTATAGAAAACCAACAAGTGAAGATACAGGGGATTGGACAGCTACAGTTGCCAGTGATCCTAACACCAACTTGGGTAGATATCTAGAATATCAAGCACAGATAACTGATCTTGATGAATCTGGAGACTGGAAGTTTCAAGCGTACGTCGTTTTTAATGACGGCACACGCTTCTTTGGAGAAACAGCAACACAAAGAGTTCATGCCCTGTTTGAATAAGGAGTAATGATGAAAAGGATTTTAGTATTAGGTTCGAGAGGATATCTGGGAAGACATTTAGTTGAGTACTTATGGAAAAACCCAGATAACAAAGTGTATGGTATAGACAAAAATCTAGTAGACTTGAGAGATTTAGACCATTGTTTACGTCTCTTCAGACATTTAGAATGTGATGAAATCTATCAGATGGCTGCCGATTCTGGAAATATGAAATATTTATTATCAAAAGATTATTCGTATGGAGATTCAACAGTAATAAATTTAACCATTATAAAAGCACTTAGGACACTAAATTATAAAGGAAGGCTTTTATTTCCAAGTTCATTGTATGTATATGACAGGAAAAGCAGGTACGGTATAGAGAAATTATATAACGAACAATTATATTCTGCTTCAGGATTAGATGTTAGCATAGCTAGACTATTCAGTGTGTATGGACCAGGAGAGAAACTAAATTCTCCAGGAGAGAAAGTTACTACTGCCTTTTGTAGAAAATTTATAGAGTCAAATGGAGCTATTACTGTAGAAGGAAATCCATCACAAGTTAGATATTTTCTTTACGTAACAGATGCTATAGAGGGATTGATTTCTCAAATGGAATTTAATATACCAGCAACACTTGACTTTGCTGGTGATGAAGAGATAACTTTTGGAAGAATGTTACGTACCCTTGGAAAGATACATGGTAAAGGACATAAGGTTAGATACACATTAGAAAATAAAGATGAAGGTGTTATAATTCCATCAACAAAAGCTACGAAAGCAATTTTGAGTTGGCAACCTAAAGTTACTTTTGAAGACGGAATGGAAAAACTTTATAATTGGACAGAGAAGGAGTTGTATAGTGAACTACATTGAAAGGGATGGTTGCAGGATAGATGGGAGTAAGTTAGAAACAGTTCTGGATTTTGGTAGTCTTTATCCATCAAATTTTGTGGATGAAAATAATTCCAGAGTGACAGTACCACTTGTGCTTTGTAAAGGGTCTGTATCAAACTTGGTACAACTAAAACATACTATGGATAGAGATATACTTTATAGAAACTACTGGTATAGATCAGAACTTAACCCAGCTATGGTGAAATCGTTGAAAGATGTTGTTACACAAGTACAATATAAGACGAAACTATTCGCAGGTGATATAGTTGTGGACATCGGAGCTAATGACGGAACCATGTTAGCCATGTTTCCAAAGTATGCAGTAACAGTTGGTTTTGATCCTGCAAATAATCTAAAAGGTATAGCGAGCACTCGTTGTACACATTTTATCAATGATTATTTCACAGCAGATAACTACCCACTGAAAGAGAAGGCAAAGATAGTAACAAGTATAGCAATGTTCTATGATTTGGAAGACCCTAATACATTTGTAAAAGATGTCAAAAAGATTTTAGCTAAGAATGGAATTTGGGTAATACAGTTAACTGATCTATTGTCTATGATGAAAATAAATGCCTTCGATAATATTGTACATGAACATTTAGAATACTACTCCCTTGAAGTTCTCGGTGAGTTGATGAAGATGCATGATTTACATATCTTCGATGTGACATATAACAGTGTTAACGGTAGAAGTATAAGAGTGTACGTAGGACATGCCGGAGTTAGACTGACATCAAATAGAGTTCTTGATGCATTTAGACGAGAGCGTGAGTACATGTCATCATTCGATAATCCGTGGATAGCCTTTACTGAGCGGGTAGAGAAGATAAAAGAGTCCGTGATGAACTTTATCCATGATGAAGTTGATAATGGAAAAATTATATATGGTATGGGAGCATCAACAAAGGGTAACACATTACTACAATACTTTGGTCTGACGGCTAATGAAATTATTGCGATTGCAGAGGTAAACAAGGACAAATATGGATTGAAGACAGTTGGTACAGGTATACCAATTATTCCTGAAACTGAGGCTTTAGTAGTACGTCCAGATTATTTTCTAGTTTTACCGTGGCACTTCATTAATGATTTTGTGGAAAGGAATCAAGATTACTTAGATGCTGGTGGAGGTTTCATAGTTCCATGTCCAGAACCAGCGGTTATAACAAAGGATGGAAAGAAATTACTATGAGGGTTTTAGTAGTAAATCATTCAGAACAGTCTTGTGGCGTTTGGCAATTTGGTAAGCGTTTCCATACTCTAGCAGAAAGATCAAAAAAGTTTGAGTATATTTACAGGGAAATAGATTCCTTACAACAGCTTAAAGCTACTATAGATGAATTGAAGCCAAAGTTAATTATCTATAACTGGTATCCTGTAACAATGACATGGTTATCAGAAGAATGGGTAGCTAAGCAGATCGAATTCAAGCAGTTTTTTATCTTTCATGATGGTTTTGTAAGGAAGCATTATGATGGCTATCTATTCACAGGAGCGGGGGAGAAAGACCCAGAGGCTAGGCGGATTTATTTGGAGAAGTCATTTGTATTACCACGTCCTCTGTTTGAATATGAAAATACCTATGAAAAGAATGAAATACCACACATAGGAAGTTTTGGACTTGGTGGTTGGCATAAAGGTTTTCCGGACTTGGTTACTATGGTAACTAATACTTTTGACAAGGCTGTACTGAATATTCATATGCCAACGGCTACGTTTGGAGATGCACAAGGTATGGAGGCGAGAAAGATTGCTAACATGTGTAGGGAACTCAATACCGATCCAGATATACAACTAAATTTGACACATGATCTCCTATCAAATGAAGGTGTTCTAGATTTCTTAGCTAAAAATGATTTGAATGCTTTTCTTTATTCTGCATCAAATGAGGGTCTCTCAAGCGTTATAGACTATGCTCTATCTGTACAAAGACCAATAGCTATTACGAATGATATGATGTTCAGACATTTTGCAAATGATGAGATCATAATTAGTGAAAATAATTCGTTGATTGATATTTTGAATAGAGGTACTAAACCTTTAGAAAAATTTTACGAGATGTGGAACGTGGGTAGGTTTGTAGAGGAGTTGGATAATGTCATTGAATCGAATATTAACTGATGTAGATAGGAAGAATCTTGAACCACTCATAGAGAAAATGTTTGAGCTATGTCCTGAAACCATGAGCAGAAAAATTCCACAGGCTAATGTTCAACAAGCTTTTGCATTAGATTATATAATAAAATTACTGGCTTTTTTTGATGGTCTGAGTATGTTATGTGTAGGGTCTTTCGAGGATACTGTATCAGAATCTTTGGAACAAACGGGTTACGACGTAGTAAATATAGACCCCGCCATAAATATGGATTTGACAACATTTCGTAAGTCAACAGATCAGAAGTTCGATGTTATCTTTTCAGTTTCTGTGATAGAACATGTTAAAGACGACGAAGAATTTATAGATGATATATGCAATCTTTTGGAGGATGGAGGAATCGCTATACTAACTTGTGATTTCAAAGATGATTACAAAACTGGCGACCCCCTACCTGCCACAGATGTACGATTTTATACTAAGAAGGATTTGACAGAGCGATTACCAAAGATATTAGAAAAAAATGATTGTTCTTTATTTGATGAACCTCACTTAGAAGAACCACCAAATTTTCTGTATCAAGGACATACATACAGCTTTGCAACATTTGTTTTTATGAAGCATTTTGTAAAGGAAAAGGATAGCAAAGATGGAAATTGACAAAAAAAGTATAGGAGTTCTCGTTGATGAGTTGATTACTACAAGTCTGAAATGTTGGTTTGCACAAGAAGTAGTAATGAGTTCAGAAGATGAGAAAGAGTTGGCTAAAGCAGCAAAGCAAGCACAACTCATGAATGCAAGAAGAAACTCTTTAATCAGAGCTATAGATACAAGATTGGGAGAGGAAAATATTTCTCCGACAGGTAAGACGTATGGATAAAAAGGTTATATTTTACAATCACTTTGGGAATGGAGATATCTTTGAATCCAGAGAATTCGTGAAAGAATACATGGAGAAGATACCGGCAGATAATTATTACTATGCACATGGGAAGGACCCAAAGATTCTTGCTGACATGACAGAACTCCAGTTTATGGATGTTACTGACACTATGAATGCAATGAAGGCAGTCCTAGTAACAGATAATGAAATCTATATCAACACTTGGATAGGAAGAGACGGAAGATATGTACTTCCAGGAATAGGATGTGTAGTTGAAAGTCTATATTACATGCACAATGAGATACTTAGTATTTTAGGTCTTGAACCATTAAAGAAAGAAATGATAGAGTATGTCCCTAGTATAGATTATTCTTATTATGAAATAGATAAAATAGATGAATTTTTGAACAAGAACACTAATAGAAAAGTTCTTATTTCAAATGGTCCAGTACAGTCGTGTCAGGCAGAGAATTTTGATTTCACTGAACCAATAAGAATGGTAGCAGAAACATTTCTAGATATTACATTTTTGGTAACAAGCCCCGCTTATATAAAAATGGACAATGTAGTCTATACAAGTGATCTGATACAGGCTGGGTTTGATCTGAATGAAATTTCTTATTTGAGTTTGTTCTGTGATACACACATAGGAAGAAATTCTGGACCACACGTGTTTGCACAAGTAAGAGAGAATTGGGATGATAATAATAAAATTACACTATCATTTACATATAAAAAGATAGCATCACATTTTATATATAAACTACCAACTAATATGAGAAAGCGGTGGTCAGGAGCAACGGATGAAATTGAGGTATATAATGCTATGGCTCAAGCTATAAGGAGAGGACAATGAGTACACTAATAGGAATAGTTACATTTGGTAATTTCGAATTTACCAAATTAACGGTAAGGGGTATAAGAGAAACCACAAAAAATTCTTATGATTTATTTGCTGTAGTAGGTAAACCAGAAGATATAGAAACAAAAGAGTGGTTAGAAGAGGAAGGGATACCACATGTGGTACATGATTATAATTATGGATTTCCATACTCTGTAAATGATATGTATGACTATGCGTGGAAAGAAAATGATTATGATAACTTGATAATAATTGGAAATGATGTTATACCATATCCATA
>Ga0114922_10005886_pt1 | contig 11269 bp, 7 predicted proteins | sample AartaG_FD_100975 | JGI IMG/M metagenome (GOLD analysis project Ga0114922, IMG submission 100975) | Deep subsurface microbial communities from Aarhus Bay to uncover new lineages of life (NeLLi) - Aarhus_00045 metaG | ecosystem: Environmental > Aquatic > Marine > Oceanic > Sediment | place: Aarhus...
GACGGAATTTTCGAAATCACGAATATCGCCGTCAATACGTTGACCGCTGGCCCGCTTCCTGGAACCGCGACGACTGCGATCGCAGGAACGGAAACCGCCGACGCCGACACGAATCTGGAAGTCACTGGCTTCGCAGCCCAGGCCGTCGGGGATATTTCCCTGGTCGTGACCGGGTCGGATGCCGTGTTCACGTTTCCCGCTGGCGCGCTCGATGACGCCTTCGGACCGGCTGCGCCGATGCTGATCGGCCAATGGATCAAATTCGCCGACTTTGCAACCGCCGGGAACAATATCTGGAACCGGGTCAGGGAAATCGATCTGGCCGCCGATACTGTCACTTGTGACGCTCAAACCGGCATGGCGACCGACGCAGCGGCGGCGGAAAACGTTCAGGCGTTCTATGGATCACGCGTTCAGAATGGCGCGGGTTCCATCGCTGCGAATCAATTCGCGGTCGAACGTCGGTTCGAAGATCATTCGCCAGTCACCCGCGAACTATTCCTGGGGATGGCGCTGAACAACTTTAATTTGACGCTGTCGCCGCAAGCGATCGCGGTCGGGTCGTTGACCTGGTTCGGCTTTAATTCAGCCGTTTCGGATAATTCGCCAAGCTATCCCGAGCTATATGCGGCCCTTCCGAATGACGTCGGGGCCGAACAGTTCGACGTTTACAACACGTCGTCGGACATCGGTCGCCTGGGTCGCGGGGTCGATGCGATCGACGCGGGCGGCGTGAATTTCGTCCTGGAAGCGACGATCGAAATTAATAATAACCTTCGCCGCCAACCAGCCGTCGGCGTGTTCGGCGCTGCAGGGATTGGCGTCGGCGAATTGTCCGTGACCGGAACGCTGTCGACTTATTTCGACAATGACGAAATTCTGCAGGTTATTTTAAACAACGAAGAAACGACCCTGGACCTGATCACGCAAGGCGGGGACGGTCGTTCGATGGTGTTCGATATGCCGCGAATCAAGTTTTCAGGCGGAGCCCCGGACGTCCCTGGCAAAAACCAGGACGTGACAATTCCGGGAACGTATCAGGCGATTTTATCGCCGACTTTTGGCTATACGATATCGACGCAAAACGTATCGTTCGCCAGGTAATCAACCAACAGGGGGCGAATGCTTCCAGGAGTTTAGACCGTGAGGGTTTTGGAAGCATTTGAAACCAGTCAATCATTGATTGAAAAGGGGCGGGAATGCGAAATCGAATTCGGGGGGAAAGTGATTTGCGTCGTTACGATACGGCCAGCGGACGCTTTTCTGAATTCGGCTTATCGCAAAGCGACGACCGAACTGGCCCAGGAATTAAAGGCGGAAGTGAAGGACGTCGCCGACCTGGAACCAGATCAGGACAACGAATATTTGTATCGCTTATACGTTCGGTCCGTGATCACGTCCTGGAAATGGACCGACCCCGCCGACGCGAAGGACCCGAAATTGAAGTTCAGCGAAAAGAACGCGACGGCCCTGTTCGCAAAGGCCCCGAAGTTCTTCGAAGCGATTCAAAAAGTCGCCCGCGATTGGGGTCACTTCCGATCGAAGGTCGAAAAGGAAATTGCGGGAAACTGACCGACGTCCTGGACCATCAGTTAAGGGTCGGCGGCCAGGACGTCAGCGAACAATTAATCGCCGCATATACCGAACGGGGGCTGACGCCCCCGGATCACCTGTTGGACCCGCCGACGATCCTGACCGAAAATTTCCTGTATTGGGAAGCCTATCGCGATCTAATCACTGAGCGACGCCAGCCGCGCGGGATGATCCCGGTCGGCGCAATCGTCAGTTATGCGATCGTTTACGGGCTGAACCCCGACACGCTAAAGCGGATCGTTTGGGAAGTCGATCGGGTCCTGACCGATCACTGGAAGGACCTGGACGCCGCCGACAAAGCGCAGGCCGGGAAATCAATCGAATATAAACCAGCATTACCAGGGGGCCAGTCGTGACTGATCGCGTCATTCGCGTTGTTGTTGATTCCAGCGGCGTCACCAGGGGAAGCCGACAGGCGCAAAATTCATTAAACCGGCTGGAACAGCGGTCGAAAGGATTGTCGTCAGGCTTCAAAGCCGCCGCCGCCGCTGCGACCGCGTTCGCCGCGTCGCTAGTCGTCCGGGAAATATTCCAGGCCGTCGACGCATACCAGGGCCTTCAAAACAGGTTGCGAATCGTTACCGATTCAAGCGAAGAATTGGCAGCGGTCCAGGGTCGGCTGTTCGAAGTATCACAAAACACCCGACAAAGTTTCGAGGCGACCGCCGAACTGTTTGGCCGGTCCGCGATCGCGGCGGACGAATTGGGGGCCAGCCAGGAACAGCTTTTGCGGCTGACCGAAATCAGCGGGAAGGCCCTGGCGATTCAGGGATCGAGCGCGACCCAGGCGTCCGGGGCGCTGCGCCAGCTTTCGCAGTCATTCAGTTCCGGGATCGTCCGGGCCGAAGAATTCAACAGCATTTTGGAAGGCGCGTTCCCGATCGCCCAGGCTGCAGCGCGGGGGCTGGACGAAGCCGCCGGAAGCGTCGGCAAATTGCGGACCCTGGTCATCGAGGGGAAAGTCACGTCGCAGGAATTTTTCGCCGCGATCCTGGAAGGCGGCGAAGGGATCGACGAACAGTTCGGCAAAACCGAAGCGACACTATCGCAGGCGACGACAACGATCGCGAATTCATTCCTGAACCTGGTCGGCCAATTGAACGACACGACCGGGGCCGGGGCGCAAGTTGCCGGGGTTATTCTTGGGATCAGCGACGCGATTGACGACTTCACCCTGGCGATCACGGGGGCCTTGCAGCCGACCGACGAACTGTCGACCAGCTTGAAGGTAATCGCTTCGACGGCGATCGTCGTCGGCGCAGCATTCGAAGCCGTCGCGACCGTATTGGACGCAACCCTGGGAACCGCATTTCGCGGCGTCCTGGAAATTGTTTCAGGGTTCGGGGAAGCATTTGTCGCCCTGGCGTCGGGCGACTTTCAGCGGGTCAGCGAAATATTTGACGAAGTCGGGGAAAATCTGACGAAAGGAATCCAGGAAGGAATCGGAAATCTAGGTCCCGAACTGGTCGAAAATGCCAGGGCTACGATCGACAGCCTGACGGAAATATGGGACGCCGGTTCCAGGGATATCGCCCAGGCGGCGGACCTGGGCGGCGGCGAAGGCGGCGGCGTCGCGATCGTGAACCCGAACGCGGTCGAAGACGTCGAAGACGCGGTCGAAGCGGTCCAAAAATTTCAGGACGCGCTTTCCCAACAGCGGACCGAATTGGAACTTCAAAAGGCCCTGGGCGAAGACGCCGGGGAAGGCATTCGCCAATATAAAGAAAATCTAGCCCTGGCCAATGCCGAAAACGAAATTTTTAAAGACCTGGTCCCGACCGACGAAGTCGAAGCCCTTCGGGTTTCGTTCCTGGCTTATGCCGAAGAAGCATTGACGGCACAGCGGCGATTAAGGGAAGAAATCGAAAACGAAGCGATATCGCAATCCTTCGAGGACCAGATCGACAGCCTGGAAGAAGAAATCGATTTGCTTGGCGCGGATAACGCGGCCCTGGCGGTCAATGCCGAACTGCGCGCCCTGGCTGGCGGGGCGACAGCCGAACAGGCCGAACGGATTCGCCTGTTGACCGAAGAACTGTTGAACGGCCAGGACGCGCTAGAAGAAAGCGGGGACCGGCTGCAGGACTTTTTCGACGACACGCGCCAGGCGTCGCAGGATACGCTTGCGGGAATCCTGGCCGATCCGATGTCGGACGGCCTGGACGAATTGCCGTTCAAGTTCGCGCAAACCTTGCAAGCCCTTGCAGCCGAAGCCCTGTCCGCCGAAGTGTTCGATATCCTGGCCGGTCTAGGGCAGCAAAGCACGACCGGCGGCGGCGGGTTTGGCGGGCTGATTTCCGCCGGGCTGCAAGCCTTCGGCGGGGGCTTTGCTTCCGGCGGTCAGGTCCGGGGCGGTCAACCGATCATCGTCGGCGAACGCGGTCCCGAGTTGTTCACGCCACCAGGTTCGGGCGCGATCCAGCCGAATGTGAATATCAGCCAGGCGGCCCAGGCTGCGCCGAATGTGGTGATCAATAATATTACTGATCCGGGCGATATCCCCGCAGGGCTGAACAGCGCCGCCGGGGACGAAGCGATAATGAATTCAATCCAACGCAACCCGGACGCCGTGAAACGCGTGATAGGCGGGTAAGGGGAAAAATATGTTTCACGCAGCGCAAGCGACCGACTACATCGATTTATTAGTTCAACTTGAAGACCTGGCCGCGAATAGTCACTGCGACACGCTGGCGATCAACGTCGCGGGGACAGGTTGGGCCGTCGGCGACCTGTTCGACATTAACGGCGGGACCGTCGTCAACGGCTTGAACGCGACCGGCGAAGTCCTGGCCGAAGCCGGGGGCGTCCCGTCATTGATCCGGCTTTATAGCGGCGGGGCCTACACTGCGAACCCTGGCGTCGCGGCGACGACGACCGCGATTTTTCCGGCGACCGGGATCAACCTGACAGTCGACACGACGATTCTCGCGACGGGTTGGGTCGTCGATCGTTCCCAGGTATTAGTCGCCCCCGAACGCGAATTGTTAATGCATGGGTTAGGGTCCGGGGCCGAAGCGATTTATGTCGGAATCGAAACCCGCCGACAGATCGCTTCCGGGACTTTCTATTGGGAATTGGCCGGGGCGACCGGCTTCGATAATGGCGAAGACTTCGACAACCAACCGGGTTCGACCCGGAATAACCTGGACGCGAACGACTTAACGACGCCATTAAACAACGGAATAATCGATTATTTTTTCGTCATCGACCCGTTTCACATCAAGGGCGTTTTCAAGTCGGGGGCGTCCTATACGAATCTATATATGGGTTTTCTTTATACCTACGCGACCGCCGCCGAATACCCTTATCCGCTTTATATTTCCGGCTGCAGTTCAGCCCCGTCGCGGAATGTTCCATACAACGATTCGTCCAATTTCCAGTCGGGAATGCATGACCCGCTTTCGACCATTGGATCGGCGGACGACGGCCCCGGCGCGATCCGCGAGGTTGATGGACAATGGTACAAAATGCGGAACAGTTACGCGTTTAATAAAACCCAGGACAATCCGATCCAGCGCGGAATCTGGCCCGCGCAGCAAGGGGAAAACACGGAAGCGGGTATCCCGGCAGCCGACGAATTTATCGGGGGCGTTCTATCACATTTAGCCGCGTCGCAATGGTTCGGCGCGAATCTTGACGGCGCGCCCGCGCAACAACTGACAGCAACCCAGGACACGGGCGGGGATATCGCCTTCCTTTGGCCGACGATAATGTGGCAAATGCTGCCATCGCTTCAAATCCTGGGCGAACTGATTGACGTCTATCCCTGTATCGTTAAGGGGACCGGGGCCGTCAGCGAAGACACATTGACGGACGCGAACGGCGACACTTATATCCTTTTCCAAAACTGCAACCGGACCGACACCTGGGCGTTTTTTGCAATGAAGCGGAATTTTTAATTATGGCTTTTCAAACTGGAACATCGTCATCGATCGAAAACCTTATGTCGCAATTATCGACTTTTCTTCAGGCCAACGGCTGGACCGAAAACCAGTTCACGGCGGAAACCGCGACGATCGGAATCCTGCAAGTATCTAAAAATTCTATGTTCGCGTCCTACTATTGGAAGGAAGCGACCGAAGGCGGGGTCATGGGCGTCGGGGCGAACACGTCGAACGACGACAACGTCGAACCCTGGCTGTCGACCGGCGACGATGGTCAAATGTATAACAACCCCAACGGGTCGCCAACGACGATCAATACCCGCCGCGCGGTCAACCAGTTCGGCGGGCCGCATGTTGCATACTGGTTTTTCGAAAACGATTCGAACCCGGCTTATTTTCATGTAGTCGTCGAAGTTGATACGAACCGATTTCGGCATTTCGGATTCGGGGAAATCGAAAAAATCGGCGACTGGGCTGGCGGCGAATATTGTTACGGCCACAACTGGAACCAGGGCGCGACGGCGATCGATCAGCCTTATAATGCTAGTCATGGCTACGGGCTGGACGCTGCATTACAAAATCAATCGGCCTGGGCCGGAACAGTGAAGGTTCAAGGGCTGCAGCAAGCGATCGACCTGGGCGCGACCTGGATGATCACGGCCGGAATGCACGCGAATCCCGCCGGGCTAGACCGGGCCGGAAATAATCGCGTGAACGGTATGGGCGGTTCGCGCCAGGGTCCGGTCGCGAATGCTTTTTCGTTTTATCCGGTTTCGCAATTGTCCGCGTTCAAGCCTTTAATGCCGGAACCCGTTTTTTATATCACTAGCACGGGCTCGCCCGACACGGTCATTTTTCTAGGGACGACGCCAGATCGCCGCATGGTCAACATGCAAAACATTGCGCCCGGCGAAATCCTGACCGTCGCGGGGGAACAGTGGTATTGTTTTCCCTGGGTCGTCAAAAAGCGCGACCTGGACGACACGGAAGAAAGTTGGAACGCCGGAACCGCATACCGACGCGAAGACGCTTAAAAAATGGCCAATTTCCCGACCAAGATTCCGACGCCGGGGTTTATGACCTTCGACGACCAGGTCGGGCAGGTTCGGACAGATCGCGCTTACATGCCGAGCATAGGACCGACCGGGTATTTCGACCCGCCGAACAATCCCGTCCCGCTGGCCCGCGTCCCGGTTGGCGAATATGGTATATCGGACGGGTCGCGCGATGGTCGTCGCCTTTCATTTTTCGAGCGTTCCCCGACCGCGACCGCGAACACGACCTGGGGACAAGGCGGGGCCGGGCTGACGTTAGTCCGCGAGGTTAACCGGAACGCGGTCCCGGCAGTAAAAACCGATCGAACCGGCGTCCTGGACAGCGAAGTCCGGGGCGGCTTCGGCGTCGGCCTGGGGATCGAATGGTTCGAACAGATCGTCGTCGTCCCGCGAATCCTGGCCCTGGGGAACGTGCTGTCGACCCAGGTCCGAAACATCGAGATTTATAACGCCTACCGACGCCCCCGGACGGATGTCGACTGGACGACCTTCGTCAACAATGTCGGCGCGGGCGTTTCAGTGACCAACCTTCCAGGGCTTCCGTTCGTGCTACTGGCGACCGAAGGGTTCATCGCCGACGTATCAATCGGGACCGCCGGACCGCCATCGATATCCGGGTCCCTGGACTTCACGTTCGGGCCGCCGGTCAGCGATACGGTTCCGGTATTCGTGACGGGGAACCGGATCACGATTTTCCAATATATCCCCCAGGCCCCGGTCGGCGAATCGCTGCAGTTCAAAACCGATATATTGCGGAATAGCGACGGAAGCGAACAGCGTATGAAGGTCCGCGAAGCCCCGCGCCAGATTATGAAATTCACGGTCAGGACCGACGCCGATATCACCCGCGACAAGATCAACAGCGTTTTATTCGATTGGCAGGCCCGCGTCTTCGGGATACCGATCTGGTTCGAACAGCGGCCCCTGGATTCCGACATCCTGGTCGGCGCGTTCGATTTCGACGTCGACACGGCTGACGCGGACTATCGGGTCGACGGCCTGGTGATGATCCACGAATCGAACCAGATTTTCGAAGTCCTGGAAATCGACAGTTTTACCGCGACCAATATCGTCACGAAAACAGCGTTTACCAAACCGTTCACGGCGAACCGGGCCGTCGTCACGCCGGTCCGAACCGCCTACACTAAACCGACGCTAGCGAATACCAGGTTCGCGATCGGGCCGTCCGACTTCCAGATGGAATTCGAAGTCCTGGATAATATCGACCTGGCCAGCCTGGGACCGTTTAACACTTATCAGGGCGTCGGGCAGTCGATAGCAAAACCGATTTTAGACGGGTTCAACTTTATGTCCGGGGCAACGATCGGGGAAGGCAACCGCCGCAAGGTCGAACGCCTGGACGTTCAGACCGGACCGCCGATTCAGTTTTCGCCCTGGTCGAAAGGCAAGCCGATTTATCAGTTCGGATTCGAGGCGAAGACCTTCGCCGAAGTTTGGGAATGGCGACAGCTAGCGCACTATTTACGCGGGTCGCAGTTATCCTTTTACGTCCCGACCGGGCGGACCGACTTCAAGCCGATCGGCGACGTCCTGGACACGTCGACATTTATCGACGTTGAAAACTTCGGGTTTACCGATTTCGTTCAGCAAGTGACCCCGCGATCGGACCTTCGTATCGTGCCGAAGTCCGGGACCGTGTCGGTTCACCAGATCACGGCGTCGCAAGTCCAAAGCCCGACCGTCGAACGCATATCGTTTTCGCCCGCCAGGGTCGGCGACGTAACGCTGGCCAATCTGGACAGGATCGAATTTGTTACACTCTGTCGAATCGATCGCGATTCGGTCGAACTGATCCACGGGCGACCAGGCGAATCGCGAATCCAGTTTAATGTGATAGGGGTCCCCGCATGACGTTTGACGCGTTCGAAACCAGTCTGGAAGACGGGAACTTAATCGAACTTTATCAGTTCACCCAGGGCGCGGTCGTTACCCGTTTTACAAATTTCAATCGGGACGTTGTCTTTAATGGATCGACCTGGTTGACGACCCAAATCGCGCGCGAAGATATCGAACGGGCGATCGAATCCGGGATCAACGATTTAAAAATCCGAATGCCGATCGACAACCCGATCGCGTCGCAATATATCCAGAACGTTCCGGGGAAAGTGATCGAGGTCATAATATACCGGGCGCATTTCACGGACCCGGCCGAGCAAGTTCTAGTCGTCTTCGAAGGGGTCATCGCCCAAGCGTCATTCGACGGCGACCTGGAAGCAACGTTGACATTAACGCCGTTTACCAGCGCCTTCAAACGGTCGGCCCCCCGATACACTTATCAAAGCCTATGCAACAACGTGCTGTATGATGCGGAATGCAAAATCGCGCGGGGGTCGTTCACTTATGTCGGCCTGGCGTCGGGCATCGATCAGACCGTTCGATCGCTGACGATTAACGGCCTATCTGGCCAGGGCGCGGACTGGGCCGTCGGCGGTTGGGTCGCCTTCCCTGCAGGCGGGAGCGACGACCAGCGTTTGATCGTCGCGCAAGTCGGCGACACTGTGACGCTGTTGTCCAATTTTGCCGAAACGGTCCTGGGGTCAAATGTCGACGTCTTCGCGGGCTGCGCGCATGATATCGGGACTTGTAACACGAAATTCGCGAACGTCCTGAACTTCGGCGGGACGCCATACGTCCCCGTCAAAAATCCATTCGGTTCAACAATTCGCGGGGGCTCGTAATGCCGTTTTTTACGATGCTGCTGGTTTACGTCGCGACCTTCCTGATCACTGAATTATTAAGGCCGAAGCCGAATATCGAAAACGCGAAGCCGTCAACCCTGGGCGACTTCCAGGTCCCGACAGCAACCGAAGGCCGTCCGATCCCGATCATATTCGGGCGGGTCAATCTGAAAGGCCCGAACGTCATTTGGTATGGCGACCTTCGGACGGAAAAAATCGAAGAAGAAGTGTCGACCGGAATGTTCAATTCGAAGGACGTGACCGTCGGCTTCGAATATTACCTGGGCATTCAATTGGCGCTATGTCGGGGGCCGGTCGACGGGCCGCTGGATCAATTGATCAATATCCGAAACGATGATTCCTACGTTTGGGGGCCGTCCGGGCCGAACGCCGAAGCCGCCGTCCAGCCATCGGGAACTGGAACCCCGTTTCTGATCGACGTTGCGGAATTTTTCGGCGAAAAGGACGCGCCAGGACAGGGCGGGCTTCGGATCAATTGCGAGGTTTACAGCGGATCACAAACGCAAAGCGTCGACGCGTACCTGGCCGGATTCCAGTCGCCGCTGCCCGCGTATCGGGGCCTTTCCTATATCATTATGAAAGGCGGCTGGATCGGCAATAGTCCGAACCTTCGGAACTTCGAATTCGAATATCAACGAATCCCCGACGGCCTGAACCTGGCCGGGACGCAGCCAGGCGACGAACTGATCAACGGCAATAGCGCGAACCCGATGAATGTCGTTTACGAAGTCCTGACGAATGCCGAATGGGGGTTGAATATCGCGCCGATCGCGATCGACGCCGTCGGCTTCCGCGCAGCCGCCGCGACGCTGGCGACCGAAGGAAATGGATTCGCGTTCGTTTGGGATCGGGTCCAACAATTATCCGACTTTATCCGACAGATCGAAGAACAGGTCGACGGCGTATTGGTCCAGGAACCGCTGACCGGGATTTTCGGGTTCACCCTGATCCGCGACGATTACACGCCTGGAACCCTTCCGCTGTTGGACGAATCGAATATTATCGAGGTTCAAAAGTTCAGCCGCCCGTCCTGGAATTCGACGTCGAACATCGTCAGCGTTCAATTTGCCGACGCCAGGAAAGCGTTTAAAACGTCTTACGCGGTCGCCCAGGATTCGGCGAATATTGACATCGTCGGAAGCGTCAGCCTGTCGAACCAGAATTTCCCCGGCGTGAATAACGCGTCCCTGGCGAATTCCCTGGCATGGCGCGAACTGCGCCTGTTGTCGTATCCGATCGGGTCCGGGCGGCTGATCGTCAACCGGACCGAATACGACTTGAAGCCGGGCGACGTCCGGGAATGGTCCTGGAATCGCCTGGGCCTGGTTCGCTTACCGATTCGAATCACGAAAATTAATCGCGGGAACCTTCTGAAAGGCCAGATCGCGATCGACTTTTCCGAAGACATTTTCGCCGCGTTCGCTGGCACGTTTGCCGATCCGCCGGATACCGACTGGATTCCGCCGTCGACGGACGCCCTTCCGGCGCTGTTCGAACGCCTGTTCGAATTGCCTTATGTTTTGACCGATCTGTTATTGTCCGGCGTGAATACGGTCGGCGTTCAGATCGGAACAATGGTCGTTCGATCCGGGACCCAGGAAATCGGATATAACCGCTTCGTCGAAGTCGCCGACTTCCCGACCATCCCCGGCGATCCGACTTCCGGTTCCGTTATTTCCCCGGCTTCGACCGGCGGGACGACCCCGTTCGGTTTGCTGGTCGGTGCATTAGATCGAGGTCAGACCAACGGCTTCCAGGACGCGGTCGGTTTCAACCTGGACAATGCGGTCGACTTGAACAGGCTGACCGACATCGACGCGGGCCAGCTTGAAGCCTTAAATAATGGCTGCATGATCGACGACGAAATAATCCTGTTCAGCGATGTCACTGACAACGGCGGCGGGTCCTGGACGATATTCAACCTGATCCGGGGCGCGCTTGATACGCTGCCCGCCGAACACGCCGACAATTCGCAAGTTTGGTTTTTCACTTATGGGACCGGCCTGGCCAACGAACA
>Ga0114922_10005887_pt1 | contig 11268 bp, 9 predicted proteins | sample AartaG_FD_100975 | JGI IMG/M metagenome (GOLD analysis project Ga0114922, IMG submission 100975) | Deep subsurface microbial communities from Aarhus Bay to uncover new lineages of life (NeLLi) - Aarhus_00045 metaG | ecosystem: Environmental > Aquatic > Marine > Oceanic > Sediment | place: Aarhus...
CCAAGCATTAATATTTGCAATAGTCCATGTGTTAACTGGGTTTAATCCAATGAGAGGAACTCAAACTGATTTAGCTCTCATCGGAATCCGGCTTCAATCGGCAATTGTTCCGGCGATTGTTGTCATTCTTGGCTTATTGGTATTTCTGAAGTATTATGACTTAACACCTGAAAAGACAGCAATTAATAAACAAAAACTAAAAGAACTAGGATTGTAGTTCCTTACATTCCTTTAAAGATTTTTTTTTTAAGAATTAGAAACCTCTAATATATCATTTGGTTTAAAAAAGAACCTAAAATGGAAAATTTAATTTATTTCTAAAAAATTATTAAATGAAATAATTTGGAGAATCAGAATATGAGCATAGGATTTAATTCACTAAATAATTTAGCAAAATTAAGAACAAAAGTTAAAAGAAATCGGGTTTCGAGTTATGATCCAACAGGAGCGAATGCCGACTTTAGTGTTATAAATAGTAAACAAAAATATGTTATTTTCGATATAAAAGGAGCGGGTATAATCAAACACTTTTGGATGACATTATCATGCTCGGATCCTCTCTATTTACGGAAAGCAGTGATCCGTATGTGGTGGGATAATGAGGTAAATCCTTCCGTTGAATGCCCGATAGGGGATTTCTTTGGAGTAGGACATGCTAAGGCTGTTAATTACTGGAGTCTACCGCTTTCTATGGGTCCGCAGGATGGGAAAGGATTTAATTGCTTTTTTCCGATGCCATTTTCGAAAGGAGCAAAAATTGAAGTAGAAAATGAGACTGATGTTCAAATAGTATGGTACTATTATATTGATTATGAAGAATACAAAGAATTAGATAATGATTTGGGTAGATTTCATGTTACATGGCATAGAGAAAATCCATGTAAGGGGAGAAAAAGAGAATCTTTCTGGAGAACAAATCTAACCCATGAAAATGATTTCGAGTTGTTTGAAGCAGAAGGAGAAGGACATTATGTAGGCTGTCATTTAGATATTCACAATTTACAAATTTCTGAGAAACATACTTGGCCAGGAGAAGGTGATGACTATATCGAGATTGACGATGGAGAAAAAATATTGTATGGAACTGGGACCGAAGACTATTTTTGCACTTCTTGGTCCCCTACTCAATATTATTGCTCTCCGTATTTTGGAATTCCTTTACCAGGAGGTAAAGGGCACAGTGGTAAAATATCTTATTATAGATACCATATAGAAGATCCTATTATATTTCACAAAAATATTAAAGTGAAGATTGAACATGGTCATGCTAACCAGCGATCAGATGATGTATCATCAACTGCTTATTGGTATCAAACAGAACCCCACAAAAGATTTAATCCACTTTTGTCTATGGAAGAAAGATTACCACGCGATGAGCCTAAAGAAATAGAATAAAAATCTTTTATGGCTTTGATAACTAAATAGAGGAATTGTCTTTAATTTAATTTTTTCTTTTTTTCTATTTATTTTTTAGGCGAAATCCTCTCCGAAACTATTACAACTTAATGGAATCCTCTTATTTTTGATTATAATTTCTTCTATATTGACGAAAAAAATAAATTCTCTTCCACTTAAAATACGAGAGAAAACTTAAATTATAAAAAAATATATATATGGGCGATGCATATTAATATGTTGTCATAGTAATGACAAACTATATAAATTAATTAAGCAAAGAGTCTTGAACATTATGAATATAACGACTTATGAAAATAAAAAATATTCAAATTTAACTATAGCCTCGTTCTCTTTATTCGTGGTAATCCAAGAAATGTTTAATATAATTTTTGGAACATATGTTTTCTTTTTTTATGAAACTGAAGTTAAGTTAGGTATTGTGTATCTATTTATAGGATACATAATTTACGCTGTTTATAATGCCATTAATGATCCACTAATTGGATACTTCACAGATCGGCCACGAAAATTCTGGACACGTTATGGAAAGCGTTTTCCATATATCGTGATTGGAATTTTTCCCTTTGTTTTATCTTGGGCTTTAATATTCTCACCACCAGATGTTGATCCCGTTTCAGGTGCTATACTAATTATGGCATGGTTTATTTTTTCAGCGTGTTTATATGATACCTTTTATTCCATTGTCTCAACGAATACTGCTGCTCTATATCCGGATAAACTTCGGGTAGATAATGATCGGAGAAAGTACGCAGCCATTAGGCAATTTTTTGGTATTATAGGACTTGTTTTAGGTGCGTTGATTCCTCCGATGTTTATTATTTACTCCGTAAAATCATCTTATCAAGCCGCCTCATGGATCATTATAATAATAGGATTTATAGTTACACTGTTGTTTTTACCTGGAGCTCATGAAGATAAGTGGTTGAAGGAACAATATATTATGCGTGAAATTCCAAAAGAAAGAGAATCATTTATTCAAACTTTTAAAAAAGTTATGAAGCAAAAAAATTACCGGTATATACTTTTCGTGTATCTAGTAAGCGATCTTGCAGGAGCTTGTTTAATGGCTTCATTGAATTATATTCTAAGATATGTTTTACAAGAACCAGCAGAATCTATGATGCTATTAATGATCTTTTTTATAATTGGATCCATAGGCTCTATTCCAGTTTGGTTAAAATTATCGCAAAAATTGAAAAACAATAAGAAATTAACATCTATAGCTTGTGCTTTCAACGTAATTGTGCTCGGTTCAGTAACATTTTTACCAACATTAGAATCTATGATGATTGGTGCCATATTTTTAGGTTTTGGAATGGCGGGATTTAAAGTTGGTATTACTCCGTGTGTTGCAGATACCCTTGATGAGGCATTAGTGGACCAGGGTAAACATATGGAGGGTTCATTTTCGGGATTATTAGTTTTCTTTATACGTCTTGCATTAATATTTCAGGCACTAATTTTCTTAGTAGTACATGTTTTAACTGGATTTAATCCTAACACTGAGACTCAAACACCTTTAGCAATCATAGGCATTCGACTTCACTTTGGGTTGATACCTGCAATATTGTTCGTAATAGGTATCGTTGTTTTTTACAAGTTCTATGATTTGACTCCAAAAAATACTGAAAAAGTCAAATTAAAAATTAAAGAACTTAAACTATAATTTTAACTTTTTTTTTTTAAAGAATTTATACTATATCAAGAATTAGTCGAACAATTAATGAAATTTAGTATTCACATAATTAATTTAAATTAAAAAATTGTAGCAAAATCATAAAAAATGTTCGGCCAATCTCCTATCTCAATGCCAAAATCTTTACCGTGTCTTACGATTATCAAATTTTTATCAGGACAAATATAAATATATTGTCCGTGATTTCCTCGAGCACAAAAATCGAATTTATTATCCTCTCTGGTATAACCCCACCAAAAATATTTATAATAGGTTTTTCCAGATTCAAAATGTTGGGCATGAAGCTCATCAATATTCTCTAAATCTCTATAAAATGTGTCATAATCCAATGATTTATCGATTGATGTCGATTCTTTCACCCATTTCTCTGAGATTATCTGCTTTTCACCCCACATACCATTGTTTAAAAACAATTTTCCAAACTTCGCAAAGTCTATTGCTCTGGCATTTATACCGCTCTCCATCTTTTCAAAGTTACTCCGCTTGCTATCAATGCTCCAAGATCCTTCAAATTCCATTCCAAGTGATTTCCAAATTTTATCTTGAAGATAATTGGCTACTGATCTTCCAGTTGCTCTTTCAAGGATGATTCCAATCAAAAGTGGATGATAATTATTGTATAGGAAATATTGCATAGGTTTTCCAACAATTTTGGTTTTTTCCAAAGCCAATCTTCTTAAATCTGGAACATAATATGTTTTCGCATTATCTCCATGGATAAACCATGCTTCCTTGTATTTAATCCCAGACGACATTTGAAGTAAATGTTTTACAGTAATCGATTCAAATTTTATATCTCTTTCTTTTAATTCTGGTATATAGTCTGTTATGGGATCATTTACATTTTTTATAAATCCCTCATCAACAGCAATCCCCACTAAAGCAGACGCGAATGATTTTGCGCATGAAAAAGATGTTTCAATACTTTCCCGGGTATGAGCATTGAAATATTTCTCGTAAAGAATAGTATCATTTTGTATAACTATAAAAGCAGTGGTCTTTGTAGTTTTTAAAAATTGATCTAAATCTTCAATAAGGTTTATTTTATTAAAATTAGAAGTTACCAATTCTTCGTTTAAGCTTTTTTTGAAATAAAAGGTTGGCAGAGCATTCTCCATTTTATGATCAAGAAATTTTAGGTGATCTGTTATTTGGGCACCTCCCCCACCTAAACCCCAAACCAATATCCTTGCTACATATTTAGGAGTATATATCAAGCTTAAAACTATGATCATTATCAAAAGTGCTAATAATATAAGTGCTACTATAATAAGAATTATCATTTTTGTGTTCCCACTTTCATAATATTTGCTTTATTAAATTTTATGATTTGTATCTAAAATTGTTTTAATAGAAGCTCCAATATCGTCATTATATTTCCTGGATTAACACCCCATATGCTCATAGCTGCTTTATCATTGAAATTAAACGTTGCAATTACAATCCCTTCAGATTTTTTTTTGATTGTTCCATTACCTAGAATGGGAGCCCATTCTTCTCTCTGTTCAAACGTAATCCAGTAGACATAACAGTTGTGACCAAATATCTCCTTCTTATCCTTTTTCCCGTGAATTTTTAACTCTTTTCTCATTCGTTGCATATAAGCAAGACCTCTGATGAAAGTATCTTCAAATAAAGATTCTATTTGGTCTTTAATCGCTGGATTTTTAGTGAAAGGAAAGTATCGGATTCCTGCTATCCTAAAAAATGCTCTTTCTTTACCTGGCGCTGCCAAGCCAAGTTCATCAGATGTTTCAGAGGTATTAGTGTGTTCTGGAATGATTTGCCAGTTTTGATTTAATAGAGTTTGGATTGTATTTGTAATGATTTGTTCGGTAGCCATATGTTTACCTATCATATTCAGATCATCAGTTCCATATATATTAACTTGTTTTTCAATAAAAATATGCGAAAGCAATATGGCATAAGTAGAAGCAACTGTTTGGTCATTTATTCTAAGAGAAAGACTATAACCGGTGTTCATATTGCTAATAAATACAACGTCATCAACAACTATAATATTAGTGTGAATATCACTTGGATCGAATGCAATTCTGAGCCTTTCAGGAAGTTCAAGTTTTAAATTGTCATCTATATTTTTACCTGAGACAATTAGGGCAAAACGGTTTCTTCTATCTTCATCTTTTAATAAGATATTCTTTTTCTCTGCTGATTTAACTATTCTGGTGATTGCTGAAATTAAAATATCCTTTAACTCATAAAATAGATCATAATCTGTATTAATCATTATTCTGAGCTTCGCTTTCTTTACATGGTTAATTATTTGTTGGTATAATTCTGAAACTGTTGGAATAAAGTAGGTACTTGAAACCTGTCCTCCATAGAGTTGTTTTGTTGAAAGGGCAGGGAGTACTTCTTTCTCAATATAATCTGTTAATTCTTCAAGTTGATCAATTTGATTCTTATGTTTTTCAGTGATTGTTTTTATATTATTAATAGGATTGATACCTCTATAATTTGCAGGCCTTTCATGGGGAGCAGTAGTGATTTCAATCCATCCATCATTTTGCAATCTCTTAAGTATTGTATACACATGTGTTCTTTTTAAATGCGTAAATTTACTAACTATTTCTTTCCCTGTTAAATCTTCCTGGAATTTTAAAAATTCTAAATAGACTTTTAGATCTTCTCCTTCCAAGATCCCTAAATTCTCAAAATAATTGGATAACTTTTGTTCCCAATCTAATGGATTTTTTGTATTTTGCTCCATATTTTATTTAAATAATAGTAAAGTTTTATTTTTTTGGTAATTGAATACTAGTAAGGAAGATACATGCCTTAATTGACTTTCCCATTTTATCCTCTAATTTTTTAATAAGGGTATTAAAATCTTTTTCAAAATTAGTATGTTTAGGGTAAAAATGAAGCATATCAGCCTGAGTTATATTCGGTGAATATAGAAATAGAGATCTTTTACCAAAAGTGGACCATATTATATTTTCTTCAGGATTCTTATATAAAGATGCTCCAGTCTCTCCGTTTAATGAATGATAACCACGTCCTTCTGAAGAGGCACTAAGAATGGCAACAGCACCCCTAAATGAAACAAGCTTGACATTTAAAAGATAAATATTTAGTGCTTTAGTGCTTTGGGACAATTCTGTATCTTCTGGATAAGAATTAAAAAAGGCCACATCAAATTTAGTTTTCGGGGGGATTTTCACTTCATATAGGTCTCTCAGCAATTTAATGGCTTCTCTATGAGCATCTATATAATGTCCAGCAAATATCCCCGCAGGAGAGCCGTCTATTCTAGGAATGACATTAATACTAAAATCTAATCCTACACGTGAACAAACATCTTCTATATCTCTTCTTAATTCTGTAATATGCCCCAATCCTACATTTGCACCTTTTAATGTAGCAGAATGATTTGCTTCTAAGGTTTTAATCCCACTAACTCCCGGCAAGATTATTTTGGCACCCCCCCCAAAACCTGCTGAAATATGTGGAATGACTCCCCCTACAGAAATTTTAAGATCTGATTCGTGATAAGTTTTATTAATATAAATAGGGGTTCCTAGCTTAGATTCTCCTAAGTATTCTAAGTTTAAAAAAGGATGATGGTTTTTAACATTGATACGTTCCATGATTTGAAGACCTACTTTTTTAATAAAATCGCTTCTCGTCATAGGTCGGTGGGCTCCAAGTGCGACTATTAATGTTATATCATCATCACCAATTCCTGCTTGATTTAATTCATCCAAAACTACAGAAAGTATTCTCTCTGTTTTAGTGTGGCGTGATATATCATCAACAACTATAACGGCAGTTTTTTTATCTTTAGCTAGTTCAGCAATAGTAGGAGTCCCAATTGGGGTATTTAATAATCTTCGAATTTCATTTTCATCCTTGATTTCTGGGGCTTCCTTAACATCGAATAATTGTATTTCCCATGTATCAGGAAATTCAAGGGTTAATTCTTTTGGCTCATACCATGAAGCCCATGGTATTTTAAAAGTTTTTACCATAATATTTTACTCTTTTTAGATTAGTTCCTACTTAATTTTTAAGAATTTAATTTTATTAAAACTTAAATTCATTTAAAGAATTGATTGCAAAATTTTAGAGCAGGGAGAATATGGTATCCAGTTCCAAGCGTGTGAGGTTCTAGTGTTGCTCTAGGATCATCATAAATTTCAAATTGATGATCAATTCCTAAATTTATCAATGTTTCATGTAATTTTTTAGATTCATCCGCAAATCCAAATTGGTCATTTACATGACAGTTAAATAAAAGGTTTATTTTTTTGAAGGAATCAGGATTTTCTTTCATCACATTATTTAGGTCAAATTTTTCCCAATTCTTTAAGCCTTCTTCATTTATTTCGCCAATATTTCCATTGTTATCAAATTTTGTTATCGGATTATCTTTAGAAGTTATTAAATCAAATGTATCACAAATATCTGCTACTGCGGTCTTTCCTGCATTTATAGCTTCTTCATTTCCAAACATTAATTCATTTAAAGGGGAAATTACTTTATGAGTTAGGTGACGAAATGTCATATTTGCTGGGCTTAGCGCGACACATGCAATAAACTTATCAGGGTAGTTTAGGCTTAAATAAATGGCACCATATCCTCCCATAGATGTACCGACTAAAGCCCTTTTTTGATTATTTGGAATAGTGCGATAATGACCATCAATATATTCAATAACATCTTTAATGATAAAATCTGCAAAATTGCCAGTAAAGGGAGAATTAATATAAAAACTTCCCTTAGTTTTAGTGGAACCACTTAATTCTTTATGACCGAGATAATGTGGTAAATATAAACTTGCATCAGGTTGCACTAATATAAATGGTGGCCAGTCTGATTTAGTGATTAATTCATCAATCTTTACATAGGAAGTTATACTATCCACCTCCACCATTTTTAATATTTCTGGAGGAATTAAGTCAATGGGCAAATTTTTATTATCGTCCCATTTGGGAGTAATTGCTAAATTATCAATATTACCTGTATATCCATGAATAAAATATATTACGGGGTATCTTTTTTCAGATTCAAAGTATTTTGGTGGAAGGTATATTGCTAATTTACGATCTTCTGGACTATTGATTGGATTGTTTTTTAATGATTGAGCTTTAAAAGAAACAATCTGATATCTTTCATGTGGCTTATTATTTTTCATATTAACTCTCATTTTAGATATTTTTAATTAAGATATTTTAAATTAAGAATTAATTCATTGGAAATGGGAATGCAAGATACCTCCAAATTGCAAGGTCTTGAAAGCCTAACTCTTCTGCTTTAGTCTTTTTTCCGTTTAAAACCTCTACTAATTCTTTCCACATTATTTCTGCAATATCTTCAATTGATTTTTCTTCTGTTATGATTGTTGAGGCATCAACATCGATATGGCAGCTCAACCAATCACAACTATGAGGATTTCCACATGTTTTAATAACTGGAGCTACCGGATTGCCTGTTGGAGAGCCTCTACCTGTTGTCATAATTATTGCTTGTGCCCCAGCTGCCGCAAGACCGGTCATCGATTCTATATCATTCCCGGGCTCAACCATAAGCCAAAGCCCCTTTCGTTTTGGTTGTTGAGAATACTTTAATACCCCTATTATTGGTGCTTTGCCCGCCTTGGCAATAGTTCCAAGTGATTTTTCCTCTATTGTTGTTAATCCACCTTCAATATTTCCCGGTGTAGGTTGTACCCCTCTAAAATCTATTCCCACTTTCATTGTGTTTTCTATAAGCTTCTTTAGAGGAGATTTGATATCTCTTTTTGCCTTTTGGCCTATTGCTCTATCTATTAATAAGTGTTCTGTGCCTATCCATTCTGTAAATTCTGGAAGAATTGAAATTCCCCCTAATTCTACAACCTTATCAGATACTATACCTACAGCTGGGTTTGCTGTAATTCCTGATATCGAATCCGATCCTCCACACTCTAATCCTAAAATTAGGTGCGAAAAATCAAAAGATTCTTTTTTTAATTCATTAGCTTCACTTGCCATTTTGCGTCCTACTTTAATTCCTTTTTCAATAAGAGCAATACCACCACCTTTAAAATCTTGAACATTAAAAAATTCTACAGGCTTTTTAGCCCTTCCAATATTTTTTGCTAAATCTTCACTTTTCAAATTTTCACATCCTAAACCTACAATAATTGTACCATAGATGTTAGGATTTTTACCAAGCCCAGCCAAAGTGCGTTGTACATTTAAAAAATCGGGGCCGAATTGTCCACAGCCTAAAGGATGGGTTAAGGCAACGGCATTTTCTACCTTTTTTGCTATTTCTTCTGTTACATGATTGACACAGGACACAGAAGAAAGAATGGCAATTTTATTGCGAATCCCTACTTTTCCTTTTGGTCTTTCATATCCCATGAATTCTTCACTCATTTGCAACCCTCTCCAAATAATGACTTTTAATATTATGTGTATGAATCCAATCCCCTTTTTTTATATCTTCTGTGACAATACCGATAATTTGACCGTATTTTTTGATCAATTCACCTGTATTAATATCTGTCAGGGCAAACTTATGCCCAAAAGGAATGTTATGGCTGATCTTTATTATTTTGTCCTCTTTTATTTTTATTTCCTCATCTTTAAGAATAACCTCAAGACTTGTGGCACAGTTATCCTCTGAATTCATAACAATAAATCTTTTTTTCATTTACATTTACCTCTTTTTTAATAATTTTTCTATGGAACAGTTTGTCATTACTATGACAACATATAAATATGCATCAAACATATAAATATTTATTTAAAAATCGTGAAAAATACTTATTAAAAAATTAATTTATATCTATTAAATAATAACTAAGTTGATAAAAAATTCCAAAATTAATTGAGAACAAGGAAAAAAAATTCTCCTTATTTTTAAATAAAGACAGATGTGGAGGATGTGAAATATGTGTTTATGTATGTCCTACGGGAATTTTAGAGATTTCTGATGAACTTAATATGAGATTAGCTTATATCCCTAAAGTCAAAGAAGGCAAAGAAAAGTTTTGTGTGTCTTGTCGAAGATGTGAATTAGGGTGCCCTGATTGGTGTATTTATATTTTGGACGAATCTCAAAATAAACCGGTAATTGAGGAGGTTAAAACTTAAAGAGGTGAAATTATGAGTAGTCAAGATGGTAAAAGATTCTTACCTGAAGGTAAGCATTTAATGATGGGAAATGTGGCAATGTCAGAAGGTGCGATTGCTGCTGGGTTGAGATTTTTCGGAGGATATCCTATAACTCCGAGTACAGAAGTAATTGAACATTTAGCAAAAAGGATGCCTGAAATTGGAGGAGTATGTATGCAAATGGAGGATGAATTGGCTTCCATTAATTCTGTTATTGGCGCTTCTGTCGTCGGAGTAAAAGCAATGACTGCAACATCAGGTCCTGGTCTTGCGTTAATGGTTGAGACTATTTCAATGGCGGCTAATTTAGAGATACCTTTTGTATTCTGTGATGTTCAACGTAGTGGTCCTGGAACAGGTTCTGTAACTGATCCACACCATAACGATTTAGGATTAGTGCGATTTTCAGGAAATGTTGAGTCTGAGGTTATAGCGATCGCCCCGATGAATTGTCAAGAACTTTTTGATTTAACCATTACTGCTTTTAATTTTGCTGAAACTTATCGTTGTCCTGTATTTATTTTGTCCGACGCTTATTTAGGGCACCTGCATGAAGTAGTTGATATACCTCCGAAAGAAAAAATATTGGAAAGAGTAATAAAGCGAGAATTACCTGAAAACATAACTAAACAAGTATTTTCCTATATGGATAAGAAAACTGGTGAATACATAATTCCTAAACCTCCTATTATAGGGACCAATTATGTTCCAGTTTGGTTTATGCACACTCATCATACGTCTGACGGAATGGTATCACCTGGAGGACTAAGATTTGTACAAACCCTAGTAGATAAAATTAAATCTAATAAGGACAAAATTTGCATTACCGAAAAATATAAACTAGATGACGCAGAAATTGTAATTATTGCATATGGCTTACCAGTAAGAGTAAGTTATCGAGCAGTAGATATAGCACGAGATGAAGGAATCAAAGTAGGAATCTTTAGATTAGTAACTGTATGGCCTTTTCCAGACGAACAAGTAAAAGAAGTTGTAAAAAATGCAAAGGCGATAATAATTCCCGAA
>Ga0114922_10005888_pt1 | contig 11264 bp, 8 predicted proteins | sample AartaG_FD_100975 | JGI IMG/M metagenome (GOLD analysis project Ga0114922, IMG submission 100975) | Deep subsurface microbial communities from Aarhus Bay to uncover new lineages of life (NeLLi) - Aarhus_00045 metaG | ecosystem: Environmental > Aquatic > Marine > Oceanic > Sediment | place: Aarhus...
ATCTTTTGGCCTTGGGTGTCATGGTCAGATGAACCTCCTGGTCTTGCTGGTCTCGAGCATCATGACTCCAAGTTTATCATGGTTTCGCCTGGCTGGGAAGTTTTCTCCGACAAACTGCTAGGGACCGTGCTGACCTGGCAGACGTGATCTGTGGCTTCCGACGACACGTTGGAAGCCACAGAGTTTTTGCTGCGTGAGGTGATGTCACAGCACGATGAGCCTTGTGTTGAGGAGGGGCGACTTGTGCTGGGACATCTTGCTGGAGATGCGTCCGCATTGGGTTCGCTCTATGCTCTGGTAGGACGCACAGCAACTCTGCTCGAGCGATATTGGGGATAGGGTGCTACGGTATCTTGCAGGGAGGGCCACATGCTAAGGTTTCTTTTGAACCGCATCGGCACCATGCTGGTGACAATGCTGGTCATCTCGATAATGGTTTTCTTTATGGCCGAGTTGGTTGGTGTCGACCCCGCCCGAAGTGCCGCGGGACGATGGGCCACAGAGCAAGCGGTCGAAGCGCTGCGTGAAGAGATGGGCCTCAACCGACCCGTGCTGGTGCGCTATGTTGACTGGATTTCTGGTTGTCTGCAAGGGGATTTCGGGATGTCCATCTACTTTCGCCGTCCCGTGGGTAGACTCATTGCTGTGCGAATCAAGCGCACGTTGGTCCTTGCGGCCCTGGGTTTTATCTTCATGATGCCGCCGGGCTTAGCCTTGGGCTGTATCGCCGGTATAGCCGAAGGCAAGTTCCTGGATCGCATCATCTCCCTGACCAGCAGCTTCTTTGTGTCCGTCCCTGAGTTCGCCGGTGGGATCTTTCTGATCGTGATCTTTTCTCTCTGGCTGGATTTGCTTCCCGGCGCGAGTATACCGGACCCGGGAGACAGCATGTTCGAGGCTGCAAAGAAGTTGGCCCTACCTATTCTGACATTGGCGCTTGGCGAGATAGCGTACCTGGCCCGCTTCACTCGAGTCGGCATGGCCGAGGTGATGCACAGCGACTACATCCGGACAGCGGTACTGAAAGGGATTCCGAGGACAAAAGTCATTTGGCGGCATGCGTTACGCAACGCTCTGATAGCGCCATTCACGGCCATCATGATGCACATTAATTGGCTGATCGGCGGCGTATTAGTGGTCGAGGTGCTGTTCAACTACTCAGGGCTGGGACGTCTGCTGCTCGAAGCATACCAGCGGAACGATGTTGTATTGCTCGAGGGAGGAACGCTGGTACTGACCTTTGTGGCGGTAGCAACCCAGGTGATGGCGGACATAGGTGTGTTCTTTCTGAATCCTCGCATTCGGTTTGAGTGACCGACTGTTGGACAGGAGTCATGATGATGGGCGATAGCTCAAACAATGCTTTGCCGTCCGAGATCTCGCGAACATCAGCGTCTTGCGCTCAGCAGGAAAGGCGACGTCCGTGGAAAGTGGTGTCGCTCTTACACGCAAGGCTGCCCCGAATGATATCTGACATCTTTCGGTCCAAGAGTGCGACATTCGGGCTAGCCATACTCCTCTTTTGGGTCTTTATAGCCATAGCCGCCCCCATCATATCTCCATACTCGCCGACCGAGATGCCGGGCGCAAAGCTAGAGTTTCCCTCGAGAGAGCACTGGCTTGGGACTGACCACCTGGGACGTGATTTGATGAGCCGCTTGTTTTGGGGCACGCGGACGGTTCTGGTACTGGCACCGCTAGCGGTCTTTTTGGGCGTATTAGGAGGTGCCTCTGTTGGACTCTTCTCCGGCTACGTTGGTGGTAAGGTTGATATGCTCATCATGCGTGCCTGTGATATCGGCATGGCATTTCCATACTACCTGATCTACCTCCTTATTATCTCGAGTCTCGGTCCTTCGGCACTCAATGTGGTTTTCTCCATTTCGGTGGGGTCTGTTCCCTCAGTCACTCGCATCGTGCGAAGCCTGGTCCTGGACGCGCGCACTCAGGACTATGTAAGCGCAGCCCGGCTCCGAGGAGAACGGCGCTGGTATATTCTGCTTCGGGAGATCTTTCCCAATGTGAGCGGACCGATCATCGTCGATGCTGCCATACGCGTTGGCTACGCGGTCATGTCGATTGGCTGGTTTGGGTTCCTTGGTTTGGGGATACCACCACCGGCGCCCGACTGGGGAGGGATGATCAATGAGGGACGAGCCTGGATATTTCGTATGCCCTGGTTCGTGTTGGCCCCGTCGATTGCGCTGAGCTCGCTGGTTATGGCGCTCAATATGATAAGCGACGGTATTAAGGAAACTGCACAGCAACGCTAGGTTGTTGTGCCACACTGCACAGTCAAGCTTCACGGCTTGATAGTATAACTATTAAGGAGGGAAGTGTCATGGCAGAAGAAAAGAAGTGGGGACTGGGGACTACTGCCCTGCATGCTGGCTATAGCCCGGTTCCGATGGACATGACGGCCTTTAGATCGTTCGTACCTCCCATTATTCAGAGCGCGATCTATCCCCTCAGCGACGTCGATCACTACACCCGGATCGTCTATGGCGTGGAGCCCGGCTACGATTACGGTCGTAACAGCAATCCCACCGTTGATGTCCTGCAGAAGCGGTTGGCCGCCCTGGAAGGCGGAGAGGCGGGGCTTGCCTTACCGTCGGGCATGCACGCTTGCTTCGTGGTGACCCGTCATCTGACCAAGGTCGGAGACGAGTTTATCACCAGCCACAGGATCTTTGGCGAGGCCTATGAGCTGTTCTTCCTCAAGTCCCCCGGTTGGGGTATCACGCCGCGCCTCGTCCAGAACCCAGAGGACCTCGGCGAGTGGGAGCGATTGATCACGCCAAAGACGCGCTTCTTGTGGGTTGAGACGCCTGGCAATCCAACGCTTTTCGTGACCGACATCGCCAGCCTGGCCGAGGTTGCCCACGCTCACGGCCTGCCGTTGATCGTTGACAACACACTTGCGACCCCAATGCTTCAACATCCTCTTGAGCTGGGTGCCGACATCGTAGTTCACTCCCTGACCAAGTTTATGACCGGGAATGGAACCATTGTGGGTGGGTCAGTGGTCGGAAACGAGGGGTTGATCAGGAAAATGGTCAGTACGATCGCGGCTGTCGGGTCGATAATGTCTCCCTTTGATGCCTGGTTGGCGCTTTTGAGCCTCGAAACGCTACCGATCAGAATGGCCAGACATTCGTCAAACGCGGAGCAGGTAGCAGCTTTCCTCGCTCAGCACTCCAAGATCAAAGGCGTCAACTATCCCACCTCTCCAGATTATCCCCAGCGTGAGCTGGCCAAGCGACAGATGCCGGACGGCTTCGGCGGGCTCATCTCGTTTGTGGTGGACGGTGGCAAGGAGGGCGCTATCAAGGTAACAAACGCCTTCCAACTGATTACCATCATCCCCAGCTTTGGGACAAGCCGCACCATCGTAACGCACCCCGCTACGCACACGCACTGCAATATGAAACGTGAGGAGCGGGAGGCGGTCGGCATATTTGACGGCTTGCTTCGGCTATCCGTCGGGCTTGAAGACCCGGAAGATATCATTGCCGACCTGGAACAGGCACTTGACAAACTGTAGGGGAGCGCCAGCATCTGGCCCGTCCAGATCAGTATCTAGTCACCTGCAACAAGCGAGAAAGGAAATCCAGACATGAAATACCCTCAAACTAACGTCACGGCAATCACTGGGCCTTACTACCGTGGGATGTCGTATGACCAGTGCCGTATCATGCATCGTGCCAGTCTGGATGTACTCGAACGCACTGGCGTCTTTGTAAATCACCAACCGGTTCTCGACCTTCTGAAAAAAGCTGGCTGCCTGGTGCAAGATAACCATGTCCGCTTCCCATCCCATCTTGTCGAGTGGGCGTTGCGTACGGCTCCCAGCCGCATCACGCTCTACAATCGTAAAGGGGAGCCGGTAATGCCCATGGGGGATCGCATATCGACCTATGGCACGGGATCCGACTGCCTGCATATCCTGGATCACCGGACAGGTGAGAGGCGGAGGGCGGTGCTCCAGGACGTAGTAGACGGCATCCGCGTGGCCGATGCCATGCCCCACGTGGATTTCATCATGTCCATGTTTCTTCCCAGTGATGTACCTGTTGCTGCGGATGTTATGCAGATGGAGGTGATGCTGACCTACAGCGCCAAGCCCATTTGCTTCGTCACCTACGAATGGGAAGGGACGGCCGAAATTATCGAGATGGCCGAGGTTGCGATGGGTGGCGCGGAAATTTTGCGCATCAACCCATCAGTTATTTGTTATCTCAATCCCACTTCATCGTTTGTGCACAACGAAGCAGCGCTGCGCAAACTCGTATACTGTGCCGAAAAACGGCTGCCCTTCATATACTTGCCCGATCTGCTACGTGGGATGACTGGCCCGATAACCCGCGAAGGCTCAATGGCCTGTCACAATGCAGGTGTGTTGGTTGGCTTGGTCATTTCTCAGTTGGTCAACGAGGGAGCCCCAATAATAATCAGTAGCGCAAGACCATCCCACCTGGACATGAAAACGATGGTAGCTCCGTACGCGACCGGACCGGGTGGTTTTGGCGGCGTTGACATCAATCATTACTACAACCTGCCGGTCTTTAACACTGGAGGAGCGAGCGATTCGAAACTGCTGGACGAGCAATGCATTTTTGAAGGCACCCTGACCCTGTATGGGTCTACGCTACGTGGGGGCAACATGATCCACGATATGGGCTACATGGAGTCGGGGCTGATGGGCTCGCTGGAACTGGTGGTAATTCAAGATGAGATTGTGTCCGTGATCAAAGCCGGCAGTACGAAAGGGTTGGAATTTAACGAAGAGAATCTGGCCCTGGACCTGGTCCACAAGCACGCGCTGAGTGCGGATTTCCTGGGGACCAAGCACACCGTGCGCCACGTGCGCGAGGGCTGGCAGCCGCGCCTGGTCGACCGGCAAAACTATGAAGGGTGGATGGCGAGTGGCGGGACGTCAATGCGTGAGCGAGCCAGGGCAAAGATCGAAGAAATCCTGGCCGAGGAGCCCCGGCACGTATTGCCGGCCGATGTTGAGAAGAGGATCAGGGCTATTGCTCAGAGAGCGGTAGCCACTCAGTCGCAGCAAAATTAAGGGATTCGGCGTATGCATCAGCTTGAAAGAACGCCTGTTCTGGAAGTGAAAGATTTGGAAGTTACTTACTCGACGAGAGAGGGGCCCGTCAGAGCGGTCCGGGGCGCTTCTTTCGAGATTTGGCCTGGCGATGCGCTGGGGCTGGTTGGAGAATCTGGCTGTGGCAAAAGCACTCTCGCTTTTGCGATCATGAATTACATGGCGGGAAACGGCGAGGTAACGGGTGGGCGTGTCCTGTTTCAAGGCGAAGACGTCCTGCACAAGAGCGAGCGGGAGCTCCACGATATCCGTGGTAACAAGATTGCCATGGTGTATCAGGATCCGATGACTGCTCTTAACCCATGCCTCCGAATAGGCGACCAACTGACCGAGGTGCTAACAGAGCATAAAGGACTGAAGGGCAATTTGGCCAGAGACGAATGTTTGCAGATGTTGGAACGGGTGCGTATGCCGGACCCACCGGCGATGATGCAGCGCTATCCACACCAGTTGTCGGGCGGTCAACAGCAGCGAGTCCTGATCGCCATGGCCCTGCTGACAAACCCGGCGCTGCTGATCATGGATGAGCCGACCACCGGTTTGGATGTAACGATTGAGGCTACAATACTGGATCTCATAAGCGAGTTGAAACGCGAGTTTGACTCGACCATTCTCTACATTAGCCACAACCTCGGGGTGATAAGTAGGGTGGCTGATCGCGTGGCCGTTATGTACGCGGGCGAGCTGGTCGAGCAAGGTTCCGTTCGGGACATATTCTTGTGTCCCCTGCATCCGTATACAGAAGCGCTCCTTAGATGCATACCGAAGATAAGCGCCGGCAGGCAGCTAAGAACCCTGCAGCCGATCCGGGGAAGAGTTCCTTCGCTTCGGGAGATACCAAGCGGATGCATTTTTGAGTCACGCTGTGATCGCGCCGACCAGCGTTGCCGATCCAACCGCCCGGAGTTGGAAAGAGCCACCGACGACCACTTTGTGCGCTGTTTTCATGCTGACAAGCAAGGAGTGCCATCACTGAGCATCCCGCAAGTCACGCGAACCACCGTCGAAGGATCTGAGAGTAGAGAGGACCTGGTCTTAAGGGTCGAGGGGCTTAAAACTTATTACACCGCTCGAGGGCAGGGACTGGCGGGATTGGCTGGCAGGAGAGGAAGAGGCTATGTGAAGGCGGTGGACGGTGTAAGCCTTGACGCATGGAGAGGATCCACGGTGGGTGTAGTGGGCGAGTCGGGATGCGGCAAGACCACGCTGGCCAAATGCGTTGCAGGTTTGGAGCCGCCCAATGACGGGGTAATGAATTTTCTGGGTGTAGATATATCAGAGATCGTCGAGAAACGCCCTCGCGAGATACTGAAGGAATTGCAGATGATCTTCCAGAACCCCGATTCGACTCTTAACCCTAGCTGTTCGGTAGGAGAAATAATCGGGCGTCCCCTACGCCTGTTCGGAACTGTGCCCACCTCAGAGATTAAGGGTGAGGTGGTGCGTCTTCTGGAGGCAGTGAGGTTGGGGGAAGAATACTACAACCGGCTGCCACGCCAATTGAGCGGCGGAGAGAGGCAACGTGTGGCTATCGCCAGGGCGTTTGCTGGCCGGCCGACGCTCGTCCTATGTGACGAACCACTGTCTTCGCTAGATGTGTCTGTGCAGGCAGCAGTCTTGAATCTGCTGCTGGAGTTTCAGCAGAGATACGTGACCACGATGATGTTCATTTCCCACGACCTGAGCGTTGTGTACCAGTTATGTGACCATGTGGCTGTGATGTATCTGGGTCAGTTTTGTGAGATCGGTCCCACCGACGCTCTGTTTGCTCCGCCCTATCACCCCTATACAGAAGCCCTGTTATCAGCTATACCCATTCCGGACCCTACGGTGGAGAGAACTATGGTAAGGCTGGTTGGCCCAGTCCCGAGCGCGCTTGACCCACCATCTGGCTGCAGGTTCCACACTCGCTGCCCGCACAAGATCGGTGCAATCTGCGAGTCCGAGTCCCCCCCTTGGCGACGGATAACAGACAAACATTCGATCAAGTGCCACATGAGCATCAAAGACCTGCTTGAAATTGAGCCGGTCATCCGCTCCTCGGAATGAGCTGCGCAAGGAGTCAGAATCTGATGGTTAGAGCCATGCACGCGCTGGTTTTCCATTTGAAGACTCACGGAAGAGAGAAGACGCATGGACGGGGACGAGCTGGCAGCTCAATTCATCCGGGACACGAGGTGGAGCGGCCTGCCCGATGCGGTGCAGCACAAGGTCAAGATGTGTTTGGTCGACATCATCGCTGCCATAGTAGGCGGCGTGATGACGCCCATCAGCGACATTGCTGCTGCTTACGCCCCGCTTGTGTGGCCGGGAGATGACGCGACAGTCCTGCTACACAACAGGCGCGCGAGAGCTGCTGGAGCGGCCTTTGCCAACGCTTGCGCGGCCAACGCTCTAGACTGCGATGACGGGGGCGCCTATACACGAGGACATCAAGGAGCGCAGGTTTTTCCAACCGCGCTGGCGCTGAGCGAGGCGTTGGGGCTGGGCGGGAGCGCGATGCTGGCGGCTGTGGTGGTCGGCTATGAGATCTCGCATCGCTTTGCACGCTGCTGGCATCGGTATCAGCACCCGGTCTATCAGGCTGACGGTTCCTGGGGATCGGTCGCCTGCGCCGCGACGGCCGCCAACCTGATGGAATTTGACACACATACCATCAAACAAGCTCTAGGTATCGCGGAATACCATGCACCCAACCTCCCGATGGAGCGCGACCTGCTCGACCCTGCGATGGTAAAGCATGGCCATGGATGGGCTGCCATGACCGGCATCGTGGCTGCCGAGTTAGCCGAGCGAGGCTTCACGGGCATCCCCGGACTTTTGGGCTTTAAAGAATATCAGGGTTGGGTCGCTACACTCGGTGACGAGTACATCATGGTAGATGGCGTCGATTTCAAGCAGCATTGCTCTTGTGGCTGGGGTCATCATGCTATCGCGGCGGTCCAGAAGTTGCAGCGAGAACACGATTGGGACGTTGAGGACATCGCGGCTATCAGGGTCGAGGGACACCACTGGACGGCGGTGCTCCATACTGCTCGTCCAACCACAACGGAGGAGGCCCAGTTCAGCGTCAAGTGGCCATTGGCCGCCTATATCATTGACGGAGAGGTAGGGCCGGATCAAATTCTTGAGACACGATTTGATGATGCGAATATCAATGCATTAGTGGACAAGATCGAGCTAGCAGAGTCAGAGGAGCTTGACAGTCTCTACCGTCCGAGCTTTGAGGGCGGCGATGAAGGTTTGAGTGCCGGTCGAGTAATTATTCGTCTTGAGAACGGTAGGACTCTTGACTCAGGAATTATCTCGGACGCATGCCGGATCAAGGCACGCGGGGATGAGGAACGACTAGAGGGGAAATTCCGGTGGTTGACCGGGTATGTCCTCGAGGAAGATCAGATTGACCCGCTTCTGAAGATGTTATGGCGTTTTGATGTTGTTCAGGACGTCCGGGAGCTAACTTCTATGCTTCGACGACACTGACGGGATGTGAACGAATTATCGCGCAGCATGGCTACACAAAGCTGTAGTGAAGTATTGTAGTCAACTGATTCCCATAGCCGTCACTTTCGGCACCAGTCGCACCATCGCAACGCACCCGGCTTCGCATACGCACTTTCCCATGACGCCCGAGGAGCGTGAGTCTGCCGGTATTTATGACGGGCTGATTCGGCTGTCGATCGGATTGGAAGATCCGAAAGACATCATTGCTGACCTGGAACAGGCGTTGGACAAGCTGTAGAGGGCTGCGCCGCAAGGAGTTTCGTATGTATCATCCTCAGACCAATGTGCGCGCCCTTACAGCACCGTTCTATCGCGGGCTGACTGACGAGCAGTGCCGCCTGATTCACTGTGCCAGTCTCGAAATTCTGGAACGTACAGGGGTGCTGCTGTATTACCAACCCCCCATCGAATTGTTGAAGAAGGCGGGATGCTACGTGGAGGAGAATCGGGTCCGCATCCCGGCGCACCTTGTAGAATGGGCGTTGCGCGCGGCTCCCAGCCATATCCGGCTGTATGATCGCTCTGGGAAGCCTGCGCTGCCACTGGGGGATCGCATCTCAACATACGGTACCGGCTCCGATTGCCTGAACATCCTGGATCACCGCACGGGGCAGAGACGGAAGGCGTTGCTCCAGGACATAGTCGATGGCATCCGCGTGGCCGACGCTATGCCGCATATCGACTTTATCATGTCCATGTTCCTCCCCAGCGATGCACCGGTCGCGGCGGATGTGCGGCAGATGGAGGCGATGCTGACCTACAGCGCCAAGCCCATTTGTTTCGTCACCTATGAATGGCAGGGGACGCCTGAGTCCATCGAGATGCTTGAGGTGGCGGCGGAGGGCGCCGATCAGTTGCGAGCAAAGCCCACGGCGATCTTGTATCTCAACCCCACCAGTGGCTTCAGGCATAACGAAGAGGCGCTGCGCAAGTTGATGTACGCCGCCGAAAAACACCTTCCATGCGTTTATTGGCCTGAGGTTGGGCGTGGCCTGACGTGTCCCATTACCTTCGCGGGTGGCATGGCCTGCTCTAATGCAGGCCACTTGGCCGGGTTGGTCATCGCTCAATTGGTCAGCGCGGGGACACCGGTCACACTCTGTACGGCTGTGCCATTCTCCATGGATATGAGGACTATGATCATCCCGTATGCTGACCCAGATTGCAAGGCCTATGGTCTCGAGATGAGCCATTACTACAATTTGCCGGCTTTCAATTGGGGTGGTATGAGCGACTCAAAGCTGCTAGACGAGCAAGCGATCATGGAAGCCGCGCTGAGCCTTTTCGCGGCCACCCTGAATGGCGGCAACTTGATTCACGACGTGGGCTATATAGAGTCGGGGCTGACTGGTTCGTTGGAATTGGTCGTGATCTGTGACGAGATCATTTCGTGGCTCAAAACCTTTATGCAGGGACTGGAGATCAATGAGGAGACCCTGGCCCTTGACGTGATCCATGAGCATGCGCTGAGTGGGGATTTTCTGGGGTCCGAGCACACGGTGCGCCACGTGCGTGAGGACTGGCAGCCGCGCCTGGTCGACCGGCATAACTATGAACAGTGGATGGCGAGCGGCGGGATGTCAATGCGTGAGCGAGCCAGGGCGAAGATCGACGAGATTCTGAGTGCAGAGCCCCGGCACATATTGTCGCCCGATGTTGAGAAGAGGATCAAGACAATTACTGAAAGGATGGTGGCAGCTCAGACGAAGTAGCAGGCCAGGGCGGTAGCCTATGCCCACACCTCAGGGAAAAAACGCCAGGGGGCCTCCGTCCGGGACAGGTCTTTGATGCTCCTCGTCCCACTCGCTGCCACCGCTTCGGCACCGTCCGGAGGAAAGGGAAGAGTGATGAGCAGTAATCGTATTGTCTTTCAGTCACCCCAGTTCGCTGTTCTCTCTGATAGTCAACTCCAGGGTCTTCATTTCGCTGCCTTGGAAGTGCTGCGGCGCACCGGCATTCGATTTTATCATCAAGAGGCATTAGAACTGTTGAAGAAGTCTGGCGCGTTCATCTCAAATGGCAACTTGGTGAAGTTCCCCGCACGCCTGGTGGAAGATGCCATCGCCTCCACGCCTGGCCGCATCGTTATGTGTGATCGGGATGGCCAACCAGCGATGTTCCTGGAGGGGAGTAAGGTCTACTTTGGCACTGGATCGGATTGTCCATATCTGCTTGATCCTGAAACGGGCGAGCACCGCAAGTTCACCCAGGTTGATCTCATCAATGCCTATCGCTTGTGCGATGCCCTGCCTAACATTCATTTCGTCATGTCTGTCGGTATCCCCTCTGACGTGGATGCGGCTTTAATCTACGTCTTTCAAATGGCGTTGATGCTAGAGCATACTACGAAATCGATCGTTTTTGTGACCAACGACAAAGCCAGTTGCCAACGAGCCATTGACATGGCCGCCGCCGTGGCGGGCGGTTATGAGGCATTGGTGGAGCAACAGCATATCTTACTCTACTCGGAGCCCAGCTCGCCGCTGCAGCAGTCGGGGACGGCAGTGGACAAGCTGTTGCTCATGGCCGAATACCAGTTGCCGGTGATTCACTCACCGGGGCCGCTCATGGGTGGCACCGCGCCGATCACGATGGCGAGCGGTTTGGCAATGTCGTTGGCAGAGATCCTGAGCGCTCTGGTGGTGCA
>Ga0114922_10005889_pt1 | contig 11263 bp, 9 predicted proteins | sample AartaG_FD_100975 | JGI IMG/M metagenome (GOLD analysis project Ga0114922, IMG submission 100975) | Deep subsurface microbial communities from Aarhus Bay to uncover new lineages of life (NeLLi) - Aarhus_00045 metaG | ecosystem: Environmental > Aquatic > Marine > Oceanic > Sediment | place: Aarhus...
ACGAAGCGAGCCGCGGGCTTCAGCCCGCGCGGTGCCCCCGTTTTTGAGGCACCAGGGCTATCCGAGACCGCGCAGGCTGAAGCCTGCGGCTCGCTAAGGGAGATTCTAGCGCTGTCATACTAAAGGGCGTGGCGAGGTCCAGGCGGGGATTCGCACCAGTCGCGTTTGTCCGCCTCCGGACCTCCCGGAACCGCCTCTCCGTCGGATTGCGAAAGCCACTGCCGCGGCCTATCCTTGTTATCTGTGAAAGTAATCCACGGGCTGGACTGCCCAGATTCAGACACAGCCTCCGCCGGCGGCGGATCGCTGACCATCGGGAACTTCGACGGTGTGCACCGTGGCCACCGGGAGATTATCGCCCGAGCCCGGTCCGCCGCAGGCGGAGCGACCGGCGCCGCGGCCCAGACGGTCGTGCTGACCTTCGAGCCGCACCCGCTGAGTGTCGTGGCGCCGGCCAAAGCGCCGCCGCGCCTGACGCCGCTGCCCGAAAAGCTCGATCAACTGGCCGCCGCCGGGGCTGAGGTTGCCGTTGTCGCCAAGGCGAACCGGGACCTGCTGGGCCTGACCCCGCAGCAGTTCATCGAGCGCGTCGTCGGCCGTATTCAGCCCCGGCACATCGTTGAGGGGGCGTCGTTCGGTTTCGGTCGCGGCCGATCGGGAACGATTGAGACGCTGCGTCAGCTCGGCCGGGAGTACGGGTTTGAGGTCGTCACCGTCGATACGGTGCGGGTGGAGATTGACCGCGAAACGACCGTGGAGGTCTCCAGCTCGATCATCCGCCGGCTCATCGCCGAAGGGCAGACCGAGCAGGCGGCGCTGTGCCTGGGCCGACCCTACGCCCTGATGGGCAAGGTCGTCGCCGGGACCGGGCGGGGGAAACGGCTCGGGTTCCCCACGGCTAACATGACCGTGGCGGATCAACTGATTCCCGCCGACGGCGTGTATGCCGGCTTTGCCTCGACACCGAGCCGCAGACTTTCGCCCGCGGTTGCCGCAAAACGAACCGTCCATGTTTCGTCGTGGCCCGCCGCGATCAGCATCGGCACGACGCCGACCTTCGAGAACAGCGATTCGAGACACCGCCCGAAGGAGCGGCAGATCGAGGCCCACCTGCTCGACGCTGATACGGACCTGTACGGCCGGGAGATTCGCCTGGAGTTCGGCCGCTGGTTGCGCGGCCAGGAGAAGTTCGCCTCCGCCGCCGCCTTGATTGACCAGATCGCCCGCGATGTCGAAGCGGTTCGGCGGTCCGCCGCGGATTCTTGACCGCGGGCTGCGGTTTCGCGGCGTATCAACGACGCAACGCGGGGGATGGCAGGAGGCGCAAACGTAGCCCATGGGACATGCTCTGAACGGTATCGACGCGAGCCTGTTCGTCCGGGTGGCGAACGTGGTCGCCTCCTGGCACAGGCCCGTACTGCTGACTCATGCCCGCCCGGACGGCGACGCGGTGGGATGTCTGGTCGCCCTGCGGTCGATCCTGCGGGCCAACGGAGCCCGGCCCCGGGCCCTGTTGTTCGAGCCGCCGCCCGCACGCTACGCCTGGCTACTGAAAGGAGAGCCCATCGCTGTTCTGCAGCGACGGGATCACCAGGCGCTGGACGAAGCGGACGGGGTGATCGTGCTGGACACCGGCGCCTACGGGCAACTGCAGCCGGTCGAGTCCTGGCTGCGGCAGACGGGATTGCCCAAGGTGGTGCTCGACCACCACGTGACCCGCGATGTGCAGACAGAGCATTATCTGATCGACGAAAGCGCCTCGGCCGCCTGCCTGATTCTCGAGGATTGGGCCCGGGCGGCGAGCTGGAAGCTCGACGAACAGGCGCGGGTGGCGCTGTACGTCGGCATGGCCACCGACACCGGCTGGTTCCGCTTCGCCAACACCGACGCTCGAACGCTGGAAGCTGCCGCGGGTTTGGTCCGCGAAGGCGTCTGTCCAGCCACGGTTTTCGAGCAAGTGTACCAGCAGGAGTCATCTGCCCGGTTTCGGTTGCTCGCGGCGGCGCTGGGCACGGTGGAGCTGCACGCCGCTGATCGCTTGGCGGTCATGACCGTCACGCGCGACCTGCTGGCCCGCACCGGGGCCGACGCCGCTGATACCGAGGACCTCATCAATTACCCGTTGCAGATCGCGGACGTGCAGGCCTCGGTGCTGCTGGCCGAGCACGAAGACAACGTGGTGCGCATAAGTCTCCGCAGCAAGCCACCGTCGGGCACGCGCCCCGACCTGGATGTGGCGGCTGTGGCTGCGACATTCGGCGGTGGCGGTCACCGCCGGGCCGCCGGTGCCCGGGTCAGCGGGGCCCTGGCGGACATTAAACGCCTGGTCATCGAGAGAATGACCTGATGCTCTGGCAGCGATCTTGCCGTCGCATCTGCCGCTGGTGCACCGATCCGGTGGCCGGAGCGCAAGCGAGGGCTTCGTTGTCCGCGCTGACCCCGCGCTGGCGCTTGGGGCTCGGATGAACGTCGTTGGTTGGCGCGGCTCGGAAAGGGCTTGCAAGACCGGCGGACGCACCTATGATGTCGCCATGCCCGAAGAAGCGGCCGTTCGGTCTATGGAGAAGTCGATCGCCGCCCATAAGGCTGCCTGCCGGGTCATGCCCGGGGGGGGCATCCCCCCGGTGCGTGCCTTCGGCGCCGTTGGCGGGGCGCCGATCTATGTCGCCAAGGGGTCAGGGGCGGTCCTTACCGACCTCGACGGCAACGAGTACGTCGATTACGTGGGCAGTTGGGGCTCGCTGATCCTGGGGCATGCCGACGAGCGGGTTGAGGCGGCTATCTCCAAGGCCGCCGCCAAGGGCTGCTCCTTCGGTGTTCCGACCGAACGGGAAATCCGCTTGGCCGAACTGGTCATTTCGCGCTTTCCCTCGATCGAGATGGTGCGGTTCGTAAACTCCGGCACTGAGGCCACGATGAGCGCCGTTCGGCTGGCCCGGGGCTTCACCGGGCGCAGCAAGGTGGTCAAATGCGAGGGCTGCTACCACGGCCACATGGACGCCCTGCTGGTTCAGGCCGGGGCCGGAGCGATGACCCTGGACACGCCCTCCTCGCCCGGCATTCCGCACGGTGCCACGGCCGACACCGTGGTCATGCCCTACAACGACGCCGAAGCAGCCGCCGGCGTCTTCGAGCAGTATGGTCGGGACATCGCCGCCGTCCTGGTCGAGCCCATTGCCGGCAACATGGGAATGGTCCCGCCCCAGGCGGGGTACCTCGAAGCCTTGCGTAAGCTCTGCGATCGCTACGGGGCTTTGCTCATCTTCGACGAAGTAATGACCGGGTTTCGCGTCTCGCCGGGCGGGGCCCAGGTGCTCAACGAGGTTCAGCCGGACCTCACCTGCCTGGGCAAGATCCTGGGCGGCGGGCTGCCCGCGGCGGCCTACGGCGGACGCAAAGATGTCATGGAGAGGGTCTCCCCGGTCGGGCCGGTCTACCAGGCCGGGACGCTCTCGGGCAATCCGCTGGCCATGGCCGCCGGTATTGCCACGCTCCAGGCGCTGGCTGAGCCCGACGTCTACGAGCAACTCGAAGAGCGGTCGGCCCAGTTGGCCGAGGGAATCAAGGCCGCAGCGGAAGAAGGCGGCGTACCCATCTATCAGACCCGCGCCGGGAGCATGGGCTGCGTGTTCTTCTCCGATCGGCCGGTCACCGATTACGCCACAGCCTGTAAGTGCGACACGGATCGTTACGCCCGCTATTTCCACACCATGCTGGATCGCGGCGTGTACCTGGCCCCGTCGCAGTTCGAGTGTTTCTTCGTTTCGACCGCCCATACCGCCGAGCAGATCGAGCAGACCGTTCAGGCGGCCCGGGAGGCGTTCGCGTCCTTGACACCCGGCGCGGCTCCGCCGTCAGCGCCGCGCACCGGGGCGCGAAGCGTCCGCCGCGGGTCGTGAACCGGAGAGAGAAAGCGCGGATAAGGAGACATCGCTAATGGCCGACAATCCCCCTGCTGCTCCCGATTCAGGTGACCAACCGGCGGACATCGAAAACTGCCAGGACTATGCCGGAGCGATGCGGACGATTTCCGCCGCCCGCAGGTTGTTCCTGTTGCTGTTGGTACTTTCGCTGCTGCTCCACGTGGGCGCTTACTGCATCGGCCGCTGGACCAACGTCCTGGCCCCCACGCCGCCGGCCGAACCGGAGACGGCCTCTCCGTCGGCGGAGGCGGCCCCGGAGGCCATCGACCCGGAAGAGGCCGCTGAGCCCGAGTTCGGGATGGTCTATTACGCGGTCAGACTGGTTATGCCGCTGGCTGAGTTCGTCGGGCAGGTTTCCTGCGGGGCGCTGGTCTTGTGCTATCTGCTGGCGGTCAACGTGGCCCTTTCCGGTCGTTTGGGCGGCGTGCGGGGAACCGTCTCCGCCTTCTTCTGGATGGTGGTGCTGCTGGCTCTGCTGTTTCCCTGGGACCGCTGGCTGGGCGACCTTCGCGGTCAGGTGCAGATCCCCGGCGTATACTTGACCTTCGACGAGGTGACGGATCTTGCTGACGAGTTCCCCAACCTGACGGCGGCAGTCGTTCACTACGTCCGGTTTCTCGGCTATCCGCTGCTGGCTTTCATAATCGCCCTGGTTGGTGACCGGCGTTACGCCAAAGGGTACCGCCTGGCCCAGCGCCAGATCGAAGCCCGCCTCAGCGTGCGCAGGCTCTGAACGCCCTGGACACCCGCGGTGGCGGGGCGGATACGCCAAGGGGTCCCATCGATGAGACGTACCTGGCCGCTGCTGCTGACCGCGGTCCTGCTGTCGCTGGTCGGCGCGTACGTAAGCTACAACCTGCTGGCCACGCACTATACCAACGAGACCGGGCTGGCCTGGTTCGATGAGGTCTGCGAGGGCGGCGAGGAAAGTGCCCGCAGTTGCGACAAAGTGCTGGCCAGCGACTACGGCACGTTTCCGGCGGCCCCGGCGGATGCCCGCCCGGAGGAGAAGTACAAGGCGGTCTCTGTGCTCGGCCTGTTTGAGATGCGGCCCCGACCGGTCGCCCTGTTCGGGCTGATGTATTTCTCCGTGCTGGCGGCCTGGTATCTGGCCATCGGCCGCCCGAGTCGTTCGCGGCGCATTCTGCACCTGCTGCCCCTGCTGCTCAACCTCTGCGGCGTCGCCGGGGCCGTCTACTTCGTCTACCTGATGTTTGCCGCCATGGATGTCTGGTGCTCCTGGTGCATGGTGACGCACGTCGTCAACGGTTTGCTCCTGGTCTGCGCGATTCTGCTTTGGCCGCGCAAGCCGGTCGTCGTTGAAGCGACGGGTGACCTTCCCGGTCAGACTTCGGAGCCTGGATCTGGCCCATTCAAAGCCACCGCATCGACGCCGTCTGAGCTGCCCAACCCGCAACCGACCGAGGCTTCCCCCGCCGCGTCGGTTGATCGGTCCGCCGCGGCGCCGGGCGCCCCGGGGCCCGGCAAGCCGGTGGCCCATCCGTCGCTGCGGCTGTGCCTGGTCGCCCTGGCGGGCATCGCGGCCGTCGTGGCCGCCGAGTGGTACCTCGGCAACACCGCCCACGCCAACGAACTGTTGACCTATCAGAACAACTACGTGGCCGAGTTCAACAAGAGCGCCGCGAACTTGATGTACAAGCTGTACCTGAGCAACAGAAAGCACCACTTCCCGCGCCGGCCGGACGACCCGGTCAAGAACGAGGACGCCGGGCGGCTGGCCCTGGTGGTCTTTAGCGACTTCAGGTGCCCGCACTGCGGCAGCTTCGCCGAGTACCTGGCCAAGAGAGTCGAGCCGCTGTTTGAAGGTCTTCTGCGGACCACCTTCCGGCACTTCCCGGCCAGCAAAGACTGCAATCCGCATGTGGCCCAGGATCTTCACCCCGGTGCCTGCGTGGCCTCCCGGGCGGTCGAAGCCGCCCACGTGCTGGGCGGCAACGAGGCTTTTTGGAGAGCTCACGACTTGCTCTTTTCCTTCCGCAAAACCCCCGGCGAGTTGGATTACCGCGACATAGCCCGACAGCTCGATCTGGACCCCGACCGCTTCGTCGAGACGATGGATTCGCAGGCGGTCATGGATCGAATCAACGAGGACATCGAGCTCGCCCTCAAGGTGCAAGTGGATGCCACACCGGCCTTGTACCTCTCCGGACGTCGCGTACCGCGGGCGGCCGTTCGTCAAATGCTGTTCTGGCGGATGGCCAAGGCGCAGCTCGACAAGATCCTGGCCGCCCGGGAAGCGAAGAAAGCCCAGGCCCAGAAGCAGAAAGACCAGCAGCCCGAGCAGCCTACTCCAGGTACCCCAGGTCCATGAGCCGCTGGGTCAGCAGTTCCTCTTCCCTGGGCGAGTAGACCACGCCATCCGTTGAAGCCTCCGACACTGGGCCGGCTGACTCCGTTCCGGTCTCGATGGGCGGATCGAAGATCTCGCTCATCACCCGACCCTCCATGTCCTCGGGCACGTTCAGGCCCATCATGGCCAGGACCGTGGGGGTCATGTTGACGATATCCGATGACACTTCCTTGCCCACGGTGATGCCGGAGCCGGCGGCGGCAAACATCCCCTCGACCCGGTGGGTGCCCTCCATGCGCCGGGCCGGCAGCCAGGATACCGCGGAGAACCCCCGGATCTTGCGTACAACAGCCAGGGCCGGGGCGGGCACCAGCAGCAAATCGGGCAGCCACTCGCGGCCTTCGCGGGAACAGCCGTAAAGCTCCTCCGGCTTGTGGACCTCGGGAAACACCTGGACCATCCGGCCGCCGGGGTTCGTGCAGGTTTCCGCCAGGAATCTGTCGCGCAGCTCGTTACGGAGCGCTTCGTAGTCGGCCGGATCGACAACGCCCGTCTGCTGGCGGCCCCTGAGGTTGATGTACAAAAAGCCGTTCATCCCGGCGTGCATGACGGCTGCCCGGGTCCCGGCGAAATCGACGGCCAGATCCCGCTCCAGGCTCAGGCTGCCGGCGGCGAACTTGCCCTTCCTTCGTCTCGTCCAACGATCGAGCTGATGCCGCAGCCGGGTCACTGCTCGCGTCGCGGCCCCCTTGAGCGCCAGATACCCCCAGCGCTTGAGCATCAGGTTCGGCTGTACCTTGCCCTCCAGGCTGCCGTGGCCGTGGTCGGACATCATCACCACGTGGGCGCCGCGCTGGCCAGCGTAGTCCAGCAGATTGCCGACGGCCGCGTCGAGCTCATTGAAGCAGCCGGCGACGAGTTTCGCCCGTTGCGGGTGGCGACTGCGGCTGCGCTCGTCGAGGTACTTCCAGGTCTTATGCTGCAGGTTGTCCACCAGTTTGAAGACGACCATCAACACGTCCCAGCCGTACTTGTCGCCGCAGAAGCGGGTCAGCTCGGCACCCTGGCGGAAACTTTGCTTGATATAGTCCAGGTTCTCGGCGAACAGTGCGTCCCCGCCGAAGGTCTTCCGCCGCCAGCGGGTCTGGTAGGAGTATTGGGGGAACCGGTGCAGGATCTCGTTCTTGAGAGATGTCGGATAGGTAAAGTCAGCCTCGATGCCGGGCGTCTCGAACCCGCTGATCATGAAGCCGTTGACCGGCGTCGGCGGGTAGGTCATCGGGACGTTGACGCTGCCCACGCCAAAACCCTTGTCGCCGAGGATCTGCCAGATGGTGCGGACTTGGTCCAGGCATCGCGTGCTGTTGAGGCTCAGGGCGTTGGTGCGGATGTGGTAGCGCTCAAAGTCGATGATGCCGTGCAGGCCGGGGCCCTTGCCGGTCATGAAGGTAGTCCAGGCGGCCGGCGTGATCGGTGGAGTGGTCGAGCGCAGCACGCCGGAGGTTCCGCGCTCGGTGAATGCCTTGAGCCGCGGCATGCGTCCGGCTTGCATCATCGGGCCAAGCACGTCGAAGGTGGCTCCGTCCAGACCGATGATCAGCACGCGCTGAGCGACGGGCGTCCGGTCCCTACGGCCGGCGGATGGGCTCGGCATGGTCTTTGTCTGCGGGGTCTGCGCCATTGTGATTGAAGAAAAAGCGCTTCTGCAAGCTCCTCCCAGGCAATGCTTTCAAGGCGGGAGAGTCTATCCACCGCCAGAGACGATTGCAACGACGAGGGTCAGTTGCTATGTACGACATGTTAGCGAGCGCGGCTTTCGGTGGCGCCGGGTTGTAGTGGCTGGACCCTGTGGCGGCCGTCGATCCCCGACCCGGCCGACTCGGAGGTCGGCCGCTACACACGAGCACGGACGGAGCCGAACCCATGCGAATCATCCGCAAACCGAACGTGTACCTCATCGGCACACAGGCCACCGACGAAGCCGAGATCGACCGCTTTCTGGCCGACCACGGCGTTGAGATTTGGGGCACCGACACGTCGGTAGCCGGTGAGAAGCTGGCCGAGATCGCCGGCCGGCTCTGCTACCTGAGCTTCGCCAAACCCCGGCCCGGCGGAAACGCCGCCTACCTGGACCGGATCATCGAGTCCGCCCACGGCAGCGTGCTGGAACACTGCGTGTTCAACTTCCTGATCACCGGTGTTTCGCGGAGTTTCACCCACGAGCTGGTCCGCCACCGGGCCGGCTTCGGGTACTCCCAGCTTTCGCAGCGCTACGTGGACGAGTCGGTGGCGGATTCCGTCGAGCCCGCCTGCATTGCCGAGGATCCGGAGCTGCACGAGGTCTTCAAGGCCGCCGTCGAGGAGTGCCGGCAGGCCTACGTGAAGCTGGTGGAGGGTCTGATGCGGCATTTTGCCGACGAGCCGGACAAGACCCTGCGCCGCAAGCTGGCCCGCCAGGCCGCCCGCTCCGTGCTGCCCAACGCCACCGAGACCAAGATCTTCGTCACCGCCAACGCCCGGGCCCTGCGCCATTTCATCGAGATGCGGGCCAACGAGCACGCCGAGATCGAAATCCGCACCGTGGCGGCCATGATGCTCGAACGTCTCCAGGAGGCTGCGCCGAACATCTTCGGCGACTACGAGTTGGTCGATCTCCCCGACGGCACCCGGGCCGCCCGCACCAAGCACCGGAAGGTCTAGAGCCGTTTCCAGTAGGATAGTTGGGTGGCGGCCTGCGTCTCGCAGGCCCGTATCAGTTATTACCCAAACTGACCGATTCTCGCCAGAACGAGCCGCGAACTTCGGTTCGCGCGGTGTTTCACGCGGGCGGAGGCGTGATCTTTATTCGCCGCTCCGCGCGAGCTGAAGCTCGCGGCTCAAGGGGTTTGCGGATGCCTCGACCACCAGGATCGGTCAGTTTGAGTTATTATCTGTCTGACGGACTACGTTGCCGAGCCCGCCGGTATAATCTGGTTGGGTTGCATCATGAGCACCGCACCACGCAAGACCGATCCGATTGCCAGCCCCGACCCGAGGGGTGTCGGCCGACCGCTGCTGACCGTGTCGGCTGTCACCGCTATGGTCAAGAACGCCATCGCCGAGCACCTTCCCGCCACCGTGCACGTGGTCGGCCAGATCAGCAATCTCAAGCGCCACGGCAGCGGACACCTCTATCTGACGCTCAAGGACGACGCCAGCGAACTGTCCTGCGTCATGTGGCGGTCGTCAGCCGCCAAGTTGGTCTTCAAACCGCAAGACGGTCTGGAGGTCATCGCCACCGGGTACATTGACGTCTTCGAGCGAGCCGGCCGGTACCAGCTCTACGCCCGCAAGCTCGAACCTCGGGGCGTTGGGGCGCTGGAACTGGCCTTGCGCCAGCTTCGCGAGAAACTGTCCGCCGAGGGACTCTTCGACCCGAAACACAAGAAGCCCCTGCCGGCCTATCCGCAACGGATCGCGGTGGTCACCTCGCCGACGGGGGCTGCGATCCGAGACATTCTCCAAACACTCGAACGCCGCTACCGGTGCGCAAAGGTGCTGGCCTATCCGGTCCAGGTCCAGGGTCCGACTGCCGCCGGGCAGATCGCGGCCGCTATTGCGGATCTCAACCAGCGCCGCCAGGCCCTGGGCGGCATCGACGTGATGATCGTCGGGCGGGGTGGCGGCTCGCTGGAGGATCTGTGCGCCTTCAACGAGGAGGTCGTGGCCCGGGCCATCTTCGCCAGCGGCATACCGATCATCAGCGCCGTCGGCCACGAGGTGGACGTGACCATCGCGGACTTGGCGGCGGACGTCCGGGCCGCCACGCCCACGGCAGCAGCCGAGCTGGCTGCACCTGATGCCGCCGACGTCCTGGCCCTGATCGAGGGGCACCAGGCCACATTGGCCCGCTCGGTGCAACATCGGCTCGAGCTGGCCCGGATGGCACTGAGCGGGATTCTGCGGCGGCGAGCCTTTGCCGACCCGCTGGCCGTCGTCCAGCGGCGCGAGCAGGGCATCGACGAGCTGGCTACACGCCTGGGGCGCACACTGCTACGCCGCGTTCACCAGGCCTTCATGCGCCTGCGCCGCTGCGAGATCGCCGTCCAGCAGATTCAGCCTCAGGCGTATGTCCTCCACCTGGAGCGCCGGCTTGCCCGGCAGCGGGACCGGCTCCGCTGGGCGATTTCACAGCGGCTGGCCGGCGGCGAGCGCCGGCTCGGGACAGCCGCCTCAGCTCTATCACGGGTATGCCCGGTACACCGCGTCGGACGCCTCGGTGACCGCCTCGACCATCTGGAACGGCGGGTGCAGCAGGTAACCCGCCATCATCTGCGTACCCTGCAGAATCGCCTGGAGGCCCAGGCGGCCCGATTGTCGGCCATGAGCTACAAGGGTACACTCCAACGCGGCTTCTCGATCACTCGCCTCAAGAAGAGCCGCCGCGTCGTCCGCGACCCGCGCGAGCTGACCGACGGAACGCACCTGGCAACCGAGACCGCCGGCGGCGAGTTCGAGAGCCGGGTCATCAATCTCAACCAACTGGAGCTGTTCGAGTAGGCGCCATGGCCAAGAAGGAACCCACCTTTGAGCAAGCCGTCAAGGAGCTGGAAGCGCTGGCTGGGCAGATCGAACGCGGCGAGATCGGGCTGGAGGAATCCATCCAGAAGTACGAGCAGGGCATGAAGCTCGTCACTCAGTGCCGGGCCATTCTCACCAGGGCCGAGCAGCGCATCCAGAAGCTCCAGCCGGGCCCGGAAGACGAGCCCGAACCACCCGACGACCGCGGGGACGAAAGCTCCAAATCCGTCTCGGGCCCCAAAGCCTAGCGCTCCGACGCCGGTGACTCGACGGATGGAACTCGGCCTGCTTGTCGATGGGAGTAGAAGACCCAAAGGCAAGGAGGCTCTGGGGTCGATTACACTAGTACTTTGTCGCTCGTCGATTGATGGGTGGCACGGTCAAGGGCCGCGCCGAAAAGCGCCCCGTGGTGAGAGTCTACTCCGAGCGGTCCTTGGCCGTGGTTGGGCCGCGCTCTCGGTTCCCACCG
>Ga0114922_10005890_pt1 | contig 11262 bp, 9 predicted proteins | sample AartaG_FD_100975 | JGI IMG/M metagenome (GOLD analysis project Ga0114922, IMG submission 100975) | Deep subsurface microbial communities from Aarhus Bay to uncover new lineages of life (NeLLi) - Aarhus_00045 metaG | ecosystem: Environmental > Aquatic > Marine > Oceanic > Sediment | place: Aarhus...
GTCCAAACTCTTTATCGGAAAAAGCATATTCTAGGTTTTTTATTAAATCTTCTTTTTTACCAGGGTACCAACTTCCCGCATGTGATGCTTTTCTTATAACCAATTTTATCACCTTCTTCTAATTAATTATTGTTGTTTTCCTATTAAATATCTTTTATAATTATCCCCGAAAAATATGAAGCATTATATTTACAAGGACCAGTGCCTCCACCTTTGTCATAACTAGTGTAATAATTTAATGCTCTACATTCGTTTGCACCCATCCTTTTACATATTAGCATTAATGTGGTAAGGATTTGTGGCTCTTTTATAGAAAATCTTGACGCGTCAAAAAAAGTCTTCTTTGGGTTAAATTCTGTAAACGATTTGATTACTGATTTATCTGCTAAGAGCATTTCTTGCATTTCAAATTCAGCAGTAAATTCATCTTTGCAAATAATATGACTCATATCTGTAGAACCTATAAATACTATATCTTTGTTTAAGGATTGGACTGCTCTCGCGATATCTTCGGATAATTTATCTAATTTATCATAATCCATTATAGAAATAATAATTGGCAAGATTTTTATCTCTCTTTTTAACGCACAATATTTAATAAACGGCAATTGTACATCAATATAATATTCTCTTCCAAAGGGAAATCCAACAAAAGCAGAATCATCTCCTTTAACCATGCTACTCGTTTTTAGCAATTTTTGAGATAAATCGCTATCAACTTCTAGGTTACCTAACGGAGTTTCCCATTCGCCTACTTCTAGTAAAGCAATGTTGTTATATCCTAAATCTTCAGTGGCTAATATCACAACTGTATCCGGGATTTTTTCCTTAAACAAATGTAAATATGTATATGCCGCACAGCTACCAGAATAAGCGTAACCCCCATGTGGAGATATTCCACCAAATATTGTTCTTGTTTTTTGGTTTAAAGAGTCGAATTTTTTACCTGGTCCAAATTCTTTATCTATAAAGGATTCATCTATCATTTTAAATAAATCCGATTTGGATCGTGGATAATAAATTCCCGCGGCAGAAGATTTTCTTAATACCAAATTTAATTTTGAGTGAATGATTTAAATTATTCTATTAAATCAATTGTATTAAAAATTTATATAATTATATCTATCGTTCGTTAAATTGGAAGAATTATTAAATTATCCGTTATACATCTAATTAGATGAGTAAAGAAAAAGAGACTCCCATTTCGCTGGAGGATATAAACGAAGACGACATCCCAGAAAAGATTCCAACTAAATTTATTAATAATCGCGTAATTGTGTTTAATCCTTTGTTTGCTTCCTATTTATATGTCAAACAAAAGTTTTTTGGGTCTCCTCTCGGGATTAGTAAACCCCGCTTAGAATATTTTTCTAAACCATCGGAATTATCCCTAATTGAAGCTCTTTACTTGTTAGAAAAAGAAAAAATTACTATATTTGACGCTAAGAACGATAAGTACCTTTCTCCCAAAGAATTTCACGAAATCGGAAAAAAAATACATCATAAATTTGAAGAAAAATATCTTATTTATCAAGATTTAAGGAAAAAGGGATATGTACCTCGTCCGGGGCTAAAATTTGGCGCTGATTTTGTAGTATATAAAAAAGGACCGGGGTTAGAGCATTCAGCGTTTATTGCTCATGTATTACCTCATGATGCAAAAATAACTGCGATTGATATGGTTCGAGCTGGAAGGTTGGCAACATCTGTAAGGAAGAAATTTGTAATTGCCAATCCACTAACAATGAGTTATTACTTCTTTGAATGGTTTAAACCCTGAGACATAGATAAACCTTAAAATTTAATGATAGTTTTACTGTCTTCGATGAACGTTAAAAACTAAACCTAAAGATTCATTATTAATTTTATCCCTTAGCTCTTCAATTTGTTCAAAGTTTTCATTAGGAACATAATGGCTAATTCTCATAACCTCATTGAGAACTTCATCACACTTCTTCTCATCAATTAGAAATCCTCGTTTAACGAGTGATTTACTTTTATTATATAATAAAAGTATTACTTTTACTAACCCTAGCAATTTTCCACTACTCGTATAACAATCTACTTTGTTGAAAGCATTTTGAATTAACAATGCATTTCTTATTAGATTGGCTGTAAAGATTTCTAACCTTTGATCTTCAGCTAAATTTTTTAGCCCTAGTAGCTGGATAATATATTTCAACTCGTTTTCTTTTGCTAAAATCTCATTTACTTGTTTTCTACACTCAAACCAGTTTAAATTAATCTCAGGCCAAACAATATCTCTCTCGTCCCACCATTCTGCTACATATTCAGGATAATTAGAGTATGAACTGATCCAACTAATTGCAGGATAATGTTTTAGATATGCTAGTTTAGGATCTAAAGCCCAAATCCCTTGAACAACACGTTTAGTAGCTGCGGTAACTGGTTCGCTAAAATCTCCAGCTGGTGGTGATATCGATCCTAAGATTGTTATGGATCCTTTTTTTTTTCCTAAAGTTGTAATAACGCCAGCTCGCTCAAAGAAACTTGATAATTTCGATGGTAAATAGGCGGGATAACCCTCTTCAGCAGGCATTTCCTCTAATAACCCTGAAATCTCTCTTAAGGATTCTGCCCATCTTGAAATACTATCTGCTACAACGGCAACATCATATCCCATATCTCTATAATATTCTGCTATTGTAATACCTGAAAAAAGACTTGCTTCACGAGCAGACACAGGCATATTTGAAGTATTGGCAATAAGAACAATATGTTCTAATAAAGGTTTTCCTGTTTTGGGATCAATAGTTTCCGTGAATTGTTTTAGAAAATTAGCAACTTCATTTCCAGGTTCTCCACAGCCTATAAAAACGCATATTTCTGCGTTACAAAATTTAGCAATATGTTGTGAGATAATTGTTTTACCAGTTCCAAAACCGCCCGGAACCGCAAAAGTACCACCTTTTGCTACGGGAAACAATAAATCTACAATACGCAAGCCAGTTAGTAAAGGTTCGTTAGGTTGCTTTTTTTCACTATAAGGCTTTCTCTTTGTAACTGGCCATTTTTGTAACATACAAAAAGATTTATCTACATTCTCCTTTCTCAAGGTATATATTTCATCGACAATTGTATAATCACCTTCGTCAACAATAAACAATAAAACACCAGAATTTTCAGGAGGAACCATTATTTTATGTTCAAAAAAGGATGTTTCTTGAACGGTCCCAATTTCATCTCCACTACTTAAAGAATCTTTTATTTTTTTCGATGGAATAAAATGCCATTTTTTTGTTCTTGATAAAGAGGGAAATTCGAGACCTCTTCCTAATCTTCCTTCTTTAAAGTGGCTGAAAGTAAGATCTAAAGGTCTCTGAATTCCATCAAAAACATTTGCTAACAAACCTGGTGCTAACTCCATAGATAATGGTTCGTTAAGATTAATTACTTTATCGTTCAATTTTATACTATTAGTACTTTCAAAAGATTGGGCTATTACACGATCCGAGTAGATTTGAATTACCTGACAAATAATGTTATAGTCACAAATCTTAATTAAATCATGAAGCCGAACCTGATTTTCTAATCCTTTAAACTCCACTAATGATCCATTAACAGCAGAAATAAAACCCAAATTAGAATCATTTGTTTCTGTGACCATTTTTTACTTATCCTACCATGTAAGCTAACATTATGTTTTTTATTATGTTGTTCGTTTTCCACAAATTGGACATATTTTCACAGACTTTGTAATTAGCATCCCACAATTTTTACATTTCTTAACAATTTCTTTCAGTTGAATTGTTTGACCACATGTAGGACATTTTTTCCTATAGCCTGTTATGAGCATCCCACAATTTTCGCATTTATTGATAAGGGATTTGCGATACTTAAAGTTAAGATTAGCTTCTTTAAAATTTTTTTGAACCAGTTTCTCAGGTTCCGTTTCTATCTTTAATTCCAATTTTCGATGAAAATCTTGACTTCTTCTTTTTTTTTTATCAGGAAACATTTCTGAATAAATTGAGCTTTGCTTTTTTTTAATAAAAAAGGACCCTACAAACAGCAATAACATGAATCCTAGTATTAAAATAATGAGAAGGGGATTTGTTCCAAATTCCATCAATATAAGATATAAAAAGATTAATATAATTAGATAAATAATCAAAAGTAACATTTTGAGAGAAAAAGTTTTCTTGGATGAGCTTTCTTTCGTGTTTTCGTTTTTCATATTTTATAATAAATCTACTTTATAAATATTTTTTAGAAATATATTGTTCTGCCTTAATTATATCCTCATGAGTTTTCTTTGATTCGATCTCTCTATCTATTTCTTCGGAAATAACATCTTTTATGGTGCTTATTTTAAAGGAAACAATAGAATATTTATCGTCTAAATAAAAAGGAATATATGTAACTCCGGTTCCTTGATAGAATTTGAAGAAAAATTCATAAAAATGGAGCCTAATGGCATTTATAAAAACAAGTAATCCTTCTAATAAAATAACAACTATATTGCCAAAAATCAATCCTACAATATTTATTATCTCGTTAAAAATCCCCTCGCCTTGAATTAAATTCCCCATTGCTTGAATTGCGACCATTAAAGAGATATGTGCTAAAGCTAACGCTAGTAATCTTATATAAGATGCTACATTGCTCATTATCGACAATAACGTTTCAAATGACTCCATTGTACCTTCCCCTATAAGCCCTCCAATTGTCTCTTCTTTCAAATAAGAAACATGGAAAATCTTGCCAAATGGTTTTAAGAGTATTAATAATATACCTGGGAGCAAGGGCAACAAAATTGGGTAAGGAGGTGCTATCCATACATATATGTTAAAACCAAAAGTAAAAATTAAAATAGTTCCTCCAGTTAATAACCATATTTTAATTAATGAGTCAGTAAAACCTATATATTTTCTATGCTGTTTCCAATAATTCAAAAATTGTATAAACCAGCCCAAATTAATATGTACTACTCCAATTAATACAGCAAACTTAAAAACGACCATAATATTATTTAACGGATTGTATAAAGTGATATTTATTATTGGAATGGTAACAGGTTCTAAGTGTAAAAAAACCGTTCCAAATAATTCAATGTCATGCATCCCAAAAAATTCGCCATATAAAAAACCCACGAGTATAGAACCGATTCCACAATAAAAAATAATCCAGCAAAAATTTAAGAAATCTTTACTTTTTTTGTTCCTAAAGATAAATGCTCCAATCAAACCTGAGATAATTAATGTAATACCATGTCCTATATCCCCAAACATCAATCCAAACAAAAGTGGAAAAGTTATTGCCAAAAACGGAGTGGGATCAATTTCTGAATAAGCAGGAACACCGTACATTTTAGTAATAGTTTCAAAGGGTCTCACAAAGAAATTATTCTTCATAATTGTAGGAGCTGTATTTCTTAAATCCTTTTTATCTTCCTTGTTATTATTCGTCGGTTCTTCCTTTAATGAAGAATCCTTCCTTTTGGAATCTTGTGATTTCCCTGAATGTACATGGCTTATATCTTCTTTTAGGCTAACAGATTTATTTTTTGTAATAGCGATTGATTCAATTGTTATTTGATCTTGGAACTTTTCAATCAACCCCTTTTGTATTTCTTGTTTTTTTTCTTGTGGAACAAAAAAACTTAAACTTAGTCGATTTAAAGATAAATCTTCGAATTGATGTGAAGCCCAGTTATATTCTTCTATATTTTGCATGATCTCATTCGTAGCAGCAAATAGCAGTATGTTATCATCTCTTAATCGTTCTAATTCCTTTTGATATTTATTTAAAGACTTCACAATAAACCTAATTTCATCTGCTATACGAGGAAAGTTTATCCCGTTTGAGAGCAAATATTTTTTAAGAATCGGTACTTCTTCGGCATGAATGATGCGTATCCTCTCTCTAAATGCCTCTTCTTGTTCTTTTGGATAGATTACGAAAAAGGCAATTCTTTCATCGCTTAAAAAATCATACTGAAAAAAATTCGGAAAATGAGAAAATTCAAAAAGATTCTCTATATTTTCGAGGTTCTTTGAGAATGTTGTAAAGGCTTTAAATTCTAAACGATCAAATTTCGATAATTTATCTCGCGTTAGCTCATATTTTTCCAAAAAAATGTAACTTACATGAATCAAATTTATTTTATCCAATTCCACTTTGATAGTGATCATATATTTTTTTAACTCATTAACACGGTTTGAATAGTAATTAATTTCACTCAATATTTGATTTAACAAATCGTTAAAATCCTTAACTTCAAATTCTTTTCTCTCTTCTTTTTCAAGTATTAATTTTTGGAAGTCAGATTCAGTAAGATTAAGGTTTTTGAATAAAGTTTCTAAATTTTGGCTTAATTTCTTAATTCTATCAAACAAAACTTTATCTTTTTCAATTATGTCGCTTATTTCAGGTTTCGTTTTAATGTGAACTAGGTTAAGCTGGTATAGGTGTTGTAGTAGAAGATCCTTGTAATTATGATTAATATTTACCTTAAATAATTCCATTGAGCTTTTTTTTGTCATTTTTTTTTCTTTCCTCACTTAAGCATTTTTTGTAATCAAATCTTTTGTATTTTTCAAACGTACATAATTTTCTCTTTCAATTTCTTCTAGTACAGCTTTAATTTTTTTAATGTCTATATGTAGTTCAGGAATTATTACATTCTTCAGACCATTTATCCTACGATTTATTTTTTTAAAAGTTTGAGAGAGTTTCAACAATAGGTCTTCAGTCTGTGCAACAATTATAATGCTTTTAAAAAACTTTATTAAAAGAATAATCAAATCATCAAGATAATGAGATGTATTTTCAAAAGAGTAAGCTGGAAGTAATTCTTCCCGTATCAGTTCATAATCTATTATTGGCACTAATGTTCCAATCTTTTTTATATAGTTTACAGCAATCTTTGGATTATATTGGATTTTACTTAATTTACTTATCAAATTAAATTCTCGTTTACCCATTTCTTTATAGGTTTGATTTAGTTTAATCATAGTCTCTTTATATAATTTTAAAAAGATTTCACGTTGTTTTAAATAATTATCCCAATTTTTTTTTATTTCAAATATTATTTGTTCTAATTTAAATTTTAGAAAATTTTCGCCTTTTACAGCAAAAGTTAACCTTTTTTGTAGACTCATTAAATTTGTTTTTGTGGGCTTAAACTCTCTAAAACTAATTGATACTTACACCTCTTCAATATAATACTTATCAATAAAATCTTCCCGTATTCTAAATAATTGGTTTTTAGGCAAATTAGATAAAGCATGCCAAGCAATATTGAGAGTAGTTGAAAAATCCCTTTCTTCTGTGTAACCTTGATTTAAAAATTTTTGTTCGAAAAAGTTACCAAATCTTAATAACGATTTTTGATTTAAATTTAATCCATCTTCCCCTACAATCGACATAAGATCTCTAACTTCAAGGGCAGCTGAATACGATGCTAATAACTGAGAGTTAACATCAGCATGGTCTTCCCTAGTAGTATTTTTACCTATTGAATCTTTCATAAGTCGAGATATGGACGCTAAGACTTCAAAAGGGGGATATATTCCCTTTTTTTCCAAGTTTCGATTTAGAACTAATTGCCCTTCAGTTATGTAGCCCGTCGTATCCGGAATTGGATGAGATATGTCATCATTAGGCATCGTCAAAATCGGTAATTGGGTTATTGTTCCTTTTTTACCTTTAATTTTACCAGTTCTTTCATAAATAGATGCGAAATCAGTATATAAATAACCCGGATACCCTTTTCGGCTAGGAATCTCTTCTTTGGCGGAGCTTAGTTCTCTTAAAGCTTCAGCATAATTCGTCATGTCTAATAAAACAACGAGAACATGCATCTCTTTTTCAAATGCAAAATATTCCGCAGTAGTTAATGCTACTCGCGGAATTATTAGTCTTTCCATTATTGGATCGTCGGCAAAATTGATAAAAGAAATGATATTTTGTATGTTTCCACTTTCTTTAAAACGATTCATAAAAAAAATCGCTTCATCTTGGATAATTCCAATTCCACAAAAAATTATTAAGAATGGTTCTTCTGTCAAAACCTTTGCTTGAGTAACAATTTGAGCAGCTAATAGATTATGGGGTAATCCTTGACCACTAAATATAGGAAGCTTTTGTCCTCTTATTAAGGTAAAAAGACCGTCTATTACCGATATTCCCGTTTGGATGACTTGCGTTGGATACTCTCTTGCAAAAGGATTAATTGGTAAACCGTTTATATCTCGTTCAATTTCGGTAAAAATGTCTGAATCTAGCATTTGTTTCGTATTAATGTCAATAGGTTTTCCCATTGAGTTAAAAACCCTTCCAATCATATCGCTTGAAATTTTTATCTTAAAAGAATCTTCAGTAAAAGTAATTGTAGAATTTTCTGAAGAAATCCCAGCTGTATCTTCAAATACTTCAATTGTGATTATTTTTTCATCCATTTTTACGACTTGGCCTGTGCGTTCTTTTCCATCGTCAGAATGGATTTTAACGATTTCACCATATTGTACATCGTGTCTATTATCTATAATTATTAAAGGTCCAACAATTTGTTTTATTTTTCTATATATTACGCTCATTTTTTCTTAAAAACCCCATATGTTAATTTTAATGACTCTATTTCGTTTAGCATTTTCTTTCTTAATTTCTCTATTAGATCAAAGTTATTATTAGGAACAGAACGGCAAGTCCTAAGAATATCATTTACAACATCGAGTTCTTTGATATCTTCAATTAGAAACTTTTGCTTTAGGAGTTGTTGACCCTCTTTAAATAGTAATAGAATGAGTTTTACTAGTCCAATTAATTTTTTAACATCTGTAAAACAATCTATTGAATCAAAGGCATTTTGAATTAGTAAACCATTTCTAATCAATTTTGAAATGAAAAGGATAAATTGTTGATTTTCTGGTAAGTTTTCTTCACCAACTAATTGAGTGACATTTTTCAGCTCGTTTTCTTGAGATAGGATGCTATTTATTTGTTTCCTAGATTCGTACCAATCTATATCTATCTCAGGCCAATAAATATCTCTTTCAAACCACCAATCTGAGATGAATTCAGGATATTTTGAATATGAATTTAACCAATTAATCGCGGGATAATGTTTAGAATACGCTAAACTCGCATCTAATGCCCAAAAAGCTTGAACAAAACGCTTTGTGGTTGAAGTAACGGGCTCACTGAAATCTCCTGAAGGCGGTGAAACTGAACCAATAATTGTTAAAGACCCGTATTTCTCTTTTCCAGAATCGTTTTCACCCAATATCTTAACCACACCGGCTCTTTCATAAAAGCTAGAAATTTTAGATGGTAAATAAGCGGGATATCCTTCTTCAGCTGGCATTTCTTCTAATAATCCTGAGATTTCTCGTAAGGATTCTGCCCATCTTGAAGTACTATCCGCTAAAACTGCAACATCGTACCCCATATCTCTATAATATTCCCCAATTGTAACTCCAGAAAAAATACTTGCTTCTCGCGCAGATACGGGCATATTAGATGTATTAGCTATGATAACAATTCGTTCTAATAACGGACGCCCACTTTTTGGGTCTGTTATTTCAGAAAATTGTTTTAAGACATCTGCAATCTCGTTCCCACGCTCCCCGCATCCAACAAATATAATTACATCTGCGTTGCACCATTTTGCTAGAGACTGTTGGATTACCGTTTTACCCGTTCCAAAACCTCCAGGAACGGCAACTGTCCCGCCCTTTACTATTGGAAATAATAAATCGATTACCCTCATTCCCGTAATTAGTGGTTCATTAGGAAACCCTCGCTCTTGATATGGTCTATTTTTAGTAATTGGCCATTTTTGAATCATATTAAACGATTCTTCTTTGGAACCATTTTTCATGCGGTATAGTTCATCACTGACTGTATATTCTCCTTCTTCTGCAATATAAGTTATTTTTCCAGAAACACCTAATGGAATCATAATTTTATGTTCAATAATTACTGTTTCCTGAACGGTTCCAACGACATATCCCGTACTTACATAATCATTTATCTTTTTTGTTGGTTTAAAATGCCAAACTTTCGTTCTTGATAAAGCGGGTAAATCAACGCCCCTCTTTAAGAATCCTCCGCCTTTAGCATCCAAAAAGGTTGCTTCCAATGGCCTTTGAATACCATCAAAGATATTTCCTAATAAACCTGGACCTAATTCCATTGATAAGGGTTCTTGTAAACTAATAATTTCTTCATTTAACTTTAAATTAGAAGTATTTTCAAAACATTGAGCAGTAACATGATCTGAATAAATTTGGATTACTTCACCTAAAATTTTATGTTTAGACTCCTTAATTAAATCGTTTAAGCGCACATAGTTCTCCAAGCCTTTTATTTCTATTAAGGATCCGTTTATAGATGAAATATATCCGGACTTAATTTTTTCGTTAGTTTCATTCATATTTCTTTAAATATTCGTTTACAGCTAATTTTTGATTTTGGATAAATTGTATATAATTATTTTCTAGAGCTCTAATATCAGGCTCGGAGTCAGAAAAAATCTTTGAAAACTCAATTTCTATAATCGATACGCTCTTTTTTAATTGATTGTCAATCGTATGATCGTAAGATAAATGTCCGGCCATAATTACACACTTAAAACCTCCAGTAATCTCTTCTTTTGACCTGATTAATCTTACTTTATTTTTTAATATACTTTCAATCTTTCCCAGATTATTGCTAAAATATTTGAAATCTATTGAATTTAAGTGAATGATAATCTCTGGTGGTTTATCCACAAAATGTTTTATATTTTCAAGATTTTTTAGTAAAAGGCTAATGTAGCTCGAATAATTATTTTTTATTTTGTCTTTTATTAAGTCTGTTAAATCTGAAATAAGTTCTAACATTAACTTGTTTTTTGATTTCAGCACTTCTTCTTTAATTTTCAAGAGATAAGAAGATAGAGAATTATTTAATAGTTTATTGTATGTTTCGTTAAAATGCGCTTTCATTTTTAAAGAGCTTTCTGAAGTTCTTTCCCTAGCTTTTTTTCTAACTTCTGCCATTTGAAAGAGGGATTGTTGATTGATCTTCTTTATCTCATTTTCAGCTTGATTTATTAAATACAAACTTAGTTTTCCAAATCTCTCTTTCATCTCATTTCCTTCACTAATGGCCGATCATCTCTTGTTATATAATTTCTTCTATTAATTCGTGAATTTTGTTGAAAATCTTATCTTGATTCTTTATATCTTGTTGAAAAATATCTGGTAATAAATATACAAATGGCGTCCTATTATTTATTTTAAAATCTGTTAGAAA
>Ga0114922_10005891_pt1 | contig 11261 bp, 18 predicted proteins | sample AartaG_FD_100975 | JGI IMG/M metagenome (GOLD analysis project Ga0114922, IMG submission 100975) | Deep subsurface microbial communities from Aarhus Bay to uncover new lineages of life (NeLLi) - Aarhus_00045 metaG | ecosystem: Environmental > Aquatic > Marine > Oceanic > Sediment | place...
ACTATAGGACTGGAACGTGCAGGCGCAGAGATGCGCAACATTGGTGCTGCCTTTAACCTCTTGGCCGTGAGTATTACTCAGGCTGGTGAATCGGCTAGCAACAAGCTCGTGCTAGGACTCAGTGACATTGACTCCAGCAAGACGGGGCTACCCGCTACTGTCGATACGATGATCGGCATTGGCATTAATGACGACTACGATGGTCGAGGTAAGAGGATGATTAGTCTGCCAAAGAATAAGATTGGCTCAGACCACAGCTTCTTCTCGGTTGACGTAGACCCAAGCAAAGCGAGGATATTATGAGCAAGCGAGAATTGTGGGAAGATCCTATAACGGGTAAGCGCAAGCCATTCAAGGTTGGCGGCGCGGGGTTGTCACCTACCTTCAGGGATGAAGATGTGTTTGATAAGTTACCTCCACTACGGCCATTTTACGGGACGCAGCATGAGAGGTTCGGCAGCATTGCCCCCACCCCAAGCCTAGTAGAGAGCATGGCAGCACCTACTGCGGAAGTAGAGGAACAAAATAATCCTTATGCAAGTAGTATGACTGCTGACGAGTGGCAGGTTTATGTGCAGGAGCGTACGACAGCACAAATGGCTACTCCTACTCCTACTCCTCCTATACAACGAGGCAGGCGGCCGGTCAGGCCCGGAGCCACTGCGCGAGGTACAAGACGACCAGTCACGCGGGATAGTTCTATCTCTAGGGTATCACAGGGTGCTCGTGAGAGGTCTGAGCGTATAGGTAGATTACTTAGGAACCTTAATGGAAGCTAGCGCAGCAGATCTACTACCATATGGTATTGATCCAATGATCTACACCAGCAACAACTATGTGGTATTAGACTTCGAGACTACCAACATAGCGAAGGGCGACTGTCGGCGTGGAGAGAACGCCATCGTCTTAGCGTGTTGGTTGGTTGTAAAAGATGGGGAAGTGACCCGTAAAGAAAAGATAGGTAATGAGTACGAGCTCGGAGAGTTAGCCACCGACATAGAAGCGGCCGACTTCTTCGTTGCTCACAACACAAAGTTTGAATACGGATGGTTGAAGCGCATGGGCGTGGAGATCGACGAGCAGTTAGCGTTCTGTACGATGATAGGCGAGTACGTCATACTAGGCAATAGACGGGAAGGTATCTCCCTCGACGCCATAGCAGGCCGACGCATACGTAAGCAGAAGTTGAGCTTGGTTAGTATACTGATTAAGGGCGGCGTATGTCCTTCTCAGATACCGACCAAGTGGTTGCTGAAGTATTGTCATCAGGACATTGACCTGTGTCATGAAGTGTTCTTACTACAGCGGCAGGAGATGTTAGATTTAAATCTTATGCCTGTCATGTTTACACGCTGCATAGCCACACCAATCCTCGTAGGTATCGAGGCGGTAGGTATGCACCTTGACCACGATCGAGTACAAGAGGAGAACATAGCTTATGAAGCCGAACTCAGTGTTGTTTCACGAAAAGTTTCAGAATTTACCGGGAGCGTTAATCTCAATTCTCCGCTCCAGGTGGCCGAACTGCTCTACGACAGACTGGGTTTTAATGAACCTAAAGACAAAAGAGGTCGTCCTATTAGAACAGGAGCCGGTAGACGCAGGGCAGATGCGGCGACTATTAGCAGCTTTAAAGGCCGTAATAAGTCGCAAAGAGAATTTCTTGAACTCTTTAAGGAACGAGGCAGATTAAACGCTGCCCTAACCAAGAACCTGCGTTTCTTTCGCGGGATCGTAGAAGAAAGGGATGGTGTATTTTATGCGAACTACAACCAAACAGTCACTAAGACACATCGACTATCCTCTTCCGGTGTTAAGGTTCCTCTTGCGGTATTCGACGGAGACGAGAAAGGCATCCAGCTTCAGAACTCGCCCCGTATTTTCAAACGGTTATACTCAGCCCGTAAGGAAGGCTGGAAAATAGGAGAACGAGATGGATCACAACTGGAGTTCCGGGTTGCGGCTGAGCTTGGTGAAGATGCAGTTGCACGCAGTGACATTGAGCGAGGAGTTGACGTGCATCAATTCACTGCTGACACGCTTACCGATGCAGGGGAGCCCACTAGCAGACAAGAGGCTAAGAGTAGAACTTTCAAACCTCTTTACGGCGGTGGAAGCGGTACTGACGCAGAGCGAGAATACTTTGCTGCCTTTAAAGAGAAGTATCACGGAGTTGCTGATGCACAAAACAGATGGATAGACTCCGTGCTTAAGACGAAGAAGTTAACGACGATCACCGGGCTGATCTTTTACTGGCCCGACACGAAGGAAACGCAGTCAGGGTACGTGACCAATACCACGGCCATCTGTAACTTCCCTGTACAGTCGTTCGCTACTGCGGATATCATACCTATCGCACTGGTACTGAACCACTACTTGCTCAAGCGTGAACAGCTAGAGAGTTTTGTGGTAAACACCATCCACGATAGTATCATTAGTGAAGTTAAACCTGAAGAGGAGGACGAATACAATGCTATAGGTAAATGGGCTTTCACCACAGGGGTACTGGAGTACCTGAAGTCTGTCTACGACATTGAGTTTAAGGTGCCGATGGACAGTGACAGCAAGACCACCCGATACTGGGGAGAAGGCGAATGAGTATAGTTAGTTATGAAGAGAAGATGCGGCAATCGCAACGGGACTTCGCAGCCGAGATGGCTGAGATGGACGACTTTGATAGTTTACCAACCATAGAGGTTATAACAATGGAAACAGTACAAGGCATAGTAGAGAAAATCAATTGTAATGCTAACGGTTTTTACGGCGTAAAGCTGGGGGAAACATGGTACGGAGCAGGCAAGTATGCGCCAAAGTTCGACGAAGGCGACGAGGTATCTTTCGGCTACACGATGAACGGCAAGTACGCAAACATGGACTTCAAGTCAGTGGACGTGATTGCAAAGGCCGCAGCAGCTACAGAGCCGGCCCCTTCATCACAGGCGTCGTCATCGGCTGCCTTGCCTTCCGGGGCTGCGCCGAAGTCTGGTGGTACTAACTGGGACTTGAAGGATAAGCGCATCACGTACCTAGCCTCACGCAAGGATGCGTTGTCGCTTATCGACGTGTTGATTGCTGCCGATGCATTGGTGCTACCGGGGGGTACAAAGAAGGCTGAGCGTTACCAAGCTGTCTGTGCTATGGTGAACGATACCACTCAGGAGATGTACTCTGAGATCTATGGCGAAAATTTCGCTGGAGGAGAGTAAAGCAATGATCGTATATCGTACCGCGTTATATACTGTCGAGACAGGTGAGAGCCAGATGCTCGAAGGCGTGGAGGTATACATCTGCAAGAACAATACCACAGGTGTTGTCGAGGCAGAGGAGCAAATGCTTCCTCGTATCATTGACTACGCAGACCAGCTAGAGGCGAAGGTACTGGAGATGATTGAGACGGAGGGGAAAGATATCTATCCCACCGATACCAAGGTCTTACCAGTCACTGCCCCTACTGTTCTACAGTAAGACTAATGCCCCCTTCGGGGGGCCTCTTATGGAGATTGATAATGAAGGTATTTAACATTTACTTCGCTAGTGGAGATATGTATACCTCTGCTGGTAAGGAAGAGAGCGACGCCATGCGGGTGTTGTTTGCCAAGTTCCCAGAGCTATGTGGAGCAGACCTGACGAAGGTCGAACTTAACCGAGGGTATGATGAAAGCACTGATTGATGGTGACGTTATATTATATGGGTGTGGGTTTGCAGCACAGCAGAAGATCTACACCGTGACAGAGCCGGATGGTACACAGAATGAGTTTCATTACAAGAAGGACGCAATGCTTCACCTTATACAAGGCGGCGAGCTTAGCGACAGGATAGAGGTCGAGCCACTAGGCAACGCTATCCACAACATCAACACCAAGCTGAACTCTATCATGGAGGCTACGAGGGCTAATACTTTCGTGCTTTATTTGACAGGGCCGGGGAACTTCCGGGACGAGTTGGTGTCTGATTATAAAGCGAACAGAGATCCTGACCATAAGCCAGTTCATTACAAGGCTATGAAGGCTTTCATGGTGGATCATCTGGACGCAGTGATAGTCGAGGGCCAAGAGGCAGATGATGCCATGGCGATTGAGCAGGTTAACTCATACGAGGATACAATCATATGCACGATTGACAAGGACTTGAAGATGGTGCCCGGCAACCACTATAACTTCAACGAAAAGAAACTGTTCACCGTGAGTGAACGAGAGGGCGAAGTGTTCTTCTACAAGCAGATAATTACAGGCGACAAGGGTACTGACAATATCGCTGGCCTGTACCACCTAACGAATAGGAAGGCTACACAGAAGATACTGAAACCTCTGGACGGAATAACAGATGAGCAAGAGATGTGGGAGTATGTGAAGGGGCTTTTCGTGGACATTCCAGAAGAGACCATCATCACTAACGCACGACTGCTGTGGATGAGACGAGAAGAGGGCCAGATGTGGCTACCACCAGACAGGAGAGATACCAATGAAGGTATTACTTAATACGCTAGTATGTCTAGTCGAACTGTGCTTGTGGACTTTGCAGGCTGCTATAATTATTGCATTATTTATAGGGCCGTTTTGGTTTGGCATATAGGAGATGTATTATGAAGATTCATGAACCAAGTGAGCAGCCAACAGTACGCTGGGTGACTGCTATCAATGCAGAGGCCTGTGTGAACGGGCTGGTGGCCCGTGTAGAGATGCTCGAGGCTGCATGTGAGGCCGCCGAGGCAGACGCTGAACGTATTCAGGATATGCTGGATATACAGAAAGCTGTTGGTCACCATGATGGCTGGTAAGATGGCACTTCACATGAAACTAACTAAGGAGAAACGCGATGCGCGGAACAGTAGCAAAGAGGATCAGACGGATAGCGAAGCAAGCGGACTGGGCACCGGGGACACGTTACGTGAGAGACGAGCGTACCGGGGCCGTACTCCTCGCACAATGCGAGCGCTGGATGATTAAAGTAATCAAACGAATCTACCGAAGCAAGCTATGGATACAGTCCATGCCAAATAGGAGCACCAAGCTATGAGCAACGATAACTATACGACACGTATCTACCGCTGGAAGGACAACAAGGGCAAGACCCGTACATCCGTAGGCATTGTCTTATCACAGGCGCAGCAGAAGGCCTTGTGTGAAAAGAACCTCGCTATGATTGCGGAGCAGACAGGTGGCGAATAATGACAAAGAAACGAAAGGTAGTAATGAGGTTGCCGTTTCCTTTACCGACTTGGAACAGACTGCTGGGTATGAGGCCTTGGTCGAGGAAGGGATTACGGCATTCGATACACCTGTTAGTATCCATCTTCATTCCAAGAGGAAGAGACTCGTTGACGCAGACTCAGTATCAGCGAAGGCTGTCATTGACGGAATCGTACATGCCGGTCTACTTCAGGATGATTCGCCCAAGTTCGTCGCCGAAGTCAGCTACTCCCAAGAAAAGACGGAGAAGGACGAGAGCGAAGAAACTATAGTAACCATACAGGAGCTTTGATATGAAAGATTTATTTAGTAAGGTATTCCGTGGCGGCCTTGTGGTCGCCGAAGCAGTCGTCGAGGAGAAGTTACGGGAGAGTGGCTTGAATAGCCAAGAGGTGGTGTACACGGCATGTGACTCTAGTACGGATTCTCACTTTCTGCGAGGCCACAACAGAAATGGAGACTTCTATATAACAATTACGTCTAATACATCGCACTCTATGTACAGTACCCTCACACTTTCTAGCAAGAAGGATACGGAAGAGTTGATTGAGCGTTTGATCGAGATGAAGGAGGCCCTCACATGAGTATACTACCGGACGACGTTGATTTCGATAGCCCGTGGTCTCATGAGTGCACCGAGATAGAGCTACTACAGGCTAAGGCTGCTATACTCCGCATGAGATCAGGTCTTTCGGAGATCATTGAGGAGGGCAGGACTGGAGCAAGCCCAGCAGCTTTGGCTGATATAGCTGACTACGCACTGCATGGAGGATATAATGAGTGAAGCAAGCCTTAGTGCTCTTGAACTCGCGTTCATAGCTGAAACATTAGAGCTAGTGCGTGAGGAATTTGAAGGCATAATGATAGACACCACTAACGAGTATGTCCTGACGACCGGAGCCGATCTGATGGTAGACCAGTCAACAGAGATTATTATGGAGACGTTGTATCGCCTCCGCGACGATAACCTAAAAGAGGAACCAGCAGATGAGCTTATCGACTGATGTGGCAACACGCAAGGCTACACCAATAGCTACGGGAGTAATTGATTACTTCCCGGATGCATTAGCCGCTATTGCGGCGTGTAGCAAGGCGGGGAACGAACAGCACAACCCGGGCAAGCCCCTTCATTGGGATAGGAGCAAGTCCGGCGACGAGAGTGATGCGTTGATACGTCACTTCCTTGAACGAGGTACTGTTGACACCGACGGTATCCGCCACACAGTTAAGGTTGCTTGGCGAGCATTGGCACTACTACAGAAGGAGTTAGAAAATGTCGAAGAAAGTAAAGACTAGAACTCACCTTATCATACCTGATGTTCAGGCACGGATCGAAGACGACTTCACCTTCCTGAGCTGGGTTGGTCAGTACATCGTGGATAAGGCGCCTGACGTAGTGGTGTGCTTGGGGGACTTCGTTGATATGAAGTCGCTCAGCAGCTACGACATGGGCAAGAAGGCCGCGGAGGGTGCCCGCGTAGCCAAGGACATAGAGGCAGCAGAGATTGCGATGGATACTTTGATGACTCCACTCCACACCCACAATAAGCATCGCGCTAAGAACAAGAAAGCTAAGTACAAGCCTGACCTGATCATGACGCTAGGTAATCACGAGAACCGGATCAATCGGTACGTGAACGACTACCCGCACATGGCTGACTACTTGTCTACTGACGTTCTTGGTTTCGAGTCGTGGGGATGGGATGTTCATCAGTTCCTAGCACCAGTGGTACGCGACGGAGTTAAATACTCCCACTTCTTTCCACGCTCACCGAGCGGGCGTGTGATGCAGGGGACGCGGGGCGCCCCTTCAGCACGTGCTCAGGTTATGCGGGAAGGTATGAGCTGTACAGCAGGGCACATGCAAGGACTTGATTGGTCTGTGCTTCCTAATGGTACTGGTGCAAACTATGGCTTGATTGCCGGTAGCTGCTATCAGCACGAGGAAGACTACCTGACGTTGCAGGGCACTCAGTATTGGCGCGGCATCATCCTGAAGCATGAGGTCGAAGACGGTATGTACGACCCTATGTTTGTCAGCCTAAACTACTTGGAGAGACGTTATGGATCTTGAATTTGTACCATACCCAAAGATTGGCCGCCTCAAGCGGCAATGCACCGTCACTGAGAAGATTGATGGCACCAATGCCCAGATCGTATTCGATCATGATGGTAACATCCTATGCGGGAGTCGTAAGAGGCAGATCTGGCCTAACGGGACGGAGGGGCAGGCTAAGGCCTGTGATAACTTCGGCTTCGCGGGCTGGGCCTACGGATGCAGGGAGGAGCTGTTCGAGTACTTAGGGCCGGGCCGCCACTATGGTGAGTGGGCTGGTGCTGGTATCCAGAACGGGTACGACGGGATGGAGAAGGGGTTCTACCTCTTCAACACCTTCCGAGAGGATAGTTCTGACCACATACCGGGACTGTATAAGGTTCCTGTATTGTATCAGGGGGACTTCGCCAGCGACTTAGTGGACGCCATTATGAACGAGCTACTCGCTCACGGGTCTTTTATTAATCCTGGCTCTGCGCCCGAAGGCATAGTCATCTACCATCACGGTACACGCTCATTGGCTAAGTGTACGTATGAGTATGACGGGACGGGTAAACCAGAATGATGGATCTATTTCATGGAGAGTTGATATTCATCAGCAGCTTCGTCATGGTGTTTCTCAAGGCGATGCAGCAGCAGAATGTCATACATGGGAACTGGGTGATGGTTCCGTTCGTCAGCCTTGGGCTGGCGGTTACGGAGGTAGCCATCGTCTTGTTCGTGGTTCAGAGCGGTTGGTCGGCTATCCCTTGGATGGGAACCGGCGCGGGGCTTGGAGCAGTCAGCGCTATGTGGCTTCACCGCAGGTTGTTTAAACGTGATAAGTAAGGGGACTATCCCATATTCTATCCTGCATACCGGCAAGACTTCGATCTATGAGCAGTGTGATTATACTGACAAGCAGATGGAGGAGTTAGAGCGGGTGTGTAGGAAGAAGTATGGACGTGTCGAGACGGAACGTCACGGACTTAAACGTGTCATAACTGTATGGAGAGATTCATGAGAGAGATACTACCAACGTTAAACGCGGAGCAGTACACAAAGCAGCACTATGTTATGGCTGACAAGTCTACGTTCTCTGAAGTGGTGAGTTTTCGTAACGGGAGGCCGCCGGATTATGGAAAGCGTGCAAAGGGCTTGCAGCCTATAGGTGCCGTACGAGTCGGCCCAGCTCATTGGAGACTTTACTTCTAAACCAATAGGAAGGAACTGCGCGGCGGCGATCCGCGCAGCCCCCTCTTCTCGGCTAATACTTTCTAGTATTATTCTTCAAACTACGACCCTTCATATTACCTAGCCCTCCAGTGGCACGTTCTTGTTCCCTACCATATACTGGAAAACCCATAAGTGATGAAGCAGCGCGTGCAGGTGATGGAGACTGTGCCCATATAGGCATAAACTTCTTACCGGCCCACTTACCATAGCTCTCGATTTCAGGGCCGCCAAGGTACTGCTTGCCAGTTGCACCCTGCAACAGCGATCCCGGTATCAATCCCATCTTGTTAGAGAAAGTCTTCATGAAGTCCTTACCCCAATGGAAAGGTTCTAGGTACTGCTTCGATGTGGTGGTACGAGTGCCGTCCCCGAAGTGAACGGACAGCATATCATCCATCTCCCAGATGTGACGTCCGGTGAAGTAGTAGTTCAATCCCTCCATCAAAGCAGCATTCATAATGAAAGCCCTCATCTGGTACTGCATATACATAGCCTGCTGTATAGGACTCTTGTTAGCGAAGGCCTTATAGAAGACTCGTATCTGCGATGCCGTCCAGTCAGGTGCGAACAAAGCCATCTGAGCGAACTCCCTCGAACTTTTGGAAGTCATCTGGTGCATGAAGCCATTGCCGAACCTGTTTTCGACGTTATTAGCCAGCCTGCTCCAGTTCAATCCACCGAAGGCGTCATTAGTGAACTCGGCAGCCATAGCGCTTAGCTCGTGACGGGGAGTAGTGTCTCCGTACTTAGCAGATAGCGTGGCCATCTTATTCATATACGTCTGTAGCTTCATGCCCGTGTAGGCACGATCCCACATTAACGTATCCATCAGCTTGTTGGTCTTAGCGTAGGCCCTAGTAGTCTTTTGCAGAACCTTAGCAGGTAGACCAACTGTGTTGGCAATAACAGCCCCGTACTTCTGGGGAATCAGTTTGGCAGCCAGCTCATCGATAGCATCTAGCCCACCATAGAACGCATCCTTACCTACGTCGTCAGACGCCTGTACCATCAGACCATTCTGGATACCCTCATCCATTATCATCTTCATCTCAGGATCAGCGTTCTTGCGGAAGGCGTTGAGAGCAACACTCTCTCCCTTCAGTAAGTTAACTATGTCCTTTGACGAACGTATAGGAGCCTTTAGCATACTGCCGATGCCGTTGGCATATATGTACGAAGTCATCAGAGCCTTCATATGGAAGAAACTGATAGCCACGTTATTACGCTTAGCCATGAAGCTCATCCAGAGAGCGCCGCGTTTAAGCATACTAGCGTTGCTGGCATCGAACATAGCCTTTGTAGCATCGCCCATGTCAGGATGAATCTTGTACCCGACAAACTTAGGGTGCGAGATAGTGACATAGTTCTTAGGGGCCTTCTTCTGGGGCATGAGGATTTTAAGTCCCTGTCCCTCAGGAGCACCAGTCCGCTTGAGCACGTCTATCAGTTGCCTAGAGCGTACAGCAAGGTCAGCACTCTTACCATACATAGTCATGAGTTCTGCTATGTCTAGGGTACGAGGTTCCAGACCAACGATCTCCTCTGCTACTTTGTAGGAGGGGATTGTACGAGTCTTGGCATGGACTGTATCCATAGCTTGCTGACGTGTCTGTGTACCGAAGAACGCCTCATTAACGCCATCCTTATTCCTAAGTACGTTATGCTTGTATGCGTGAGGGACGTAGTTCTCTACTATAGAATCAAGGATTCCCATAGACTTGCCCTTCTTACTCCAGTTATCGAAGAACTCCTTAGAAATCTTGTAGATTTCCTTGCCGTTATCCGGCAGAGCTTCGTACAGCTTGCCTGTCTTGTCTTCCAGCGCACGAGTAACGTCCTCGCGTAGTGCCTTAGCAGCACGCGTCTTCTGGGTACCAACAGCATGAGCTATGGCGCTTTCACTATCACCGCTAAGAGTCTTGATAGCGGTAGATAACTGAAGCAACTTGGCGTCATACACTGCGCCCGCGCCCTGCCAGTCGTTGTACAAGCCACTAAGGGTGTTGCCCCTCTTTGACTTAACGATGTGGGCAGTAACGGGATGCAGCTTAGCGAACCTACGTACAATTGAACCACCAACCGTCATGCTCACGCCAGCGGCGAGTGCCCATCTCAGTGCGTCGTTAATGTCGTGCTCGCGTGCGTACCCGACCAATGCTGCCATAGCAGTACCACCAATCACGCCCGCTGTCTTGATCTTACCGCCACGTAGTACAACCCTATCACCGTGACGCAGGTTCATAGTTTCAACAGACTGCTTGGCCTTGGCCCATTCAGCCTCAGGAATAGTCTTCTTCTTTTTCTCAGGGGTGACCTCTGTAGCCTTAACAGCAGGAGCTTCCTTCTTCATTGCTACTAGCGTAGTAGAAGGTGCAGGGGCTTCCGGCTCAGGAGCAGCCTTAGCAGCAGGCTTAGCTGGGGCACGAGTAGGTACGGGTGCTGGTTCTGGAATATCTGCCATCCGCGCATTAGCACGTCTATTCAGACGAGCCTGACTAGCGAAGAACCCTCTCATAGAGGGACTCTTCTCCATCATTATCTCTTCCAGCTCTTGCTTGGTTACGACCTGCTTAGCATCTCGGTGATCAGCCTGCATCTCACGGTGCCACTTGTCGTAGCGCTTCTGTAGTGCTGCACCAGTAAGGGGCTTACCGCCCTTGCTCTGGCCTAGTGAGGTCTCTTGGAACTCCTTTAGCGTGAGTATGGCTCCCTGCAACGCACCCGGCTCAGGCCGGTACGCAGGGTAATCCAGCATCTCTTCGCCCGGACTGACTTGACGAGACTGCCCATAAGCAGCCTG
>Ga0114922_10005892_pt1 | contig 11259 bp, 9 predicted proteins | sample AartaG_FD_100975 | JGI IMG/M metagenome (GOLD analysis project Ga0114922, IMG submission 100975) | Deep subsurface microbial communities from Aarhus Bay to uncover new lineages of life (NeLLi) - Aarhus_00045 metaG | ecosystem: Environmental > Aquatic > Marine > Oceanic > Sediment | place: Aarhus...
GGATGGTTTGATGCCGAAGACTTTTATGGCCCGATGAGTATCTACGCCAAGATTGAAGAGAAAAATCCCGGCAATAAGAGCATTCTTGTGGTCGGGCCCTGGCTCCATGGAGGATGGTCGCGAATGGACGGCGATGCTCTAGGAAACATTCGATTCGGCACAAAGACAGGGGAGTATTACAGGGAAAACGTGGAATTACCTTTCTTTAATTTTTATCTGAAAGATAAGGGAAATTTGGATTTGCCCGAGGCCTTAGTCTTTGAGACAGGGTCGAATGAATGGAGGTCCTATGGCCAATGGCCGCCAAAAAGCGCTCAAGAGAGAAATATCTATCTTCACGCCGACGGGAAACTTTCCTTTGACTCTCCCTTGGAAGAATCAGAAAGGGCCCTTGATTCTTATGTGAGCGATCCGGACAGACCTGTGCCCTGGTCTTCAGAGATTCGAACAAGCCAGGGCCATCTCTGGATGGTTGAAGACCAGAGGTTTGCGTCCCGCCGGCCTGATGTTCTGGTGTATCAGTCTGAAGTGCTCACAGAGGACATCACTATCGCTGGGCCGATAATCGCCAGCCTCTATGTATCCACGACCGGAACGGATGCGGATTGGATTGTGAAGTTGATTGATGTTTATCCCGGGGATGCTCCTGATAATCAGCCGGATCCCCAGAATGTCAGGATGGGGGATTTCCAGATGCTTCTCGCCGGTGAAGTCTTCCGGAGCAAATACAGAAAAAGCTTTGAACATCCTGAACCTCTGGTTCCGAACAAGGTCACCAAGATCGAGTTTGACCTTCGAGACAAGAGCCACTGTTTCCGAAAGGGACACAGGATCATGGTGCAGATTCAGAGCACCTGGTTTCCAGTGATCGGCAGAAATCCCCAGAAGTTTGTGGATATTTATCATGCCAAGGAAGAGGATTTTCAGAAGGCGGTTCACAGGGTGCATCGCTCTAAAAAGTATCCTTCGCATATAGAGATCAAGGTTATAGAGTAAGCAGGCCTCGTCCATCTCATGACATTTCAGAACAGCGGGATAAACTCTTCTAATTTTTTTTCGTAAGAATCTGGAAGAGAGTAGAATGTCTAAGAAAATGAAAAAACAAATGACTCTAATAGGAGTGGGCCTCAAATTTGCAATAATATCAATTTTTTTTTCAGCAATCATTTTTGCTGTACATTTCCTCTGGATGTCTCATCTCACTATCTCCCTCCCGCGTATTGCAACTCAGGTTTTGGGGATACTTCTCCTGATAATAGGTGTCCCCATTTATTTAATTTCTGGATTATCCATTCACAAATATTTTCATGATGGCCAGTTAGCCACGAAGGGGATCTATGGTTATTTCCGACATCCCATTTATGGCTCTTGGATAGTATTTATTGTTCCAGGCATCGTTTTGCTCATCAATTCTTTGATCGGATTGACTGTTCCTGTATTTATGTATGTTGTATTTAAGGTTTTGATCGGAGAAGAGGATAAATATCTCGAAGAGAAATTTGGCGAGGAGTTTTTTGAATACAGGAAGAGAGTGGGTGAAGTATTCCCAAAATTCCAGACAATTTTCAGGGAGAACTAAAGGGATCGCGTCTAATTCCCATAGGGAGTCAATGAATGCATGAATAAAACAAGCTTCGGTTTCAAGAAAGCCATTCGTTTAATATTTGGTTGTGTCCTGCTTTTTCTTGCAGTTCTATTAGGAATGGGGGGAGCTGTTATAGCCTTTTTGCTCTGTGCTGTGTTTTTGAGTCATATTGTTCTATTGAGCCTGATCGCGCTGCTCTTTTGTTTTTTGATATCTTTCAGCCTTTCCCGGATTGCCTGGAGGATGATACTGAGAGAGTACCGTGCTCGTTTGGCTCTTGGTGTTGGACTGATCACGGTTGTAGGAGTCATCCTGATATCGTCATTGACGATATTTAAACCGCTGGTTCCGCCCTCTGAGATCATTGTGCCGGGAGTTCCCGAAGTCCTCGATTACTGGGACCTGGAAACAGGCTCCCGTATTGCTTATCTAAAATTCCCGGCTGAGAATAAAACACGAGAAGAACCCGTTTTTTTTCTTCATGGAGGACCCGGCGGAGCTGTCGTGTCTTTCCGGCCGATTACTGATGTGATTTCAGCACTGTCAAATGATGGGTATGATGTTTATTTTTATGACCAGGTGGGAGGAGGACTATCAGGGAGGTTGAAGAACATCCGGAATTACCAGCTCTCACGCCATGTAGAAGATCTTGAGCAGATAAGGCAAAAGATCAGAGCAGAAAAGATGATCCTAGTGGGAGAATCCCATGGAGGTAGACTTGCGGCTCATTATGCGGCTTCATACCCCGAGAATGTAAAAAAGTTAGTGCTGATATCGCCCGGAGAGCTGATATCTCAGGAATGGGATGATGAGAGCAGTGGGAGCATCAAGGATAGCTCTACCCCAGAAGTTCTTCAGAAGTTCGATGATTTATTAAAAACACCTCGAATAATGTTTACAGTTTTACTGCTTGAAATTAATCCCGAAGTTGCACACAATTTTTTATCTGAAGCTGAAGCAGACACCCTGATGACAAAACTTTTCTCTTTGCTGCTGGGAGGCATGGCTTGTGATCCCGTAAATTTTCCTGAGGATCACAATGTCTTATTTGGTTTCTGGGCGACCATAATACCTGACGAGTTACCTGAACCTGAGGATGAAACTGTGATAGACAAACTCAGATCACTGACTCTTCCTGTTCTTATCCTCAAGGGAGAATGTGATTATCTCAAATGGGAAGTCACTTACGAATACAAATCTCTTTTGAGAAACTCCACTTTTCTCTTTTTAGAGGGTGCAGGACATATGCCTTTTCTGGAGAAACCCGGCCTTGTTCTGGATTCCATCAGATCATTTCTCCTCGATAATCCGCTTCCGCTGCCAGCCTACACTGAAAAATCACCGCCAAAGAAATAGCCAGTCTTTAATCTCACTGACGATTGAAACAGGGGATAATTGTTTATGCTCCGTAATAAAACAACTCTTTTGGTTAAGATATTGAAGACAAAGGTGTCATTGCGAACCTGGGTGGCAATCTCATTCATGTGTCATTGCGGGAAAATCACAGAAATCTCTTATAAAAATGTCATTACGAGTAGCGAAGCGATGTGGTAATCTCTTATGAAAAATTCATTTCTTTTTATGGGATTGCCACGCAAGCTCGCAATGACACAAAGATGTAAAAACGGGGACAGTCCCTAATTTTATGCGAAAAATTCCGGCGGGAAATCTCTTAGCCTTATGATATCCATGGCCCTTTCTTTAATATCAAAGCCCATCGGACATTTCACGATACACGAGGAACAATCGGCACAGGCGATAGGATTATCCTTGACGGATTCGATGGTTCTCGCGGCAAGGGCAAGGTTTCGATAGCCATAGGCATACATGTAGCTTCGCATCAGGGTGGGAATATCCGGTGCGGATGGGCATTGTTTCAAGCAGGTCCCGCATCCCTGGCAGAAGAGGCTGTCCTTATGGTGGACGCGCGCTAATTCCAGATATTTATTCTCTTCAGGTGTCAGGGTGAGGTCTTCCATGATTGACAGATCCGTCTCCAGTTGGTCAAATGTGGAGATGCCTGGGACAGCGGTGTGGATGTTTTCGTTTTGCAGGACCCATTTGAGGGCTGCCTTGGCATTGCTCACTGCCTCCTGTTTCCCGGCCATCCACGACTCACCCGTAATGGTCTTCATGGCGACTATCCCCATCCCTTTTTCGGCTGCATAGGCAATGGCTTTTTTTCTTTCTTCGATGTCTTTTATCTGGAAGTTGTAAGCGATCATGGCCACATCATAAAAGCCGCTGTCTGTAGCTGCGCGGACAGCTTCCGGAACGAAACTGTGTGAGCCAATGCCTAAAAACCTGGCTTTCCCCGCCTTTTTCATCTTTTCCATCGATTTCATCAAGGGTTCAAACATGACGGATTCTTTTTTTGCAGCAAAAGGAAGGCTAAAGATATCCACATAGTCGACATCCAGTCTTTTCAGGCTCCCCTCGAATTCTTTTTCAAATCTGGCGATATCGGTATCTTTCGAAAAAACACCCGATCTATAGTCTATCGGTTGTGGGATTACACCCGTCACAATAATGATATCCTCTCTTTTGTAGTGTTTAATGACTTTTCCCACGAATTCTTCCGCCCGGCCGTTCGCATAGTATGGGGCTGTTGCGATGTAACAGATCCCTGCATCCAGGGCCGTTCTCACAAGAGCTTCTGATATGGCATCCATGGTCCCCATGCTCACGATCGGGAGTTTTATTCCTGTTTTTCCGAGAGTGCGGAACACCAGCTTGCTCTTTTTCTCGTCTTCTGCACTTTTGGAGTCATATCCTTTGCACCTCAAATGGGGAAGCGCAAGAGCACCGGCAATGCCCGCTAATCCTTTGGATATGAAGTTCCTTCGGTTCATACTGGTGTTTCTCTTGGCCATGATTCACTCCTTTTTTGGTTTGTGATGATAGGAATTCATGTTCACTTTATGATAATGAAAAACGCTTCATAATTGAAATGGATTTTTTTGTATCGAATGATACAAGAAATTAAAAAAAATGAATTGATTAAAATGTGAATAGGAGGATTAAAATAATGATGATTAAGAAAATCAATGCTCTGCTCATCACAACCTTCCTTATAATGGCATGCTTTCAGTAAGTATTACTGATTTCCCACTCAAAAAATTCTTTTAATTCTTGTTATTTTTCATCGTCGAAGATAAAAAGCTCGTCGATGGATGCGTTCAATGCTTTGGCCACATCGTGAGCCAGTTTGAGGGATGGATTGTATTTTCCCTTTTCAAGATAGATGATGGTCTCCCTCCTGATCTTGACTCGTTTCGCCAGCTCTTCTTGAGTCAGGTCGTGCTTCGCCCGGAATTCCTTGATCCGTGTCCTGAAAGACATCACTCTTCCCTCAATTCTTTTTCATAAAACTTTAACGAAAAGGAAAACGTCAAGAGTTGCAGTATGAAAAGCGCGATGAAGGCATAACTGTAAACGGAAAGATCCTTCATGATTCCTGCGATGACTGTGGCGATGACAAAGACCGGAATCGCAACAACAAAAGCGTTCCGTGCGGCTCTGTTGACGTTGGCCTCCAGTCGTTCATCATTGATAACCTTGCTGTAGACGAAGAATCCGAAAAAGCCGAAGAATCCATAAAAACCGATGTTATCTGTGAATATCCCGAGAACGCCGAGCATTCCCAGAAATCCCAGATATTTGAGCCATGAGCTTCTCATTTTTACCTCCAGATGTGATAATTTTCTAACATTATGTTAGAAATATATAACAATTAAGGGTCAAAGTCAAGTCTTTTTTTTAAAAAATCAAAAATATCAAAATATTTCATATTTCAGAAAAAGGGAGATGGCTTCATTTTCTTGTGTCATTGTGAGCAACCGAAGAGAGTGTAGCCATTACATGTTCGTGTCATTGCGAGCGAAGCGCGGCAATCACATTAGATAGATGACTCATTTAATTTCTATAATGAACTCATTCGTCGTTAAGAAATGGTCATACTTAGCCTCTTGAAGTGACATGCATAATAGAGGGCAGACTCCTTGTATTTATTTCTCTGAAGGTGGTAGACTTGTGAAAGATACAGCAAGGGAATTTAAATGAAAAATAAAATTGATGTCGTTCCAATCGCTTTATTTTGTTCTGTTATCATGCTTGCTGTTTCCTGTGGAAAACAAAGCGATGGATGGAAAGGGACTATCGAAGAGGTAGATGGAATAACTGTAGTTAAAAATCCGAGAGAGCCGATGTATGGGAATGAAATTTTTTCTATAGAGGAAGATTTGAAAATCGGAGTAGTCGAGGGCGATGAAAATTATATGTTTAACATAATCACATTTTTGGCTGTTGATGATGAGGAAAATATCTATGTTGCTGATGTCGGTGAGGATCATGTCAAAGTCTTTGATGTGAATGGAGAATTTCTCAGAGTCGTAGGTAGAGCAGGGCAGGGCCCTGGAGAATTTGGCAGGATCATGGATGTCCAGATCAATGCCAAGAATGAACTGATGGTAATTGACGGAGGGCACAGGAAAATTCTGTATTTCTCTCAGGACGGGGAATTCCTGCGGTCAATGGATTTGGGAGTGATTATCGGAAGAATTCGAGGAATGTGGTCAACGGGATCTTGGCGGCTGTATTCGGACTCTTATGGGAATTTCTATATCAGAGCTGCAATCTTTAATCGTCCAAAGTTGCACTTTGAATTATTCAAGATCGACTCTGATATGAATCGTCTCACAACGATCGCAAAGACACTTGAATGGGATCCCTTGGAAGGGCTTAATCCTGACAGGCCGGGGCAATTATATTGTCAAGTTATGGATAATGGCTGTATTTTGTATGGATATCCCAGAAGTTATGAATTGCAGATTTTCAATCCTGAGGGAAAAGTCATGAAGAAAATCATAAGAGATTATGATCCTGTTCCGCTCACGGAGGCAGAAGAAGCAGAAAGAGAAGAAAGTCGGAAGACGGCTGGGAAAAAAACCAAATTCCCTCCATATCATCCGGCGTTCAGTTATTTGGCTGCGGATGATGAAGGCCGGATTTATGTTCGAACTTGGGAGAGACCGGATAGCGGTGAAGGATACTTTTTTGATATTTTTGATAATGAAGGAAAGTATATTGCCAGAATCCCTTTCAATTTCAGACCCCGAGAGTTGAAGAAAGGGAAGATACACTCCATAGAAGAAGATGAAGAGGGGTATCGGTTTGTGAAGCGGTATAAAGTCAGTTGGAAATATTAAGGATGGAGATAAAGGAACCAGATCCCTGTTTTCTCTTTTAAATTAGGAGATTGCCGCGCGACGCTCGCAATGACAATAAAAAAAAAGGTAGGCTTTTTATGTGAGCGTAGCTTTCTGGGAGATACTCTCTGGATTAACAGGGGTTGAGGCTCGGTTAAGCAGGTTTCTGTATCACTGCTTGGATTTTTTACCGTATGCCGATAATTCTTCTCGAATAACGTGCCGAAGGGTTTCCTCGAGCGATTCTCTTTTTGAATTCATGTATTCTCTCAGAACTGTATTGATGAGCGTCTGATAATTTCCACCTCCTTCATCGTGTACCTGTTGGCGGAACCAGTCGAGGATATCATTGTCTATTCGGATTGTGATTCGTGTTTTCCCTTTAGACATTTTTATGACAGGGCCTCTTTTTCCTTTTCGAAAGTCGTATTCATTTTTCATTTGCTATCCTTCATATAGGCTTATCTCATTGGTTGTCGCTTTCCTTGCGGAAATAATCCGAATCCGGGTTCCGCGCCAAGTATAGGCAACCACAAGAATTCGGCCGAAAGAGTCCATCCCGATGGTGATGGAACGTTCTTCATGAGGGAAGTCGTCAGCTATTGTGATGGCCCTTTCGTCTTCTAGCGAAGTCACAGCATCCGCAAAATTGACTCCATGCTTTTTAAGGTTGGAAATAGCTTTCTTGCTATCCCACTCAAATTCCATTTATATATTATATGCACAATTGTGCATACTGTCAAGTGCGAAATACAATTGAGTTGTAAAGAAATATTAAGTTGTTCAAATTTCTTGAGATTTGAATCTCTAGTTCTCTGTGTGATATGTTCTTCCCAAAACATTGGGAAGTGAAGATCATGAAAATATTTAGACCGTGGCTTTTTTTGGGTATCTTTCTTATGATTATTTCTTCATGTTCCAAGATTGAAGAATCTCAATTTCCGTCCATTGTCCTTTCCAGTAATATTGATACTCTCCCATATCTGAAATTGGGGGCATGAAATGAGGAAAGTCCCAATTTATACAGAAAAATACAGAAAAAGGGGCCTGGCCCCTTTTTTTAGCTTTTTTTCAATTTTTTCCGAAAAAACAGATTCTTGTTCGCTAAAAATATTGTTTGAAGAATCCAAATTTTTTTATATAATGGCTTCTCAAATATTTGGGCATGTGCACAGAGCATGTTCAAAAGATGGCTTATGCCATGTTAAGCCTATTGACCATCATACGTGTAAGTGCGTTTCTGCACTTTATCAATCCAAACAAGGAGGCAAGGGATGAATCCGCATTTTAAAAAAGCGTTTCGGGCATTACTCTTAATCTGTCTTATTCTTGGTGTGACTCGGGTATTCTTTTCCCAGAGTCCGGAAGAAAACCTGATCAAGGATTTCAAGTGGCGCAATGTTGGGCCGGCCAACATGGTCGGACGCATTTCGGATTTTGAGGCTCTGGAGAGCGACTTCACTCAGGTGCTTGTGGCGGCTGCTTCCGGAGGAGTCTGGAAATCTGTGAACGCGGGGACGACATGGGAGCCGATTTTTGACAAATACGGCTCAGCGTCCATCGGGGATGTGGCGTTCTTCCAGAAAGATCCGAATATCATCTGGGTGGGAACTGGCGAAGAATGCTGCAGAAACAGCATTGCCTGGGGCGACGGAATTTATAAATCCATTGACGGAGGCAAGACATTCACCCGGATGGGTCTGGAAACCACACAAACGATTGGCCGGATCATTACCCATCAAACCGACCCCGATATAGTCTATGCGGCGGCAACTGGCCACACCTGGGGCTATTCCGGGGACCGCGGTCTGTTTAAGACCGAGGACGGTGGAAAGACCTGGCAGAAGCTAACCAAGGGATTACCGAATGACGGTAAGACCGGAGCTATCGACCTTGTCATACATCCGGAAAACCCCGACATTCTCTATGTCAGTTTCTGGCAGAGGTTGCGTCAACCCTGGCGTTTTGATTCCGGGGGGCCGCACGGCGGTATTTTCAAAACCATGGACGGCGGGAAAAACTGGGAGAAGCTGAAAAAGGGACTTCCCCCCGGAGATCTCGGTAGGATCGGCCTGGCTATTTCCCGCAGCAATCCAGAAGTCCTGATGGCTGTGGTCGAGCACGAATATCAACCCCAGAGGACGATCCGGGAAGGTCAACAACAGAAACCCAATCCTGAATTCACAGATATGGAAAAACTCGGGACAGGAATTTACAGGTCAGAAGACGGCGGAGCGTCATGGATGTACATGAACCGGACAAACGTCCGTCCGTTTTACTACAGCCATATCTACATCAATCCCTTTGACGACAAGCTCGTTTATTATCTTACCAGCAGCATGCAGTATTCCAAAGATGGGGGAGAAACCTTTGAGACAATCAGGGGGCTCCATCCTGATTTCCACACCATGTGGCTCGACCCGACCAACAAGAACCGCTTCTATGTCGGGCAGGATGGAGGGGCGTCCATCACCCATGACCATGGCGATACCTGGATTTTTTTCGATAACCTCTGCCTGTCGCAGTTTTACGCAGTCAGCGCGGATATGCGCGATCCTTATTACGTCTTCGGCGGACTCCAGGATAACGGCACATGGTGTGGTCCCAGTATGAGCCGGGAAGGGATGATCCTGACCGATTCCTGGTTCAACATCGGGGGGGGTGATGGATTTCACACACAGAATGATCCCACTGACTGGCGTATTGCCTACTGCGAAAGCCAGGGTGGGAGTATTAGTCGAGTGAATGTGGAGACACGAGAAACAGCCCGGATCAGACCGTCACAGCAGAATACATACAACTGGAAAGAACATGTACCTCCACCTTCCAAGAAAGAAGCCCGAGCCCGTGAATCCGCGCAGCAGCCGCAGATGCAGTTTCGCCGGAGGTCTGTTTTTCGTTTCAACTGGAGCTCTCCAATACTAATTTCTCCGCATAATCCAAGTACGATCTACTTCGGGGGAGACCATCTTTTCAAATCGGTTAACCGCGGCGATAACTGGATGATCATCAGTCCTGACCTGACTACCAACGACCCGGATAAACACAGTAAGCCCACTGGCGGCATCACCCTCGACCAGACAGGGGCAGAGACACACTGTACCATCATCACGATTTCTGAATCCCCGATCACACCGGGTCTCATCTGGATTGGCACGGATGACGGCAATGTCCAGTTGACTCGAGACGGGGGAGGGACGTGGATAAATGTGCGGAAAAACGTCCCGGATGTCCCCAAAGAGATTTGGGTCAGCCGAGTCGAGGCTTCCCGTTTCGAAGAAGGCACCTGTTATCTGACCTTCGACGGACACCGGAGCGATATTTTTAAACCGTTTGTATTTAAAACTATGGATTACGGCAAGACCTGGACCAACATCAGCGGAAACCTGCCGGATGATGGTCCAGTCTATGTCATCCGCGAAGACCTGAAAAACGAGAACCTCTTGTTTGTTGGGACGGAATTTGCTGTATTCTTCTCCATGGACGGTGGGAAAAGCTGGACGAACCTCAACCTCAATATGCCGACAGTGGCTTTCCATGACCTGATGATCCATCCCCGGGACAATGACCTGATCGCTGGGACTCACGGGCGCGGCATATGGATTCTGGATGACATCTCGCCTCTCCAGGAAGCCACAGACAAAGCCCTCTCCTCGGAGGCGTATCTATTTGAAAACGGACGTCCGGGTACTTACTGGCTGAGGCTGAGCCGGGGAGGCTATGGACGCGGCAATCTCTTCTTCGCAGGGGAAAATCCTCCTGATGGCGTTGCAGTGAGTTTTTATCTGAAAGATAAACCGTCCAGTCCGGTGGAGGTTGAGATCACAGACGCCACAGGAAAACTCAAGACGACCTATACCCTCAAGGATCTGGAACCAGGAGTGAATCGTCTGATGTGGGATATGCGGTTTGACCCTTCGCCAGAGCAGATGAAGCAGAGTATTGCGTCGATGCAGCAAATGATGGAAAGAATTCTTCAGAGGCCGGAAGTGGAAGAAGACCCGAAGAAAACAGTGGAAGAGGCGCTCGAACAGCTCAAGCAGCCCGGCATTACTTACAGGGAAGCGATGGCGATTCAAAGAGAAGCCTATGAGACGATCGGTTTTGGTGGTGGCTTCAGGCGGTTTAGAGGATTTGGCCGGGGAGCGGGAGGTGCTGAGGCTGAGCCCGGGACCTACGCTGTGAAGCTCACGGTGAATGGCAAAATGTATTCGGGAACGGTTTCTGTTCGCCGGGATCCCATGCAGGAAGACTAAGGGATCGCGTCTCAACATTTAACATTATAAAAATTGGATGGAATACAGGGAGTCATATCTTAACATTCGACGTTTCATTAATTGGGGGCTGTCCCCAATTCCTTGCTTGCGGGATCACCACGCTCCCTTTTTTGTATTAGATTTTTGGAAAAGCACATAAGATATATAAGCTCCTACCAGGGAAAGAATGTATGCTCCCAGCGTGCCTGCA
>Ga0114922_10005893_pt1 | contig 11257 bp, 8 predicted proteins | sample AartaG_FD_100975 | JGI IMG/M metagenome (GOLD analysis project Ga0114922, IMG submission 100975) | Deep subsurface microbial communities from Aarhus Bay to uncover new lineages of life (NeLLi) - Aarhus_00045 metaG | ecosystem: Environmental > Aquatic > Marine > Oceanic > Sediment | place: Aarhus...
ATTTGATCAGTGAAGCAATTCCCTGGCAAGGTTGGCCAGGTTACCGGTACCCCCGTTAGCGAGCATACTGACAAGACTGCCGAGACCGTCAGTGTCCTTAACGAAGCGCAAAAAACGGGGCATGATCGTGCTCAGCCCGGCGCAGGCCATATCGCTGCCGATATCGAGTCGCTCAGCCAGACCGGTAACATCCACTGATATCAGCAGTGTCGATAACCGCTCCCGGCCGTCGGCATTCAGCAAGCTGGATAAGTCGCTGCTGTGCAAAGCATCGATGAAGCTGGTTATTGCCTCCGGTATAAAACGATTTGCCTGGTCGTTGCTGAAACCGGCATTTGTCAATTCGCTGACTACATGCCCAAGGTCGGCATCGAGAAACTGTTGTACGAGATCCATCGTTATTTCCTCCAGGTCGGTCAATAAAAAGCCTGCCGGAAATAAACACTAGGCGTCCGGCCTTTGCCGTTCAAGCAGCAAAGGGCAAACGTCACAAAAATTAACAGTTGCTGCGGAACTGACCCGACCGCAGACAGCCTCCCCATTTGCAAACAATTGTTACAAATACGCCTCGGCTATTGCACGGTTTACCGCTGTACATTCTACTTGGCAACCATGAAGCTTTTCATAACAAGCACCTGCCAAAATCGAGGAGTAGCAACGTGGACAAGATCAACGAACTGGCCGACCCCGATCTCATTCAAAACCTGATCATCCCCTGGGCCATCAAGATCGCAGTCGCGCTGGCGATATTCATCATCGGACGCTGGATCGCCAAATGGCTGACCGGCGTGGTGCGTAAACTGATGGCAAAATCCAACATGGATGACATGCTGATCCAGTTTCTCGGCAACATTGTCTACACCATCCTGCTGCTGGTGGTCGTCATGGCAGCCCTTGATCATATTGGTATCCAGACCACCTCGCTGCTGGCCGTGTTTGGTGCCGCCGGCCTGGCTATCGGTCTGGCTCTCAAAGACTCGCTGGGCAACTTTTCATCAGGTGTCATGCTGATCCTGTTCCGTCCCTTCAAGGTGGGGGACTTCATCGAAGCCGGTGGAGAAAGCGGTGTTGTCGAAGAAGTCAGAATGTTCGCAACCATCCTCCGCACCGGTGACAATCGGGAAGTGATTATCCCCAACAGCCAGATCTACGGTGGCACGATTGTCAACTACTCGGCCAATGAAACCCGCCGCATCGATCTGGTGTTCGGCATTGGTTACGACGATGACATCGCAAAGGCCAAGCGGACTCTGGAGAGCGTCATGCAGCAGGATGAGCGTATCCTGTCCTATCCCGCGCCGGCCGTCGCGGTGGGAGAACTGGCAGACAGCAGCGTCAACTTCAACGTGCGTCCGTGGGTCAAAAGCACCGACTACTAGCCGGTGCGTGCCGATATGCTGGAAAAAGTCAAGCTGGCGTTCGACGCCAATGGTATCAGCATCCCGTACCCGCAACAGGATGTCTATATGCGCAACGTTGCATAAGTCACGACAGCATATACACTCAAGCGGTAGGGAACCTCTTACGATAGACATAACAGGTTAATCTCGATGCGAATCGCAATCCTGGAAGATGATCCGGCCCAGCAGGAATTGATATGCTGCTGGCTGACGGAATCCGGTCACGAATGTCACGGCTATCAATCCGGAAACACCTGCCGCGATGCCTTGCGTCGCGAGACCTTCGATCTGCTGATCGTGGACTGGAACCTGCCGGATACCACCGGTCCCGACGTGGTGGTGTGGGTCAGGGAAAACCTCGACTGGAACATACCAGTCCTGTTCACCACCAGCAGGGACCGCGAAGAAGATATCGTGCATGCACTGCAAAGCGGCGCAGACGACTACATGACCAAACCGATAAAACGTGGAGAGACCCTGGCGCGCATCAGCGCCTTGCTGCGCCGCGCCCTGCCTGACAATACGGATAATGAGCTTTACAGCTGCCCGCCCTTCGAATTCAAGCTGCACGATCAACAGGTGATGGTCGACGATCAGGCTGTTAGTCTTACCAACAAGGAATTTCAGCTGGCGCTGTTTTTGTTCCGTAACAGCGGCAGACTGCTGTCACGCAGTTATATCCTGGAAAACGTCTGGGGTGTGCGTTCCGAACTCAGTACACGCACGGTCGATACCCACGTCAGCCGTTTACGCAACAAGCTGGGCATACGGCCCGATCGTGGCTGGCGCCTGAACGCGGTCTATCACCATGGTTACCGGCTGGAAACAGCAGAGCAGCCGGAAACAGCCTGATCATCAACAATGCGAAGACAACAGGGGTGGCCGCCATGGTAATCTACAGCGCAAAACACCGTTCCGCTTATAAGCCTGCATTGCCGTGGCGCAGCAGGCTGGCTGCCCTGTTCGTGCTATGCCTGCTCCTTGCGCTGACCCCGAATCCCGTATACGCAGAATCCCAGTACTGGGTATACACGGTAAGACCCGGCGATAACATCTGGAACCTCACCGAAAAATACTGTGTCAGCGTACGCCACTGGAAACGCATACAAGGGCTCAACAATGTGCGCCTCGATCGCCAGATCCCGCCTGGCGCCAAATTGCGTTTCCCGCTGGATATACTCAAATATCAACCGGCGACAGCGCTGGTGGCGCAGGTCCAGGGTACCGCGCAGCTGTTTCGCACCGGCGGCAAACCGGCCGTCCCACTGGCGGCAAAAATGTCCCTGCGCAGCGGCGACCGCATCGTCACCGGATCCGGCGCCAACGTGACCCTGCGCTTTGCCGATAACTCGGAACTGCTGGTGCTGGAGGATTCTGAAGTTGTCATGGACACCCTCAGTGCCTGGAGCACTACGGGTATGGTGGATACGCGTGTCAGATTACAGGGCGGGCGCGTCGATACGCGGGTAAAACCCGGCCGGGGTCCCGGCAGCCGTTATCACATTATCACCCCGGCAGCTGTGGCGGCTGTTCGCGGCACACGCTTCAGGGTTGCCGCTGACAAACAGCAGCCGCTCAGCAGGAGTGAGGTGACCGCAGGCACGGTAAACATCGGCGACGCCAGGAACAGTCAGGATATTCCTGCCGGCTTCGGCCTGGTGTCGGAAAGCGGCAAGCCACCCCAGCAACCGAGGGAATTGTTACCGCCCCCTGATCTCACCAAGACCGCCAGGCTGTATAGAAGCCTGCCACTGCAGTTCAGCTGGTCGCCGTTGCCAGGCGCACAGGCCTACCGTTTGCAGATTGCGCCGGACCAGGAATTCGAGACGCTCATTGCCGACAAGTCAACCGCACAGCCCGGCGTACAGTGGGCGGACCTGCCGGATGGACGCTATGCGCTACGCGTACGCGGTATCGATGATGTCGGTCTGGAAGGCCTGGATGGTGTCGAGATGATTGAGATCGACGCCAGACCTTTCGCCCCGCTGCCTACAGGCATGAGCGGAGGCACTCTGGTTCGTGAACCAACACCAGGCTTCAGCTGGAAACCCGTCGACGGTGTGCAGAGTTACCGGTTCGAGCTTGCGCACGATATCGCGTTCACGCAAATGGTAAGCCGCCAGCAGACTGATAGCGCCGGCATCAGACTGACAAAGGCGTTGCAACCGGGTGACTATCATTGGCGTGTCGCCAGCGTTGACCCTGACGGCGATCAGGGGCCTTTCAGCCAGCCACAACATTTTTCCTTCCGCCCTCCGCTTGCAGCGCCCGCATCGGTCGAAGCGCCGCTTGTGGAAGACGCAACGCTGGTATTCACATGGCAGGCTGTCGAGCACGCCACCGCCTACCGTATACAGCTTGCCGAAGATCCGGCCTTCGCGCAGATGGTCACCGACATCAAGGTATCGGAACCCCGTGCGGAGATTAAACGGCCCCCTTCCCGGACCTACTATTTCAGAATAAACGCCGAAAACGCACAGGCTGAAGTCAGTCCGCACACCCAGGCACGGGAGATAAAGGTCCCGCCACATCACTACTGGGGCTTGCTGATATTTCTGCTACCCCTGTTACTGACGCTGTGACACGGTCCGGCAAGCGGCCTGTTGCTTTTGCTGAACTCGCCGCGCTTGCCGCCCTGATCGTCGGCCTTGCCCTGCTGCTATCATACAGCGACTGGTTATGGCGCTGGGACCGTGTTTTTTACGACACCCAACTGCGCCTCTGGCAGCGTCCGCCGGCCGACGATATCGTCATTGTCGCCATCGATGAGACAACCCTGCGCGAACTGGGACGCTGGCCCTGGTCACGCGCGGTGCACGCAGCGCTGCTGGACCGTCTGAAGAACGAACAACCGAAGGCCGTCGCATTTGATGTCATTTTTGCCGAGCCGGATCTGCAGCATCCGCTTGATGATGCAAAGTTCATCACCGCGGTCAGAAACAGTGGCCGGGTTGGATTACCGGTACTGATGGAACAACCACGGCGTGACGGTCAGCCGATCGAAACCATGCCCTTCCCCGAACTGGCCAGCGTTGCCGCTGCCATGGGACACGTTCACGTGGAACTCGACCCGGATGGCATTGCGCGCTCCCTCTATCTTTTCGAAGGGCTGGGCAGCCCGTACTGGCCACACTTGAGTCTCGCCATGCTGAAGATGGCCGGTGAATCGAGCGGCGCTGAACTGGAAGCGCCCAGCCCCCGGGAAACAGCCGATTCCCCCCTGCTGTGGGCACGCAGTCATGCCTTGCTCATCCCGTTTGCCGGGCCGCCCGGACACTTTCGGCACATGTCCTACAGACAGGTACTGGATGGCGATTTTTCTCCCGGCACATTCCGCGACAAGTACGTACTGATAGGGACCACGGCGGCGGGGCTGGGTGATGCACTGCCGACACCGTTTTCAGGTTTCAGCCACTCGATGTCGGGTGTTGAGATCAACGCTAACATACTCGACACACTGCGCCGCGGTCTGGTCATATCACCGCTGCAGAGAACCTGGCACATGCTGCTGAGCGGATTGCTCGCCCTGCTGCCCGTGCTGGCATTCCCCAGGCACGCCCCGCGTAACAATCTGTTGATGACCGCGGCTCTGCTGCTGCTCACCCTGGCGGTCAGCACCGCACTGCTCATGGGACTGCATCTGTGGTTTTCACCCACACCGGCGTTGCTTGCCATTACCCTGAGCTACCCCCTGTGGAGCTGGCGCCGCCTGGAATCCGCCATGCGCTATCTGGGCCAGGAGCTCGATCAGATGCACCAGCAACAGGCGGTGCTTTCCGGCACACGCCATATATCGGAACAAGCTTCCATGGATTTCATCACCAGCCTGCTGCCGGTGAGTGGCTGGAGTCTGTTCGATAGCAAACGGCAACTCGTCAAGCGTTCAGGAAACGCACCGGAGATGCCAGCGGACATCGATTTCGACCAACGCTGGACAACACATGGTGACTGCCTGTGGACCTGCCTGAAGCAGGCACGGCAACCACGCCTGCTGCTGGGTGTACGCTGGAACAGCGGACAGCCGCCTGCTGCGAACGAACAACGCCTGCTGGACAGTTTTGTGAAGCAATCAGGTGTCGCTCAGGCTATAGAACTGCACAGCGCGGCAAAGGACATACAGTCGCGAATCAACCAGGTTCAGCAGGCCACCAGTCAGTTACGCGAGTTGCGCCAGTTTATCGATGACAGCCTGGCCAACATGGCCGATGGGGTTATTGTGGCAGACTTTCGTGGACAGGTGCTGCTATCCAATGCCCGCGCGGCCTGGTACCTGCGCGGGGATGACAATCAGGACCTGATCGGCCTGCCGCTGATGGATTTACTGAACGACGTGGTACTGGAGCAGGCCGGCCAATGGCCCGTTCTTCTGCGCCAGGTGATGCTCGATGGCAAGCGGTCTCAGTCAGGCGCACGGCACCGGAATGGTCGCGACCTGCTGGTGCAAGTGGCATCACTGAATACGAAATCGGTGCGACTGTCCGGACTGGTATTCAATTTCTCCGATATCAGCCTGCTCAAGGCCAGTGAACGCAAGCGCAACGAGTTGCTCAACTTCCTCTCTCATGACCTGCGCGCGCCGCTGGTATCACTGACCGCTCTACTGGATCTTGCCAAGACCCACAAACCGTCGGATGAACTCGCCTCACTGCTTCGGCGCATGGAATCCCATACCGGCAAAACGCTCAATCTTGCCGAACAGTTTCTGCACCTGGCGCGCGCGGAAAGCAGTGAAGGTTTTGTATTCCGCGATGTCGACATGGTCAGCGTTGTCCTGAATGCGGCCGAACAGGTCTGGATGCAGGCCAGGGGCCGTGGTATCCAGCTGCAGCAACATATCGACATCGATGAGGCGTGGATATCGGGCGATGGCGGGCTGCTGGAACGTGCGCTGGTCAATCTGCTGGACAACGCCATAAAATACAGCGCGACAGGCAGCCGTGTGACGGTGACCCTGACACTGGACAGCGTTTCGGCGCGCTGCTGTGTAGCGGACGAAGGTAGCGGGATTCCTGCCGAAGAGCTCCCGCGTCTGTTTGATCGCTTTCACCGGGTCCAGCAGAGTGACGCAGGGGATATACAGGGGGCGGGACTCGGGCTCGCCCTGGTTGACGTCGTTGCCCGGCGCCACGGCGGCCGCGTTGAGGTAAAAAGCGAGCAAGGCCGGGGTTCCTGTTTCTGCCTGGTCATTCCCTACCATGCAGGCAAAAAAACGGCGGGCTGAAAAGCCCGCCTGCCAAACTGGGTGGCAAAAGGAGGAGTGTCTGGACGTCAGCGCCGCTGAGCGTCATGTCGCCACCTCTTTGGGTGGCGTGTACCCGGTGCTTCCCCTGAAAATGTGTCTTACGTTCGCTCCCCACTGGTCGGTGCCACCGGGCACCGGTACTCCCGGCACTTTAATAAGTAACCGCCGGCGGTAGTTTTTTCGCCTGATCGATCCAGGACCCTATCTGTGTAGCATTCGGCACCTGTTTAACCAGGCGCTTTTGCTTGTTGATTTCGCGCATCCTGTCAGCCAGGTTTTCCGGATTACGGTTGCGCAATTCCTTGACCGTATCGACACCGGAGGCCTCCAGCAATTCAGCCCACTGCCCGGCGACACCTTTGATGCGGAACAAATCACTCATATTGACCCATCTAAGGATCAGCTTCTCGTTTATGCCGCAACGCTCTACCAACTGCACCCTGCGTTTACGCTCGCCACCTTCGGCAAGCAGCTGACCGGTATTCATCACACCAGCCGCCTTTAACATTTCTGCGTATTTCGGGCCAATGCCCTCGATATCCTCGATGCTGCGATTCATGATGCTTTCGCTCCTCTAGGCGTTATTATTCAGGTCTGTCAGCGTTCGCTCAGCCAGCCCTCCATTGGCTGCAGCACAGGCTGCTTTGTCTGACCTGAATTCTTCGTCAGCTTGGACGTGCATACAAGGGGGCAATTGTTAACTTGTGTTAAAGCTGCACCCGAGCGGCTGGCAAACACGCCTTCGCGGTCAGGAGACCGCTTCTACAACGGGATCCGCCAAGCCGCGTAACAACACCAAACCCCAAATGTAATGGTCGTGGCCCCGCTCACACCACTGTAGGAGCCCCGTCCTCCGGCGCGATTGTTCAAACACGCCATCGCGGTCAGGAGATCGCTTCTACCGGTCGCTGATTGCCTCGTAGCCGCTCAGCTCCAGGTAACCTCTGCCGCGGTGACTGCCTGAAACCCGCACGGCGCCCTCCCAGTAACGCACACTGTGATCCATCAGCTGGTCGTCCAGCAGCGCCTGTACTTCGAGGTCCAGCTCGTCTTCAGCAACCTGCAGACGCCAGGCAACCGGATAACGTGCACCGTCTTTCGCCTGCCAGTGACGCAACGGCGTCAGTGTCACGGCATCCGGCAGCAGCGCGTGGCTGCTGCCATCGGCTTGCACCAGGCTGCCACGACTGAACGGATGTGCCCTGCCCTGTTTGTCACGCAACTGGTAAAACATCAACTCGCGGCCGTCCTCCAGTTGCAGGGCGAACCAGTCCCAACCGGCCTGATCTGCATCGAGCGCGGAACTGGACCACTCGCGATCCAGCCAGGAATCCCCCGCCACGCGGTAGCTGACATCCCCGATGCGCAGTTCGCCACGCGTCGGCAGACGCGTAAAGGAATAGTAATAGGAGGCGTTACCGGGGCTGCCGCTTTTACGCGACAGGCCGTCTTCACCCTGCAGCACCAGCGGCTTGCCGCCGGCCTGCAGCTGCAGGGACAGGCCGATGTCTTCGTTGCCGGCCGACAGCGCCAGGGGAAACAGCTCTGTGCCGCCGCGCAGGGACCAGGGTCCCAGCCACACCGCAAACGGCGACGCACTGGCACCAGCCAGCCCGACGGCAGCACGGGCGAAACGTTCGGCCGAATGATGACGGCCGGCCGCGACGTCGCTGATAGCGATATGACCCATGTAGATCTGCTGCGCTCGCCACGCCGAATCCGGCGCCGCTTCACCAGGACGCAGTCCGACACGAAACAGCGTGAACTGGTAACCGAAACGCCGCCCGCTTCCAGTGTGCAGGTTACCGGTCAGGTACCACCACTCGGTGGCGAATTCGGGGTGCGCACCATGATCTTCGGGAAAACGAAATGCGCGTGGCTGCAGCGCCCGGGCAAAGCCCGCGTCGGGCTCAAAACCCATAGCCCGGTCTACGCTTAGCTTCGTCGCAGACACCGGCCCATCGTCTTCGCAAGCCACCACGATCAGTGTCAGCAGTAACAGCCATAAACGACCCACCGTCAGTCCTCCCGCAGTTGTGGCGCCGGATCCCGGCGCGCGGAGCGCCAGGCCGGGTAGATGGCCGCCAGGCCGGCGGCCAGCAAACCGGTCAACAGCGTCTGCAGCAGCAGACCGCCATCCACGCTGAACGGCATGCTCCAGCCAAAGGCGCGCCGCTGCACGGATTCGATCAATACCCAGGCCATGAGCAGGCCGGTGGGAATCGCCACACTGGCAGCCAACAGCCCCATCAGCAGGGACTCGGCACCGATAAGCCCGGCGATCTGGCCGCGCGTCAGGCCCAGTGCCCTCAACACGGCATACTCCTTGCCACGTTCCAGCTGCAGCGCCATCAACGCGCTCAGTACGCCAATGAATGCCACCGTCAGAGACAGGACGCGCAATACCTCGGTGATACGGAACGTCCGTTCGAATACGGCCATGGATTCATCGAGTATGGCGCGTGCCGGGGTGATGACGATGGCCAAGCGCCCGGCGAGCCCGCTGATGGCACGACGCATGTCACCCGCATCGTTATCGCCGGCGAACAGCGCCAGGGTATTCACCTGCTGTTCGGGCCAGAGCTGCCGGTAGACAGCCTCGTCCATGAAGATGCGGCCGTGTTCGCTGGCATAGTCACGGAATACACCGGCCACGGAAAAGGTGGCCGCGCCTCCCGTCACTGGCAGCTCGAGGCTTGCGCCCGGTTGCAGACCGAGGTGCCAGGCCAGCGGCTCGGAAACCAGCAGCGCACCGGCATCGAATTGCTGCCATGCCGACGGCCCGCCATCTGTCAGAGCGAAGCCCTGGCGCGACGCGGGTGCCAGCCGCGCACCGATGACTTCCACGCGCCGTCCGGCCAGCGGCAGCGTGCGCTCGCGGTAACGGCTGAAGGCGGCCACCGCTGGCAGGACGGAGACCGCCTCAACCACCGCTGCAGGCAGAGTTGCACCCTCTGCAAAGGCGTCGGCAGCCACATAGATGTCGGCGCTCAGCAAGTCGCTCAACCAGGTGTTGACCGCAGCGCGCATGCTGTCCACCATGACACCGACACCGATGCTTGCCGACAACGCCACCATCAGCGCGGCGACGGCGATGCCCAGGCGCGACAGATGCCGGTCCAGGTCACGCACCCCCATCCGCCACAGACCGCGCAAGGCACAGCGCGCCAGCACACGGTGCAACACACGGATCACCAGCGGTGTCATCAGCGCCGCGCCCACCACCAGCATGAACAGGCCGGCGAAGCTCAGTATCACGCCGCCGGGCAGGGCCAGGGCCAGCAACAGACCGGCCAGCAGCAGCGCCAGTCCAACAGCCGCCCAGACCGGGATGCCGCGCCGCGTCGACTGTTCCAGTGCGGCCCGGGACAGCGTCGTCAGCGCCGGCGTACGAGCCGCCTGCAACGCCGGAAGCAGCGTCGCCAGCAGCGTGGCCAGCAGCCCCAGGGCGGCAGCGATGATCAACGCCGGCCATTCCATATGCAGCGCCGTTACGCTGACATTGTAGTAAAGCTCACTGACGGTGGCCACCACCAGCCGGGTCAGCCCCTGGCCCAGCCACACACCGAGCAGCACGCCGAGCAGGGTACCCGGCACTGCCACCACCACGGCTTCCAGCATGATCAGGCCGAACAGTTCCCGCGGTGTCACGCCGATGGCACGCAGCCGCCCGAACAGCGTACGGCGCTGCACCATGGAAAAGGTCATGGCGTTGAATATGAGAAACATCCCGACCAGCAGGGCAAGCAGACTCATGGCGGTCAGATTCAACTCGAAGGCCGCCGACAGGCGGGTCACACCCTGCGCCTGCTCGGCCACCGTCAGCAGCTGCACATCGGGCGGAATGCGTTGCCTGACCCACTGCTCGCTGCCGGCGTCCAGTATCAGGTCCACGTGGCTGAGCCGGCCTGTCAGACCCAGGATGGACTTGGCGGTGGCGATATCGACCAGCAGCAGATCCTGGACGGCACTGCCGGGCTGCGCCTCGACACGCAGCACGCGCAGTGTCACCGTCCGGCCCTGGTAAACAATGTCCAGCGTATCGCCTTCGCCGACAGCCAGCGCCCTGGCCGTTGCCTGGCCGAGCACCAGCGCGTCCGGCTGCGTCAACCAGTCGCGGACGAAACCTCCAGCATTGGACAGACCGGCAAGCTGACTGCGAAACGGCGCTTCGGCAAACAGGTCAAAGCCGACCAGCCGGTAACGTCCCTCGCGACCGGCAACCCGGACCCGGTCGCTCGCCACCGGCGCCATCGGCGGCCGGCCGGCTTCGCCTTGCAAGCGGACATACACATCATCGGGGAGCGAAGCGCCGGGTAGCACAAGTCGGTGGGTGGCTTTACCCTGCAGTTGTTGTGCAGAATGCTGGAAGGCTGCACGCGCACCGCTGTTGGCCAGCTCCACCGCCAGCACCACCGCCACGCCCAGGGCGATGCCGGTCAAGGCCAGCAGCGCCTGCCAGCGATGCTGCGACAGGTAGCGCAGCCCGGCACGTAACAGAAGGGGCGAGAATGACACTGCGCGGTGCTAGCCGACCGCCACGCGCCCGTGACGCAGATGCAGAACCCGGTCGGCGGCACGGGCGATATGTGAACTGTGTGTGACCAGCAGCATG
>Ga0114922_10005894_pt1 | contig 11257 bp, 5 predicted proteins | sample AartaG_FD_100975 | JGI IMG/M metagenome (GOLD analysis project Ga0114922, IMG submission 100975) | Deep subsurface microbial communities from Aarhus Bay to uncover new lineages of life (NeLLi) - Aarhus_00045 metaG | ecosystem: Environmental > Aquatic > Marine > Oceanic > Sediment | place: Aarhus...
GATGGCCAGCGTGCCGCCCAGTTTCGCGATGACCCGCAATTCGTCCTTCAGGCCGAACGGCCCCTTGCTATACGGGCTGATGGCCCCCAGGCGGGTCTTGTGCTGCTTCAGCAGCGCCGCGAACGCCTCGTGACCTATCTCGTCGATCTGCGTCCGGTGCGGGACCCAGCCGGGGCACCAGACGTCGAGGGCGTCGCAGCCGGCCTTCGTGACCTGCGGCACGATCTCGCGAATATGCACCTTGCCGTACAGGCTGGAGGCGAGGAGATAGTTGAGGCGGAACGGTTGGTCGGCGGCTGCTTCGGCAGCGGCGAGCGCCCGGCCGGGCGCCAGCGCGGCGCCGGCGACCGAGGCGCCGGCGACCTGGACGAACGTGCGACGGGAGAAGGTCGACATGGCGGCTCCTTTGCTCAGGTCGGGCGGTGGGCGGTCCTGCCCACCGCGCTAACGCCAAGAATACAAACCCGGAATCTCAGATTGGAGATTTACGATTTCAGACGCCCGGGGGGCACGACTGCCCGCCGCGCTTGCCGAAGTCCGCGCGCCAATCCGAAATCCGTAATCCCAAATCCGAAATCGATTACCCCCGCCGGCCGCAGCACTTCTTGTACTTCTTGCCGCTGCCGCACGGGCACGGGTCGTTCCGGCCCACCTTGGGCGTGTCGCGGACGATGGTCTTGACGGCGGCCTTGCCCTCGTCGGCCATCTGGGACTCCTGGCTCATCCGGAGGGCGGCCTGGCGTTGGGCTTCGTAGGCGCTCTCGGCGACGGCGTGGCGGCTTTCCTGGCCGGCCCAGATGCGAGCCAGGGCATCCTGCCGGACCCATCGGGCCTTGAAGAACAGGTCCGCGAACTTCTCGCGGGCCGACTCGAGCATCCGTTCGAAACTCTCGAGCCCCTCCTTCTTATACTCGATGAGCGGGTTCTTCTGCGCGTAACTGCGCAGGCCCACGCTCGACTTCAGGTGGTCCATGACCAGCAGGTGGTCTTTCCAGGAGGTGTCGTGGACCTGGAGCAGGATGTACCGCTCCAGTTCGGTCATCCGGGTTCGGCGTTCGGACCGGGCGCGGGCGAGAAGCAGCCCCGTGACGGCCTCGCGCGGGTCCGCGGCGGCGACCGGCTCGCCGCCACCGTCGCCCGTCGCGGCCGGCCGGCGCGCTTCGTCGACCGCCTCGGCCAACTGCCGCGGCGTGATTTCAAGGGCGAGCGCGTCGCCGGCCCACCGTGCCAGCGGCTGCCACGGCTGGTCGGCCGCCAGGTCGCCGGCGGGCATGTGCTTCGTCACGCCCTCATCGACGGTGCGGCGCAGGCGCTCGGACTGCTCGAACTCCCGGGCGATCTCCAGCAGCCGATCGCGCACCACGAGCGGGTCGCGGTGCCGGAGGTCGTCCGCCGAAACCTCCGTCAGGTACAACCGCGACGCCCAGTCGCCCAGGCCCTCGAAGTCCCCCCTCCCGTGGCCGACCTGCGGCGAGAGGTACTCCTCGATGGCGAACTCCACCGGGTACGACCGCTCCTTCGCCGCATAGTTGTCCCGGAGCCGGTCCAGGAGCATCGCCTCGGCGGCGTCGCGGTCGAGACCCGCAAAGGCCGACGCCGACAGGTTCATCTCGAACTTGGTGTTGGCCCAGTCGGCGAGCGCTTCCAGGCGGTACGCCTCCTGCATGGTCCGCTCGACGGGCGAGATGTCGGTGGCCTCGATGCGCGCCTCGGCCGCCCCGGCGAGCCTCTCGGCGATCTCGTCGGAGGAGGCGCCCCGCAGGTCCTGTTCCTTCACCTCGACCCCGAGGTACGACTGCGCCCAGGAGACCAGGCCGCGGTAATCGGGCTCCGGCGGCGGCTCGTCGGCGTCCTCGGGATAGTCCACGTCCTCGGGAACGAACTCGCCCAGCGTCTGGCCGATCGTCTCGCGCGCCGCCTGCCGCGCCTTCTCCTTGAGGAAGTCGGCGAGGTCGGCCGCGTCCCTGCCCTGAAGTTGGCTCGTGTCAACCTGCGCGCCGAGCGTGCGGCGGGCCCACTCGGCCAGGGTCTGGAGGCTGTAGTCCTGCGTCAGGTACGAGTCGCACGCGGTCTCGACGCTTTCGGCCAGGAGGTCCCAGACGAAGTCGCGGAGGTCGTCGGCCTCCAGGATGTGCTGGCGGCGGCCGTAGAAGATGTTCCGCTGCTGGTCCATCACCTCGTCGTACTCCAGGAGGTGCTTGCGGATGTCGAAGTTGCGCTGCTCGACCTTCTTCTGGGCGTTCTGGATGCCGCGCGTCAGCCACTTGTGCTCCAGGGCCATCCCCTCTTCCATGCCGAACTTCTCGAGGGCCCCCGAGACCCAGTCGCGCGCGAAGATCCGCAGCAGGTCGTCCTCGAACGAGAGGTAGAAGCGGCTGGAGCCCGGGTCGCCCTGGCGGCCCGTCCGTCCGCGCAACTGGTTATCGACGCGGCGGGCCTCGTGCCGCTCCGTCCCGACGACGTGCAGGCCGCACGGTAGGTCCTCGACGCACTCGGTCCGGCCGCGCTTCGGGAACGACGGGTCGATCTTCGGCTTGAAGCAGTGCGCGCAAGGCTCTCGCACAACCTTGTGCTTGCTCAAGTAGCCTACCACCGCAGCCATGACGGCCAACCCCAGGGCAATGGGTATACCAAGCGTGAGGTGAGTCCTGTAGGCACCATCGGCAGGCCAGTAAGCGTACAACAGGAACCCGATGGCGACACACACGGGAGAACTGAGGAGGCCCGCGATGAGCCCCTTGCCCATCCTCCGGCTGAGAGACACGATCTCGCCCCCGTCGTACTCGGGACACCCGACGCAGCACTTGTGGCCGAAGTCGGAGGGAATCTGCTGCTTCGCCAGGTCCCACGGGCCGAAGCACGTGGGGTTGACGACGCCCTCGCCGAGTTTGATGTCGGTGCCTCGGCCGGCCATCTCGGTGGCGATGGTGACGTTGCCCTTCTCCTTGCCGTCGGGCCCCACGTGCCGGCGTCCGGCCTTGGCCACGATCTGCGATTCCTTCTCGTGGAACTTGGCGTTGAGGACCTCGTGCGGGATGCCGTAGGTCCGGTCCAGGAGGTTGCTCAGGTACTCGCTGCTCTCGACGCTGGTCGTGCCGATGAGCAGGGGCCGGCCGGCCTCGTGGTAGGCCTTGATCTCCTCGACGATGGCCTGGTACTTCTCCTTCTTCGTGCGGTAGATGACGTCGGTGTGCTCCGTGCGGGAGAGGGGGCGGTTCGTGGGCACCGCCACGGTCTCCAGGTGGTAGATCTTGTCGAACTCGGCCGCCTCGGTCATGGCGGTCCCGGTCATACCGGCCAACTTGTCGTACATCCGGAAGTAGTTCTGGAGGGTGATGGTGGCGAGGGTCTGGGTCTCCTCCTTGATCTTGATGCCCTCTTTCGCCTCCACCGCCTGGTGCAGGCCGTCGGACCACTGGCGGCCGGGCATCAGCCGACCCGTGAACTCGTCCACGATGATGACGTCGCTCCCGCGCACGACGTAGTCCTTGTCGCACCTGTACAGGTGATGGGCACGGAGGGACTGGTCGATGAGGTGCGGCCAGTCCATGTTTCCGGCGACGTAGAAACTGCCGACGCCCACGAGTTCCTCGGCCCGGCTCACGCCCTCCTCGGTAAGCGGGCACTGGTGCTCCTTCTCCTTGATTTCGAAGTGCCTTTCCGGCCGCAGTTGCCTGGCCACCACATTCGCCTTGGCGTACTTGTCGGTGGACTCGAACGCGGGTCCCGAGATGATGAGCGGCGTGCGGGCCTCGTCAATCAGGACCGAGTCGCACTCGTCGACGATGGCGTAGGCCAGGGGTCCCTGCACCTGTTCCTCGAGGCGCGTCTTCATGTTGTCGCGCAGGTAGTCGAAGCCGAACTCGTTGTTCGTGCCGTAGGTGATGTCGCAGGCGTACCGGATCCGCCGGTCGGCGGGGTCCATGTCGGACTGGATCGCCCCGACCGTCAGGCCCAGCCTTCGCAGCACCGGCCGCATCCACTCGCAGTCGCGGCGAACCAGGAAGTCGTTGACGCTGACGATGTGCACCGGCCGGCCCGAGAGGGCGTTCAGGTACGCCGCCAGCGTGGCCACCAGCGTCTTGCCCTCGCCCGTGACGAGTTCGGCGATCTTGCCCTCGTGCAGGACCATCGCGGCCGCCAACTGCACGTCGTACGGCCGCATACTGTACAGGCCGTACCGCTCGAGGGGCTCGCCGGTCTCGGGGTCCAGAAGGCTCGCCTGGCCGCGCATCGCCTGGCGCACGCGGTCCTGGACCTCCGGATGGTAATCGGCGGGCGCCTCGGCGTAGCCGACCCAGTCGTCGGGCCCTTTCGGCTCCAGGAGCCGGTCGAGGACGGCGTCCGGGACCTGCCCGCGCCGCGGGTCGTAGAGGCCCGGCCGGCGCTCGGCGGCCGCCAGGACGAATTCCCGCTCGTCGTCGCAGCCGTCCAGCGCCCCCGGCCAGTAGGGCAGCCAGTCCATGTAGTTCCGGGCCGACAGCACCTCGCTCAGAATCCGTGCCCAGCGCACGTACCCGAGGCCGAACGGGTCCGGCCGGTTGGCCTCTTCAAGCAGCCTCCGGATCCGCTCGGCGGCCGCATCATCGGCGGGACCGTCGTGGGCGGGGTGCTTTCGGCTTGCGGCCGTCTCCATCTTTGCCCCGCCGCCGGCCTTCCGTACCCACTGGGTCTCCGCCAGCACCTGGCTCCACTGCTCGGGGCCGAGCCAGGCCGTCCGGGCCGCCGCCTCGCGGGCCACGGCGAACGCCTCCGGCAGGAGGGCGTCGAGCGTCTCGCCATCGGCCAAGCGGCCGCGGAACTCGTCGGTCTTGGCGCGCAGCGCCTCGTCCGAGAGGGCCTGCATCTCGGGCTCCAGCGCGTTGATGGCCGCCACGCGCTCCATGTACGCGCGGACCAGGCGCTCGTTCCGCGAACCGAACACCGCCCGCGCCACCTTGCCCACCAGTTCCGCTACGCTCTCAAGTGCCATGATAGAAAATGCTTACGCAAAGCCGGGGGGAACGCGACCACACGTCTGCCCGGGCCGTTCACGGCCTGTCGGCACGCTGCCGCGGCCTTCGTCTGCAGGCATCCACGCGTCACCCAAGTATATCGACCGGGACCCGGACCGTCAATCGACGCAAACCGGCCGTCCGGCCGGTTGACCCACCGCGCAGCGCCGTTTATAGTGGCGGTGGACATAGGACCGAAAAAGGGTCCAGGAGTCTTTCTGGCTGCGACCTACACAAGGTCGCGTATACAACGTGGAACAAAAAGACTCCTGGACCCTTTTTCGGCACGGCGGCCGGCTCGACCGATGCCTTACGTGCCTTCAACGAAAGGACGCATCACCGCATGGCCGAAACGCCCGCCGCCGACGTCGTCATCCTCGGCAGCGGGGGTGCCGCCCTTCGGGCCGCCCTCGCGGCAGCCGACGCCGGCGCCTCCGTCCTCATCCTGACCAAGGGCGAACTCGGCAAGGCCGGCGTCACCGCCCTGGCCTGCTCGGACCGCATGGCCTTTCACGCCACCCTCGAACACACCGAGCCCGGCGGGCCCGACGTCTGGCGATACCACGCCGAGGACATCTATCGCATCGGCGGCCGGGTCTCCGACGCCGACCTGGCCCGTGTCCTGGCCCAGGGCGCCGCCCAGGCCTTCCACTACCTGGATCGTCTAGGCGTCCCCTTCGCCAAGGACGCGAGCGGCCGGGCCGACCAGTTCGTGACCGACGGCTCCCAGTACGCCCGCGCGTGCTACACGGGGCCGTACACCGCCAACCACATCCACGAGGCGCTGCGGGCCGAGGTCCGCCGACGCAACCTGCCCATCCTGGAAAACGTCATGGCGACGGACCTGGCGCTGGACTCGGGCGGCCGGGCGGCCGGCGTCCACCTGGCCGACGGCCGACTCGTCCGCGCCGGCGCCGTCGTCCTCGCTACCGGCGGGGCCGGCCGGGCCTACGAGGTCAACGTCTTTCCGGAGGGGATGACCGGCGACGGCCACGCCCTGGCCTACCGCGCCGGGGCGGAACTGGTGAACCTGGAGTTCATCCAGATCGGGCTCTCGAGCGTCAAGACCCAACTCGCCTGCTCCGGCAGCCTGATGCGGGCCTGGCCGCGCCTCGTCACGGAGGCGGACCGCGAGTTCCTGGCCGACTACTTCCCCGACGGCACCCCGCCCGAGCAGGTCTACAGCGTCCTCTTCCGCAAGGGCGCCTCCTGGCCCGTCTCCTACGAGGAACCCAGCCACGTCATCGACGTGGCGGTCTTCTCTGAGATGCAGAAGGGCCACACCGTGTGGATGGACTTCTCGCGGAACCCCACGGGCCTGGACCTCGCGCGGATGGACTCTCGGCTCTGGGCGGCGCATCCGAAGATCGCGGCGCTCGACCTTTCTGAGCCGCCGCTGGCCGACTCGCCGCTCGCGCGGCTCCAGGCCATCAACCGGCCGAGCGTCGAGTGGTTGGCGGAGCGCGGCATCGACCTGGCCTCGGGCGACGGCATCGAGATCGCCCCCGCGTGCCAGCACTTCCAGGGCGGCGTCAAGATCGACACCCATGCCGCCACGGCCGTGGCGGGCCTGTTTGCCTGCGGCGAGGTGGCGGGCGGCCAGCACGGGGCGAACCGCCCCGGCGGCAACGCCCTGATGGACAGCCAGGTCATGGGCCGAATCGCCGGCGAGCAGGCGGCGGCGATGGCGCGCGAGTCCGCAGCCGGCGAGCCCGTCGCGACCCGCCCGGAGGATACCGGCGCCACGGAGGGCGGACCCCTGGACGTCCGCGACGTCCGACGCCGCATCCAGCACCTCATGACCATGCAGGCCGGCATCAAGCGGACCGAACGGGGCATCCGGGAAGGCCTGGCGCAACTGGCCGACCTCCGCCGCCGTCGGTGGGACGCCGGCAGCGCGGACGAGGAGTGCCTGGCCGAGACACGCAGCATCGCCCTGGTGGCCGAGATGGTCCTGACCGCGTGCGGCGCCCGGCCGGAGAGCCGCGGCCCGCACCTGACGTTCGCGTCGCCCGAGGCCATCATCCCCCTGCCGCGAAAGGACCCCGACTGGCAGCGGTACAACGTCATCCGCCGCGGCGAAGACGGCGCGATGACCATCGAGGCCCGGCAGCCGGTCGAGCCGGACTGGGAACTCGTGCAGAACATCGATGCGTAACACCGAGCCGGCCTCACACCGGATGCACCAAGCGTGCAGGTCAGCGGCCAACAACCGCGAGCCCGGGCGGTGCCCAACAACGTTACGTTCGAGTCATGTCCCCTGGCACCGGCTTGACCGCTTTCGCCAGAGCCGCCATAGTCGCCATGCCATGAACATCACAGCGCACGCAAGTGCCACGGGTACAAACCATTCCCAGAGCAGCATGGCACCAAAGCCGGCCACGCCCGGGTTCACTTCCACGGTGTGTGCCACCGGCCGATTCCGGTCGTCCATCTCCCATCGGCCGGTGAAAACATACTCCTGACCCTCGCCAGGTGCGTAGGGGCCGAAGAACAACGTTGGACTGTGAACGAGATAGGCCACCGTGTCAGGGTCGCTCGGTCGGACCGGCGGGCCTCCCCACAGCTTCAGGACAACGTGCACCTCCACTGCCCACCGCGCGTCAATGGGATCCACAACCACCACCTGACCCGCGTACTCCAGAACCTGCTGCACCCGCGTCACCCGGCCAATGAAGGCGTATTCCTCGGTCCAGGATTCCGGCATCATAACGGCCATGGGACCGGTCACCTCCCCGGCCGCCGCAGTTGCATCATCAACCGCAGCCGGCAAGGCGGCAAAGGCCGATCCACACGTGATGAGCAGCACGCCGGGCAGGATGAGAGAAGGAGGCATGCAAGCAGGATACCATGAGTCCAAGCCACCGCAAGCCCACAACCGGCTGCGCGCGATGCAGTTGGAATCAGCAGCGCCTTTCGGTATCATGGAGACACATGAGCCAGTCAACCGCGCAACTCGACCGTATGGTCCGGACGCAACTGGCGTCGCGCGACATCCGCGACCCGCGGGTCCTGGAGGCGTTTCGCACCATCGACCGGGCCCGGTTCGTGCCGCCCGACCGGCAGCAGTCGGCGTACGGCGACTTCCCCCTGTCCATCGGCCACGGCCAGACGATCAGCCAACCGTACATCGTGGCCCTGATGACCCAGGCCCTGGACCTGAACGGCGCGGAGCGGGTCCTGGAGATCGGCACCGGCTCGGGGTACCAGACGGCGGTGCTCGCCCGCCTCGCCGAGGCGGTCTACACGGTGGAGGTCCACGCCCCACTCCAGGAGCGGGCCCGAACCGTCCTGGACGACCTCGGCTGCCACCACGTCCACTACCGCGTCGGCGACGGTCGGCGTGGCTGGCCCGAGGCGGCGCCGTTCGACCGCGTCCTCTGTGCCGCCGCCGCCGAGCAGGTGCCCGAGACCTGGATCGACCAGTTGGCCGACGGAGGGATTCTCGTCACGCCCGTCGGCGGGGGGTTCTCCCAGAATCTGACCCGAATCGAGAAGCGCGGCGGCACGATCCACCGGCACGACTTCTGCCCGTGCCGCTTCGTGCCCCTGACGGGCAGCGACGAGGAGACATGACGATGCATACCCTCAGGCGGCGCACGTTCCTGAAGCAGGCCCTCGGCGGCGCAGGCGCGCTGGCCTGGATACCGGGCTGTCTCGCCCGCGCGGCGCGGTCCGCACCCGAGAAGGCGCCCGAGCCACCCGACCGCACCAACGTCATCCTGGCCATGACCGACGACCAGGGTTGGGGCGACACCGGGTACAACGGCCATCCGGCCCTGAAGACGCCCACCCTGGATGCCATGGCCCGGGCCGGCCTGCGCTTCAACCGCTTCCACTCCGGCGCACCCGTCTGCTCGCCGACCCGCGGCAGCGCCATCACCGGCCGGCACCCGTACCGGTACGGCATCTTCTTCGCGAACGTCGGGCACATGCGGCCGGAGGAAATCACGCTGGCCGAGGCGCTCAAGACACAGGGGTATGTGACCGGCCACTTCGGCAAATGGCACCTGGGCACGCTCACCAAGGCCGAGAAGGACTCGAACCGCGGCGGGCCCCGAGGCGTCGAGCACTACTCGCCGCCGTGGGAGAACGGCTTCGACGTCTGCTTCTCCACCGAGGCCAAGGTCCCCACCTGGAACCCGATGCAAAAGCCCGGCACCGACCAGGCGTACGGTACGGCCTACTGGACGGGCCCGGAGACGAAGGTCGCCGAGAACCTCGCGGGCGACGATTCCCGCGTCATCATGGACCGGGCCCTGCCCTTCATCCGCGACGCCGTCAAGCAGCGGAAACCGTTCCTGGCGGTCATCTGGTTTCACACGCCGCACGAGCCGGTCCTTGCCGGCGAGAAGTATCTCGCCATGTATCCCGGCGTCGAGGGCAAGACGCAGCACTACTACGGGTGCCTGACGGCCATGGACGAGCAGATGGGCCGCCTGCGGGACCAGCTCCGCCGGCTCGGCGTCGCCAGGAACACCATGCTCTGGTTCTGCGCCGACAACGGCCCGGAGCACAAGAAGGGCCCCGGCTCCACGGGCGGCCTGCGGGGACGCAAGCGCGACCTCTTCGAGGGCGGCATCCGGGTGCCCGGCCTGCTCGAATGGCCGGCACGCATCACGCGGCCCCGCACGACCGACGTGCCCTGCTGCACCTCCGACTACTTCCCGACGGTGCTGGCGGCGCTCGGCTTCCACGTGGCGGGCCGGCCGGAGCCGGCCGACGGCGTCGACCTCCTGCCGCTGATTGACGGCCGGATGGACGAGCGGCCCCGGCCCATCGCCTTCGAATCGGGCAAGCAAGTCGCAATGGTCGACAACCGCTGGAAACTCATCACCCGCGACAAGGGCAAGTCGTGGATGCTGTTCGACCTGGCCGCCGACCCTGCCGAGACGAACGACCTCTCGGCCAACCACCCGGAGGTCGTCGCGCGGATGAAGGAGACGCTGGAGGCCTGGCGGGCCTCGTGCCAGGCAAGCCTGGCCGGCAAGGACTACGGCAGAGCCTAACCGCTCGCGCCGGAGAGTACCCGCCATCTTACGATGGCGGCTCGATCGAGCCGCGAACGCAAGTTCGCGGGTACATACGAGCGTAGGCGCCATCCGAATATCAAGGAACCGCCATGAGCGACGGCATCGTGTACCTGGTCGGCGCCGGGCCGGGCGACCCCGGCCTGCTGACGCTTCGCGGCCGGGCGGTCCTGGCGACGGCCGACGTGGTGGTCTACGACGCCCTCCTCTCGCCGCGCCTGCTCCAGCACGCCCCGGCCGAGGCCGAACGCGTCTACGTCGGCAAACGATCCGACCGCCACACCCTGCCACAGGACGAGATCAACGCCCTGCTCGTCGAGCGCGGGCGGGCCGGTCAGACGGTCGTCCGCCTCAAGGGCGGCGACCCGTTCGTCTTCGGGCGCGGCGGCGAGGAGGCCGTCGCCCTCGCCGACGCCGGCATCCCCTTCGAGGTCGTGCCGGGCGTGACGGCGGGGGTGGCGGCCCTCGCCTACGCCGGCATCCCCGCCACCCACCGCGACCACGCCAGCGCGCTGGGCATGATCACGGGGCACGCGGCCGCGGACAGGACCGAGGACCCGCTCGACTACGACGCCCTGGCCCGCTGGCCCGGCACGCTCGTCTTCTACATGGGCGTCGCGAACCTCGGCCGCATCTGCCGGAGCCTCATCGACGCCGGCGCCGAGGCCGAGACCCCCGCCGCCGCCATCCGCTGGGGCACGACGCCGCAGCAGACGACGCTCGTCGGCACGCTGGCCACGCTGCCCGACCGCGCGGCGGAGGCCGGTCTTCAGCCGCCGGCGGTCATCGTGATCGGCGGCGTGGTGGGGCTCCGCGACCGGCTGGCGTGGTTCGAGACGAAGCCGCTCCTGGGCCGGCGAATCCTCGTCACGCGGGCCCGTGCCCAGGCGTCGGCGCTGGTCGAGCGGCTCGAGGCCCTCGGGGCCGAGGCCGTGGAGGTGCCCGCCATCCGGATCGAACCGCCGGGGGACCCGGCCCCTCTGGCCCGCGCCGTCCGCGAGGCCCACTCCTTCGACTGGATCGTCTTCACGAGCGTCAACGGCGTGGACTCGTTTCTCGGCGCACTGGCCGAGGCCGAGGGCGACGCCCGGTCGCTGGCCGGCGTACGGATAGCGACTATCGGGCCCGCCACGACCGAACGGCTGGCGGCCCACGGCCTCCGCGCCGACCTCCAGCCGTCCACGTACACGGGCGCGGCCGTGGCCGAGGCGCTGGCCGAAGCGGCCGACCTCA
>Ga0114922_10005895_pt1 | contig 11255 bp, 10 predicted proteins | sample AartaG_FD_100975 | JGI IMG/M metagenome (GOLD analysis project Ga0114922, IMG submission 100975) | Deep subsurface microbial communities from Aarhus Bay to uncover new lineages of life (NeLLi) - Aarhus_00045 metaG | ecosystem: Environmental > Aquatic > Marine > Oceanic > Sediment | place...
ATCCCGGCTGCGGCTGGCGTCTTGAAGGCTGCCCATGTAGTCGTCGAAGGCCCGTTGCGATCCCGCGATCGATTCTTGCAGATCGCGGTTCAATTGCTGCTGCCGGACCGCGCGGCCCTGCATCTCCTGGCCCATCCATTGCTGATTTACCTGGATGGACTTGTCGATCCGCAGATACAGCGGAAGCCACTGGTCGTATTCGTCCTCCGGCGCCCAACTGCCCTGCACCATGACCTGCCAGACCGGGCTCATGGACGAGGAGGTGCACTGGACCGTGAAGAGCCCGCGCTGGGTCATCCCGGTGGGGACATTTTTGAAGCGGGCATGGATCAGACGCACATCCACCTGCGAGCCCCGGGCGCGCATCTGCTGGATCGATTGGGCGAGTTCGGGCACCGCCTGTTCCGCCAGACATTCGCTGAGAACCTGCACATCCCGGGTGGTTTGCCCGGACTCAAGGACGAGTTTCAGCGCCCGGGCCGGAGGCTGATATCGTGCGTTGATAGCGCCCGGAACGGGCATGTCCGTCGGGATAATCGTGTGGCTTACATAACCCATTCCATGCGTCCTCGTCCGGGGATTGTTGCAGGCGATGAATTGCAGCTTCTGTCCCTCCAGGTTCCAGCCCTGCGGGATTTGCATCACCATGGACTGGTCGGGCAGCGCGACCTGCTGTAGAGACACCTGCGGGCCGGGCCGTTGTGAGGCCTGCTTGATCATCGCCGCCGGGTGCAGAACCGGTCCCTGAGATCGCTCACGCGACACCGGTGCGGCAAGTTCCTGCCCGCGCCGCTGAACCGCCGCGACCCCCTCGGGGGCAAAGGCGAGGTTCGCAGCGACCGCCGTCAAGGTCGGGCGAAGCTCGCTCCACATGTCCTCGCGGGCCAACAGAAGGTAGACGGTGCCGATCCGCTCGGTTCGGAAGAAGTAGCCGTGCCCAATGCCTTTCTCCCCCTCTGCCGTCAACGTCATCTCTGCGATCGTCCGATTTCGCTCGGGAGTCGAGTTCTGGTGGGTGGTCTTCAAATCGGGGTATTCCTCCCTGATGGCCTCGGTGCATTTCGCTGCCAGCATGACCGAGTCCTTGATCTGTTCGTCCACAGGAAACGTCATGAAGACGACGGCCGCGTTTTCCTGCGGCTCCATGATGGATACGGCGTACGTCCCTTCACCGAAGATCTCTCCTTCCTCTACGACCCAACCCTTCGGCTTGTAGAGCAGCACTTTGCCGTCGGCGGACTGGTATTTCTCGAGCGCCGGCTGATCGCCTGCAGGCGGTGGAGCCGGTTGATCGGGCTCCGGAACCGGCGCGGCGGCGGTGATCTTCTCTCCGCACGAGGGACAGAACTTCGCGCCGGCAGGGAGTTTCGCGTTGCACTTCGGGCAGTTCGTGGGCGGTGCGGACGGCTGCGGAAGCTTAGTCCCACACTGCGGGCAGAACTTCGCACCGGCGTCGGCCATCGTGCCGCACTGCGGGCAGCGGATCTTCCCGGCGGTCTGGGGCGTCGGTGTCAGCGGTGGCCCCTGAACTTCTGGTGGCCCTTGCGTCGGCCTGACGTTCGTCGCGGTGAGAGTGACGACCAGCTCCTGCTCGCCTACTTGCATGACCTGATGGACAGGCCCGACTCCCTCGGCATAATAGCTGATCGAAACCACCGGCGGCTGGTCGGGCATTGTTACGGATGAGCGAACCTTGATGCAGTCGAACGTGCCGGCCGGCGTCTCAATCCGCTCTTTGCCGAGCGATTGGAAGTTTGTGGTCATTGACATGCCGGACTGGTTGACCGTGGCCGTCCATGTGTCGCCCTCTCGATAGGGCAGTTTGATCCGCATGACCGGCGGGTCGTAGCGAAACTCCTGTCCCTGGGCCTGGCCCATGTAGGTCTTGAGTCCTTCCGCATCGGCGGCGAGATACTCTCGGCCGATCTGTCCGCCCATGTCCGTTTCGACAATACCGCACCGGACCGGCCCCACGTCGCCGAAACCGACGACCTTGGACGTCATCTCCATCTCATTGGACATCGAGTACATCCACTGGTTGCCCTCCTTGAGCGGTAGATAGTCCACCGCAGGGGCGAGCGAGACCCAAAAGACCGAAAGGACGACTGAAACTCTCATCGCGAGCATAACGACCTCCCTTGCCAAAATGAAACGCCCATTTGCCAAACAGCTGTGACATGACGAGACGCCCATGGGTCGTGTCACTAACTTCCGCCAATATGATGCGCACGCCGTGAGGAAGTGGTCAAGAACAACTCGTGTAAGTGGGCGGAATAGGGGGCGGGAGGCAAGTGTCTCCGGTGACCTATCCGCCCGGGATCAGGCCTCGACGCCCTGTTTGAGGCGGTAGACGAGTGGCACTAGCGCCACGGCGATGGTGACATCGGCGTGCTTCTGGCGAGCCGATTCAATGGGGTGCTACAGGTTCTTTCGGATGCAGGGATTGCATTGCTTCCAAGGCAGCCCGGTTCGCGTTACACTAGACAATGGCATAGGCAACGAGTTGCGCATCCTACAGGCTGGCGGCCGCAACCACAGCAAACGACCCAAGAGCCTTGGGATCTTGAGAACGATTTGATTACTTATGGCAGTAGGGAGCCGGCGAATGACGAAGTATACCTTCCCGGTGATTGCATCCTTCCTTGTTCTGCTGTGTTCCTGTGCACCCCATTTGACTGGCGAGCAGAGAAGACACGATGTTGCGGCGCTGGCCCAGTGGGCCAAAGACTATCATGCGTGTGTTGAAGTCAATTCGACGGTAGGGGGTTTGCCCGATTACCAGAAGCTGTTGCCTGAGTATATGGACCTGGCGGAGCAGGCCGAGACCAACGATGAGTTTCTTCAGGTGGTCTGGGGGTATTACACGTTGATAGGGACTTCGGGACACGCTTACCTGCTTCCTGAATCCAGCCTGCTGTGGTACATGCTGGATTCACTCCGCCATGATGCAAAGGGTTTGACTGATATCCCATGGGGCCAGTTCTGGGAGGCAAGGTATTGGCCCAAGCTTCACAGAGAGAGTTTCGCTCATGCACCGTTTCCAATCATCTGTGAAGAAGAGAACTATTTCACCGGTGAGGATTGGTCTTTCTGGAGCAAACGCATCCCGAAAGGTTCTCAGATTGTCGCCGTCAATGGGATGTCCTGTTCAGAATATAGGGATTGCCTCAAACGTCAGACGGCTTTACGGTATGTCGCCTGTGATCGTGATCCGATTCCCGGGCGGTTGTTCGTGATGAACGAGGGCCCGGGCTTCAAGGGCTGGGATGTATCGTTCCGGCTGCCGGACGGCAGTCAATGCAACCGCTTCGTGCCTCGACGGAAAGGGTATCGCCCGGGTGATAAATCGAGGTTCATGAATTGGTGGAAGGGCAACTGCGAGTGTGTGGAACTAAGCGATGAGGTCGGATACGTGCGGATCAAATTCATGACAGGGGAAAGATCCGACGAAAAGAAGATCCGCCGCTTTCTTGAGAAATCACAGGGACGCTACAAGAAGCTGATTGTTGATCTCAGGCACAACGGTGGCGGTTCAACGATCTATACGTATAACGTTTTACTTCGGCCGTTTCTGGATGAGCCGCTTGTCTACAAGCAGATCTCGGGTGTCAAACGCAAGCTCCTGGCGGACCTGTTTGTTGTGCGTGGCAGTTGTTCAGAGGGTGCTTGGGAAACGGCCGTTGAGGAAGTTCCGCCTCCCGCCGGCTTCGATCCCAATCAATGGATCTTCCACGAGATCAGTCGGGAAGTGAAACCCTCGGATCGATATGCGTTCGATGGTGATTTGTATGTTTTGATGGATCGGCAAAGCGGATCTGCGACGGAGACCTATCTGGATGCCATCAAGCGAACGGGACTGGCCACATTGGTCGGCGAAAGGTCCTTCGGGGCCATGGGAGGTTACATTATCGCACCCGTCATGCGACTGCCCGAAAGTGGTATGATCTTTCGAATGGAAGCAGATCTGGACATCAATCCGGACGGGAGTTTCAACGAGCTGGCCGGTGTGCAGCCCGACGCAGAATTGCCCAGTTGTCGATTGCCGGATAGAGCAGACAGAGAGACACTGCTGAAAGACCCCTGGATACAGGCGGTCATCAACGGTCTCAGCGGCCCCATAGCCAACACCTCTGCACAACACCAGTAGAAATGAGAACAGTTAGGGGGTGAGTGGCAGCGTCAAGCGGTAGCTTGGCGATGGGTTTGAGCGTGTGTGTGACGGCGAGCGATACAGCAGTTCTGTGGGATGGGCAGGTTTCCTGCCCATGCGGTTCTTTCGGTTTGTGTCACGCCCGGGGCATGGGCTGCAGGCTTACAGGAATCGCTCAGACTTCGACGCCCTGTTTGAGGCGGTAGACGAGCGGCACGAGGGCCTCGGCCGTTTGGACCTCGGGATGCTTCTGGCCGGCCAGCTCGATCAGCTCCGTGACTTCGTTGCGCTTCTCGCCCCAGGCGATCAGGATTTCGAGCGCCTCCGCCTGGAAAGGCTTGAGTTGAGTGGGGGCCGCCCTGGCCGGCTCGGCCCCGAAGGCGAACGCCTCGAGTTTGCCCTTCAACTCGGCGACGATCAACTGGGCCATGCGTCGCCCGATGCCGGGCAGGGACATCAGCATCTTCTCATCGCCCGCTTCCACCGCCGCGGCGATGTCCGCGATGGGAATGCTCAACGCGCGCAGGCCCTTGCGTATCCCCATACCCTTGACGCTGGTGAAAGTGGTGAAGAACTCGCGTTCGGCCGGGTCCAGAAAACCGATCATGCGCGGGATGAGGTTTCCGCCACCGAGGCTGCCTTCATAGTACTCCATCGTGAACAGCACGAGATCCGACCCGATCAGGCCCGACAGGGCGCTGATGCAATAGCCGGGCAGCATGACTTCATAGGTGATCGACCCAACCTGGACGAGGGCCGTCTCCGTTCCGAGCTGAACGAGTTTTCCTTCGATTCCCGCAATCATAGGTTCACGTGGGTACAACCCTGTTCATGGAGTTGGCACAGCACATCGCGGCGGCCATGGCGTCGGCCACGTCGGGCGGCTTGGGCAGCTCCGGCAGGCCGAGAATCGTTTGCATCGTTCTTTGCATCTGCTCCTTCGAGGCCCGGCCGTTACCCGTGATCGATTTCTTGATCCGCGTCGCGGCAAAGCTCTTCACCTCGATCCGGGCTCGCGCACACGCCTGCAATATAACGCCGCGGGCATGACCCATCAAGATCGCCGTTCGCGGGTGGGCGTAGTGCGAGTAGAGCTGCTCGACCGCCACGATGTCCGGGCGAAATCGCTCCAGCAGCGTCTCGATATCTTCGGCAATCTGGTCCAGCTTGGCCTCAAGGGGCGTCCCGGCAGTGGTCTTGAAGACCCCGGCCTCGACGATGGCTTCGTGGCCCCCGTCGATTTCCAGGCAGGCGTAGCCGCAGACTTGCAGACCCGGATCGATGCCGAGGATTCGCATGGGATTTGCGAAGGACAATTTACGATTTACAATTGAGTCGGGCGTCAACCGATTGCCCTCCTCAAACGGTAGAAGTCCGCCAGCAAATGGTGAGTCCTAATCATTTCCACCTCCACTGGGTGCCTTCCGGCCCGTCTTCCAGGACGATGCCGCCTTCGTCGAGTTGCGCCCGGAGGGCGTCGGCCCGCGCGAAGTCTTTGGCCTTGCGAGCTTCCGCTCGCTGTGCGATGAGAATGCCGACCAGCTTGTCCACGGCTTCTTCATTTGCGCCGTCCGCCTCGGCATATTGTTGCTTCACGATCCCGAGGACGTCGCCACCGAGTCGCGTGAACGTTTCATCGACCGCAGCGAGTGTCCCTCGCGTGGTCTTTCTGTCTTCGAGCAGCTTGTTCGTGAGGCGGACCAAGTCGAAGAGCACGGACAGTGCGACCGCCGTGTTCAGGTCGTCGTTCATCGCCTCTTCGAACTTCGCCTTGGCCTCTTCGAGCTGCTTGAGGATGTCCCCGTCGGGCTCGCCCTGTGGGGCGTCGTCGATCCGTTTTCGCAGGGTCCGGACGGCTTCGCTGATCTTCTGATGGCCGCTGTGTGCGGCGTACAGCGCGGCGTCGGAAAAATCCAGCGGGCTGCGGTAATGGCTGTTCAGGATGAGCTGCCGAATCGCAAGCGGCTCGTAGGCCTGATTGAGTCTCTCATGCTCGCCGGTGAAGGCCTGCTTGAGCGTGATGAAATTGCCCAGGCTCTTGCCCATCTTCTGGCCGTCGACGGTGACCATGTTGTTGTGGATCCAGTAGCGGACGAAGGGGACGCCGTTGGCGGCCTCGGACTGGGCGATCTCGCACTCGTGGTGGGGGAACTGGTTTTCCAGCCCGCCGCCGTGGATGTCGATGGTCTTGCCGAGATACTTCATGGCCATCACCGAGCATTCCAGGTGCCAGCCCGGATAGCCCATACCCCAGGGGCTGGGCCATTGCATGATGTGGTTCAGCTCGGCCCTCTTCCAGAGCGCGAAATCGACGGGATTTCTCTTGTCGGGCGAAGGCTCGACGCGGGCGCCGGCAACCATCTCTTCGATGTTGCGGCCGGAGAGTTTGCCGTAGTCTTTGAACTTCGCGACATCGAAGTAGACCGAGCCATTCACTTCGTAGGCGTAGCCTTTTTCCATGAGGGTCCTGACCAGCTCGATCTGCTCGACGATGTGGCCGCTGGCCCGCGGGCTGATATCGGGCCGGACGCAGTTGAGCCGGTCCATGTCCTCGAAATAGCTGCGCGTGTAGGACTCGGCCAGGGCCATCGGGTGCTTGCGCTCGGTGCGGGCCGCCTTGGCGATCTTATCCTCGCCCTCATCGGCGTCATCCGTCAGATGCCCGACATCCGTGATATTCTGCACGTACGTGACGTTGTAGCCGAGGTACCGCAGGTAGCGCACGAGTACGTCGAAACTGACGTAGCTCTTGGCGTGGCCGAGATGCGCGTGCCCGTAGACGGTCGGCCCGCAGACGTAGATGCCCACCCGGCCCTCTTCCAGCGGTTTGAACTCTTCCGTTCGTCGAGTCAGACTGTTGTGCAGTTGCAGCGCCATATGATCCTTTTCGATACCTGTCTAATCGTCGCCGTCGATCCGGCGTTCAGTCCGAAGAAAGAAAGCCTCTGGCTTTCATGTAAGCCTGGATGTTCTGGATGAACGTATCGGCCTCCTGTATTACCCGCGTCACCGTCGGCTCATCTACTTGGATTAGCTCGCCGTAATCCGCCCGCTGCCAATGTTCGAACGCCATGTGAAGCGACCGGGACAACTCCTTCGGCAGATCGCCGGGCTTTACGAACTCGCGGTCGAACAGAGAAATGACCCCGCTGTGCTTCGAGGAGCCGAGGCCCTTGGTCGCGAGGATGGCGAGGGCGGCATGGAACATGGCATAATAAGCCCGGTTAACCGCACCTCGGCCTGCATGCTCGGCGATGAGGATTTGGGCCTCGTGGAGCGTCTCTCCGGCTTGCTGCATCCTCAAATTGACAAGCTCCCTGAGCCGCTCGTCGATCATAGCCGGACACCCTCTCTCTCGATCTGGCGGACGATCGGACTGACTCCCAAGGGGCCGTGCTCCAACTGCTCAACGGTAACGACAAAGGTCGACAGCACCACGTCGTTTTCAAATCCAACCTCCCAGGCAACCTCTGAAATCTTCTCGCGAAGGGCCGCATCGATATCGTCCACCACGAGGAAGATGTCGAGATCCGAGCCAACGGTTGCATCACCCCTGGCCCTGGAGCCGAACACACGAAACTGAAGGATCGGCGCCAAAGCGGCGGCACGCCGCTTGAATTCGACTGCCGTTTGTTGGTCGCACGGTGCCATCATAGCAACCGGGTCCCTCTGCTCACGGTCTGGATTCCCTTTTCAGTGTGTAATGATTTCAGCGTCTCGCTGATCTGGTTTTTCAACTCATCCGAGCGTTTCATCGCGTTTCTCAGCATGGAGGTATTCTACCGGTGGAGCCGGAGCCGGTCAACCGTCGTGCGGGGGGCACCGGTCGTGTCAGAGCGTCCTGCGGGGTTTCTTGCGGAGCAGGGCGATGGCGGTGGCGGCCATGGCTTCGCCGGCGCCGATCTCGCCGAGACCCTCGTTGGTCTTCGCTTTGACGTTGACGGCCGCGAAGTCCATGCCGAGCAGGCCCGCGATGCACCGGCGGATCTGACCCTTCAGCGGCCCCAGCTTGGGGGCCTCCGCGTGGATGGTCAGATCCACGTTCACCACCTCCCACTGCTTCTTGTCGAGTTCCTCTTTGACGGCGTACAGGAAGATCTTGCTGTCGGCGTCCTTCCATAGGGCACTGGTGTCGGGGAACAGGGTCCCGATATCGCCCATGCCGGCGGCGCCGAGCAGGGCGTCGACGACGGCGTGGAGGACCACGTCCCCGTCGCTATGGCCCTGCAGACCGGCTGGGTAGGGGATGTAGACCCCACCCAGCATCAGCCTTCGGCCCTCGACGACCCGATGGATGTCGGTGCCGATGCCGACGCGATAGCCCGCTGGCTTGGATTCCTCAATCACAACTGCCCCTTCGTGCTCGGAATCTCCGTACCGACGATCCGGACCGCCGTCGCGATCGCCTGGCCGAGCGCCTTGAAGATCGCCTCGGCGATATGGTGGCTGTTCGTGCCGTAGGGGACATTCACGTGCAGGTTAAACTTGCCGCTGTTCGAGAACGCCCGCAGGAATTCCTCGACGCACTCGACGTCGAAATCGCCGATCTTGCTCGAGCGGTACTCGGCGTTGTAGACGCACGCCGGCCGGCCCGAAAGGTCCAGCGAGACATTCGCCAGGGCGTCCTCCATCGGCACCGAGCTATACCCGTAGCGGGCGATGCCCTTCTTATCGCCCAGCGCGCTCAGGAGGCATTCGCCCAGACAGATGCCGATATCTTCGGTCGTATGGTGCGGGTCGATGTGCAGATCGCCCTTGGCCTTGACCGTCAGGTCGATCCGGCCGTGCTTGCTCAGGTGCGTGAGCATGTGGTCCAGAAAGCCCGCGCCCGTGTCCATCTCATAGCGGCCCACCCCGTCAAGGTTGAGCTCGCAGACGATGTCGGTCTCCTTGGTCTGCCGGTGAATCTGTGCGGTCCTCGTTTCCATAAGCAGGTCCTATTGTGCGATAATCTCCCGCAGAGCGGCCATCAGTTTCTCGTTTTGCTCTTTTGCACCAATACTGATCCGCAGCCTGTCGCTCAGTCCGGGGACGTTGAAGTACCTCACGAAGATGTTTTGCTGCGCCAGCTTTTTATGAATCTCGCCGGCTGAGGTGTTCTTCGTTTGCGCCAGGACGAAGTTCGCGTGGCTTTCCGGCACGGCGAGACCCGCCGCCCGCAACTGCGCGGTCAGAGCGGCTCGCTCCTGCTTGACCTTTTCGACGTTCTGCCGAAAGTACGCCTGGTCCCGGATGGCGGCGGTCGCCAGGGCGATGGCCACGGCGTCGACGTTATACGAATCCTTGACCTTGAGCAGCCCGGCAATCAGGTCCTGGTCCGCGATAGCGTACCCGAATCGCAGGCCGGCCAAGGAGTACCCTTTACTAAGCGAGCGAAGCACGATGATGTTGTCGAAATCTCTCACCAATGACGCGCAATTCTGCTCGGCGAAATCCACGTACGCCTCATCGACGAGCAACACACCCGTCAACTCGGCGGCCAGCGAGGCTAGCTCGTCGACGCGGATGAAGGAGCCGGTCGGGGCGTTCGGATTGCACACGATCGTCAACGCCGCCCCGGTCGTCGCCAGCTTCGCGGGCAGGTTGAATTCCTCGTCGAACGGAATCTCGATCATCTCGCAGTCTTGCAGGCGGGCCAGGACCGGATAGAGCGAATACGTCGGCACGGGATATGCCACGGGCCGCCGTTCATCACAGAAGGCCCGGATCGCGATGGACAGCAGGTCGTCGCCGCCGTTGCAGCACATGATATTGGCTGGCTCGACGCCGTTGAGCTCCGCCGCCGCCTCGCGAAAGGCGTTTCCCAGGGGATCAGGATAGCGCCGAAGCTGCTCCGGCCGGATTTCGGCCAGCGCTTTCATCACCTCCGGCGACGGCGGATACGGGTTCTCATTCGTATTGAGCTTCACCACCTCCGTCGCCTTCGGCTGATACCCCGGCGTATACCCCGCCGCCCCTTCCACATTGTCACGAAAATAGCTCACAGATACCTCCAAGAGCAATACTGGTGGCGATTATACGCGCAGACGCGTGCAAATCAAAGCAGTATCCGCCTCTTCCTGTCTTCCCGGCAGGAACGCTCGACTTGGCCCCTATTGGTCACGATTGTCCTTGCGTTTCTTCGACGGGAGGGTCTCGAAGAGGGATGCGTTCCAATGAGAAAGGAAGGTGTCCTATGAAGATTGAGATCGGCAGAGAGGACGACGGCCGGTGGATAGCCGAAGTGCCTGACTCGCCCGGCGTCATGGTCTGCGGCAAGAGCAGCGAGGAAGCGGGTTCCACAGTCAGGGCGTTGGCGCTGCGCGTCCTGGCGGACCGGCTATCCGCCGGCCTCCGTCTTTTCGGGGGGCTTGGCCGGGGGAGCGTACCACGCAATGCCCTCGTACTTCCAGAGGTTCGCAAACTTGCTGATGAGCGTTTCCTTCTCGGTCTCGTTCATCGTATAGAAGTGCCGGCCCAGGCTGTCCGACCAGAAGCGGTGTACGGGTCGGGCCCCTGCAGGCTGCCGGCCCGGGGGATAGGCGAAGAAGGCGATCCCTTCGTACGTCCAAGTATCGGGGTGGTTGTCGATCAGCTTGTACTTCTCCGCCTTGCTGATCGTACAGAAGTGCCGCGTCGGAGGGACCGAGGTGAAGTGATACACGGGCACGGCGTTCGCATCGGCCCCCACGTAGGTATCGGCGGCGATGCTCTCGCGGAAGAAATCCGTCAGGTTCAGGGGCACGTTCGGCTCCACCGCCGGCTGACGCTGCGGCGCAGCAGGGGGCTTCTTGTTCTTCTCGGACGAGCCGGCGGTGCGATTCGGCTCCACCACCGGCTGATGTTGCGGCATCTCAGCAGGAGGCTTCTCTCTCTTCGCGGCCGGGACGGGGGTGCGATTCGGTTCCACAACCGGCGGCGTCTGAGGTTTCGGCGTCTGGACTTCGGCAGCCGCTTCTTCCTGCGTGGGAGGTGGCCCATCAACGGCGGCATTCGGCTCGGGAGTCGGTACCGTCTTGGGCTTGGGTGCTTGCGCCGCCGTAACCTTGTCCTCGTCGGAGGGACCGGCGTGATTGACAACGACGTCAGGTTTCGCCACGACCGGCGCGGGAGCAGGTAAGGGCGC